>JAABUQ010001154.1_pt1 | contig 58962 bp, 66 predicted proteins | sample 5560001 | NCBI WGS metagenome assembly JAABUQ01 (sample SAMN10711888, study PRJNA513371) | rock metagenome | isolation source: Antarctica rocks | place: Antarctica: Victoria Land, Finger Mt nord | collected 2015-12-18
GGCGGAGCGCCGACCGGGCCTGGGACGTGCTCATGGTCAATGCGCGCCAGCAGGCCGAAGCCTACGTGCCGCTGCTGCCGGTCGGCCACGATCCGCCGCCGTTTCTCGTCGTCTGCGACGTCGGCCATTGCTTCGAGGTCTACGCCAACTTCCGCCGCGACGGGAAGGTCTACGACCAGTTCCCGGACCGCCGAAGCTTCCGGATCTACCTCGACGACCTGCGGGACGCGGCCGTGCGCGAGCGCCTCGTCCGCATCTGGACCGATCCGGCCTCGCTCGACCCGGCGCGCCACGCCGCCCGCGTCACCCGCGCCATCGCGGAGCGCCTCGCCGCCGTGTCGAAGGCGCTGGAAGCGAAAGGCTTCCCGCCCGAGGAGGTGGCCATGTTCCTCATGCGCTGCCTCTTCACCATGTTCGCCGAGGATGTCGGGCTCTTGCCCGAGGCCTCGTTCAAGGGCGTGCTGGAGCGCTGCGAGGCCGAGCCGTCGAAGTTCGTGCCCATGGTGGGGCAACTCTGGGAGGCGATGGACCGGGGCGACTTCGCCTATGCGATCGAGTGCAAGGTCCGCTGCTTCAACGGCGCCTTCTTCAAAGAACGCAAGGTGCTGCCGCTGGGCCCCGAGGAGATCGGCGAACTGCGCCGGGCCGCCGGGCACGACTGGCGCGACGTCGACCCCTCGATCTTCGGGACGCTGCTCGAACAGGCGCTCGACCCCAAGGATCGGCGCCGCCTCGGCGCCCATTACACGCCGCGCGCCTATGTCGAGCGTCTGGTCGTCGCGACCGTGATCGAGCCGCTCCGGGCCGACTGGCTCGCCGCCTTCGCGACGGCGGAACGCCAGCGGGCCGAGGGCCGGGCCGGGGAGGCGAGGCGAACCGTGGCGGCGTTCCACGACAGGCTCTGCGCGACCCGCATCCTCGACCCGGCCTGCGGCACCGGCAATTTCCTCTACGTGGCGTTGGAGCTGATGAAGCGCCTCGAAGGCGAGGTGCTGGAGGCGCTGGCGGCGCTGGGCGGCCAGGAGGCGCTGTCGGGGCTCGAGGGCCACACGGTCGACCCGCACCAGTTCCTGGGGCTGGAGGTCAACCCCCGCGCCGCGGCAATCGCCGAACTGGTGCTGTGGATCGGACATCTGCAGTGGCATCTGCGCACCCGCGGCGGCATGCCCAACGATCCCGTCCTGCAGGCCTTCAGGAACATCGTCGTCAAGGACGCCGTGCTCGAGGCCGACAAGGTGCTGGCCCGCGACGCGCGCGGCAGGCCGATCACCCGGCCTGGGCCGGACGGCACGCCGGTCGAGACCTACGACTACCGCAACCCGCGGCGGCCCGAGTGGCCCGCGGCCGAGTTCATCGTCGGCAACCCGCCGTTCATCGGAAAGGGTGAGGCCATGCGCGCCGCATTGGGTCAGGAGTACCTTGAAGCACTCAGAGCCGCGCATCCGGACATGAACGAGAGCGCCGACTTCGTCATGTACTGGTGGGACCGGGCTGCCGACCTACTGACCCGCGATGACACGGCTCTGCGGCGCTTCGGATTCGTAACGACGAACTCGATCACCCAGGTATTCAATCGCCGCGTCATCGAGCGTCACGCGCGGACGAAGCGACCTGTCTCTATCGTGTTCGCCATACCCGACCACCCTTGGACGAAGGCATCCCCCGATGCCGCCGCCGTGCGAATAGCGATGACGGTGGCCGGGGCGGGCATTTGGGATGGCACGCTTTGGAGCGTGATGCATGAGGCGCACCTCGACAGTGACGTACCCTCGATTGAGTTGCGGGCTCTCCATGGCAGCATACATCCTGACTTGTCTGTCGGTGCCAACCTGACCAACGCATCAAAACTGCTGTCAAATTCTGGAGTATCCAGCAACGGGATGTTGCTTGCGGGACGAGGGTTTCTTTTGGACTCGAAAGAAGCCGAGCATCTTCGGTCCATGACGTCGCATCAGGGTGTCATTCGACCATACATAAACGGTCGGGAACTCTATTATGGATGGACGAACAGGTATGTCGTGGATTGTTCAGACTTTAATGCTGACACCCTCCGGTCTCAGTTTCCGCGTATCTACCAGCACCTTCTTGCCACGGTAAAAGTCGAAAGAGATAAAGTCGCTGCGAGGACCGGTGTGAAGGATGCTCAGGAGTATGCCCGTCATTGGTGGAAATTTGCCAAGACCCGCAACGATTTTCGAAAGGCCACGGTAGACCTGCGTCGTTTCATAGGAACGACTGAAACCGCAAAGCATCGTATTTTCAAGTTCATTGAAGGAAATTTCGTTCACGACCACATGGTAATCGGCTTTGCTTTCGACGACGGATTCGTGCTGGGTGTCCTATCGTCATGCATCCACAATGTCTGGACGCTAGCGAGCGGAGGCACGCTTGAAGACCGACCGCGTTATTCAAAATCCCGCTGCTTCGACCCCTTCCCTTTCCCAGCCGGCGACGACGGGCAGAAACAGCGCATCCGCGCGCTCGCCGAAGACCTCGACGCCCACCGCAAGCGCGTGCTGGCCGAGCACCCGCACCTGACCCTCACGGGGCTCTACAACGTCCTCGAACGGCTGCGGGGCGGGACCGCGCCCGACGGCCTCGACCCCGTCCTGCGCCGCACCTTCGACGACGGCCTCGTGCTGATCTTGAAGGAGTTGCACGACCGCATCGACGCCGTGGTGGCCGAGGCCTACGGCTGGCCCGCCGACCTCGCCGACGACGAGATCCTGGCCCGGCTCGTGGCGCTCAACAAGGAGCGGGCGGTCGAGGAGGCGGGCGGGTTCGTGCGCTGGCTCCGGCCCGACTACCAGGTGCCGCGCTTCGGATCCGTGAACGACAAGGCCGAACTCGGCCTCGCGGGCGGCGCCATGCGGGCCGACGCCGCGGCGCCGGCCGGGCCGAAGCCCGCCTTTCCGGCCGAGGACGCGGCCCAGACCGCCGTCGTCATGGCGGCGCTCGCCCATGCCTCCGGCCCGCTCGACGCGGCCGCCATCGCGGCGCGCTTCAAGCAGGGCCGGCGCGTGGCGCCCAAGGTCGCGGCCGTGCTGGCCTCGCTCCACCGCATGGGCCTCGTGGGGACGGCCGACGGCGGCTCCACCTTCGCGCTGCGGCGCGCCGCCTGACAGCCCCGGCGGCAGCCTCCTCCACCGCGTTGCACGCGGTCCTCCTCCTCCGCAAGCGGAGGAGGATAGGTTGCGGCATTCCGGCATCCGCGGCACGCTGACGGTGCTGGATCCTCCTCCGCCTCGCGGAGGAGGGGGACCGCGCGCAGCCGAGCTGGCTCGGCCAGCGTGGTGGAGGAGGCCCGATGCGGGCGCCGAGTTCGACGGTCGACCTTGCCCGGACGCTGCGTCGGGAGATGACGCTGCCCGAAGTGCTCCTGTGGCAGGCGCTTCGGCGGCGGCAGCTCAACGGACTGCTGTTCCGGCGCCAGCACCCGGTCGGACCCTACGTCCTCGACTTCTACTGCCCGGCCCACAGGCTCGCGGTCGAGGTCGACGGCGCCGCCCATGACGGGGCCGATCGGGCGGTGCGCGACCGGCGGCGGGATGCCTGGCTCGGCGCGCATGGCATCCGGGTGATGCGGGTCCCCGCGGTCGATGTTCTGCGCGAGACGAGCCGGCTCGACGTGCTGGCCACCATCGCGGCTGCGGCAGCCTCCTCCACCGCACTCTCGTGCGGTTCCCCTCCTCCGCCAGGCGGAGGAGGATAGGCGCGCTGGATCCTCCTCCGCATTGCGGAGGAGGGGGACCATGCGTGGCCGAGCTTGCTCGGCCCGCATGGTGGAGGAGGCGACGCTGGCGCGACGGTCCCGTGCGTTTTCCACGCCTTCTTCGGGCGATGGCAAGGCCGCGAGGAGAGCAGGAGCGGGCCGATTAAGGCCTGTTCCGCATGGGCCTCCTCCACCGCACTCTCGTGCGGTCCCCCTCCTCCGCGATGCGGAGGAGGATAGGCGCGGCGCGTCGGGGCGCTATAACGGGTGCGAGGCCGAGGGTTCGGCCTCGAGGGAGGACAAACCATGCGTTCCATCGCGTTGCTGGCCGGAATGGCCGTCGCGGGTCTGCTGACCGCCGCTCCGGCGTCGGCCGAGATGCTGAAGTTCAAGGCCATGATCAGTCCGTCGGCCGAGGTGCCGCCGGTCACCAACAGCAAGGCGACCGGACACCTCGACGCCACCTACGATTCGGGAACCATGATGCTGACCTACCAGGTCGGCTACGCCGACTTGACCGGGCCGGCCGCCGCGGCCCATTTCCACGGTCCTGCCCCGTCCGGCAAGAACGCTCCCGTCATGGTGCCGATCACGGGTGACCTCGCCAATCCCATCAAGGGCTCGGTCAAGCTGACCGAGGATCAGGCCAAGGCTCTGATGAACGGCGATCTCTACTTCAACATCCACACGCCCATGAACAAGGCCGGGGAGATGCGGGGCCAGGTCGAAAAGGGCCTGTAACGCCGGCCAGCCCGCGCCCGTCCCGCGTCCCGAGCGCGGGCAGCGGGACGGGCCGCGGCCGGTCGCACGCCATCGGGGGCATCGCGCCGGTCGTTTCCGAAGCAGAATCGACCGGCTCCCGGTGAGCCCGTCCGCGGCCGCGCCGTTGAGATGGGGCGCCCGTACGAACCATCGAGACCATGGCCCGCAACCCCCGACGCAACATCCTCATCGTCATGGTGGACCAGCTGTCGCCGCGGTTCCTGCCGATCCACGGCCATCCGGTCGTGATGGCGCCGAACCTCGAACGCCTGGCTGGGCGCGGCGTCGTGTTCGAGCGGGCCTATTGCAACAGCCCCCTCTGCTCGCCGTCGCGCATGGCCTTCATGACCGGCGCGCTGCCGTCCCGCACCGGCGGCTACGACAACGCGGCCGAGTTCCGATCCGACATCCCGACCTTCGCGCACTACCTGCGCCGCCTCGGCTATCGCACGGTGCTGTCGGGCAAAATGCACTTCTGCGGACCCGACCAGCTGCACGGCTTCGAGGAGCGGCTCACCACCGACATCTACCCGGTCGACTACGGCTGGACGCCCGACTGGGAGCATCCGCTCGATCGGCCGAGCTGGTATCACAACATGTCCTCGGTCACCGACGCGGGCCTGTGCATCCGCACCAACCAGATGGATTTCGACGAGGAGGTCGCGTTCGCGGCCGAACGGGCCATCTACGACCACGTGCGCGGCAGGGACGACCGCCCCTTGATGATGGTGGCGTCGCTGACCCATCCGCACGACCCCTTCGCGATCACGCGGGCCTATTGGGACCTCTACCCGCACCAGGCCATCGACGGGCCTGCGGTCGGCTTCGGCGAGGTGCCGCTCGACCCGCATAGCGCCCGCATCCGCCATGTCTGCGCCATGGACGCGGTCGAGATCACGGCCGAGCAGGTGCGGCGTGCCCGCCACGCCTATTACGGCGCCATCGCGTTCTGCGATGCCCAACTCGGGCGCCTGCTCGACGCGCTGGAGGCCGCGGGCCTCGACGACACGGTCGTAATGTTCCTGGGCGACCACGGCGAGATGCTGGGCGAACGCGGGCTCTGGTACAAGATGAGCTTCTTCGAGGGCGCCGCCCGGGTGCCGCTCGTGGTGGCGGCACCGGGGCTGTTCGAGCCGGGACGCGTCGCGGCTTCCGTGTCGCTGGTCGACGTGCTGCCCACCCTCGTGCAGCTCGCTGGCGGCGACCTCGCGGATTTGGCGAGCCCCATCGACGGAAGGAGCCTCGTGCCGCATCTGACCGGGCATGGCGGCCACGACGAGGCCGTCGGCGAATACCTGGCCGAAGGCGCCGTGGCGCCGCTCGTGATGCTGCGGCGAGGTCGTCTGAAGTTCGTGCATTCCCCGGCGGATCCGGACCAGCTCTACGACCTCGACGCCGATCCGGACGAAATCGGCAACCTCGCCGAAGATCCCGCTCAGGCCGCCGTCGTCGCGGCGTTCCGGGCCGAGGTGGCGCGGCGCTGGGACCTACCGGCACTCGACCGGGCCGTGCGGGACAGTCAGCGCCGACGCCGGCTCGTCGACGCGGCCCTGACGACAGGCACGACGAAGCCCTGGGATTTCCAGCCGTTCCGCGATGCGACGAAACAATACATGCGCAACACCATGGCGCTCGACGACCTCGAGGCCATGGCCCGCTTCCCCAGCATGCCTTCGGCCGGCGACAAACCGGAACCCTGACCGAAGTCCGGCGCCGGTGGTCAGGCCTTGCCGGCCTTGCACTTGCTCATGAACGTCTTGCGGGGCTTGCCGTGAACATTTTGGGCGTCGGCCTTCTTCGAGCATTCGAGCGATTGGGCGGTGCGCGGCTTCTCGACCCTTTTGGCCATCGGGGTCATGGGCATCGCGGCGCCGGCCGGGGCCGCAGCCGTCTGTGCAACGGCGCCGCCAGCCGTCAGCGAGAGCGCCAAACTGGCCGTGAGCGCTGCGGTGGCGAGGGTCAGTCTGCTGATCATGATGGATTCATCCTTGGCGTGGGGACGACCCGGGCCGGATCCCAGCGACTCGTGCCGCGGCGTCGTGCGACAAGGTAGAAGCCCGGCTGTTTCCGGCAAGCCACGCGGCTCGGCTCATGCTGATGCCCGTCGTTTTTTGCCCGGTCGTGGTGTATGGGCCACAGCCGGGCTGGGCCGGCAGGGGTATCGTGCAGCCTCGACAGGGGGCCAGGAGCGTCGGCGTGAAACGATTGGCGAGGAGCGGTCCCCGGTTGGCCGCGACGATCGCGTGTTCGGCCGTGATCTGCGGCGCCCTGGCGCCCGCGGCTTCGGCCCGCAATCTGCAAAAAGGCGAGCCCTCGCCTAAGGTCGTGGCGTGCGATGGCATGGGCGAGGGTTTCGTCAGGGTCGAGGGATCGAACACCTGCGTGAAGCTCGGCGGCAGCGTCCGGGCCGAATTCGCCCATACCAGCAGCGGCGGCCTGCTGTCGCCCAGCGAACGCTGAGGACGGACAGCGCCCTTCCGCTGCGTCGCACGGCACATCAGGGCATGGCGCTTCGGCGCGAGGACCGGCCGGCCCAGATGGTAGACTGGTTAGAATGGCGAGCAGACCCGAAGCGCCTATCTGGAGACGACGTTCACCATGCGCCTTAACGCCCTCCGTATCCTGGCGCTACTCGTCGCGGCTTCGGCGCTGGCCGGTTGCGACAAGTGTGCCGATTACTTCATCGCCAATCCATTCGCGACGAAGCCGCCGGCCACCTGCCCGTCGGGTGCTGTGCCGGCGCAGAAGTAGGGCCAGGCTCGGAGCGCCCACGGCGATATCGGGTCGGAACGCGGCGAACCTCGCCCGGGTCGGGACGTCAAACCGTGTTCCCGTGAGAACCGTCAGTAGGCGCATTCCGTGAAGACCGGGTCCACGCTCCCGCGCCAGGGTCCATGGAAACGCTCGAGCAACATCTCGGCCCGGGTCCGGCCCCGCTCCACGAGGTCGTCCAGCGGCGCCAAATATTGCGTTTCGTCTCGGTCTTGCGCATCCAACATGGCGCGTCGGGCAAGTCCACCCCGCGCGATAGCGAGCATCTCGCGCGCGATATCCCGCAGATCGCGCCCTCCGATCTTGGCCCCGAACCCCCGGACCGGTACAGCCTCGCGGAGGCTCTGACGCATCTCCGCCGACCAAGGCAGCACGAGATCGCTCGCGGCCGTCAGCGCCGCGCCATCGTAGAGCAGGCCGGCGAACAGGGCGCCGAGCGCCGTGATCATCTCGGCCGAGCCGACATCCTCGCCCCGCATCTCGAGGTAACGCTTGAGACGCACCTCCGGGAAGATGGTCGACAGGTGGTTGGCCCAGTCGGACAGAGTCGCCCGCTCGCCCGGCAGCGCCTGGAGCTTGCCGGCCAGGAGGTCGCGGAAGCTCATGCCGGAGACGTCGTGGTAGCGTGTGCCGCGCTTGACGAAATACATCGGCACATCGAGCGCGTAGTCGACATAGCGCTCGAACCCCATGCCGGGCTCGAAAGCGAACGGCATCATGCCGGACCGTGCCCGGTCGGTATCGAGCCAGATGTGAGAACGGGCCGACAGGAATCCGTTCGGCACGCCATCCGTGAAAGGGGAATTGCTGAACAGCGCGGCCACGACCGGCTGGAGGGCGAGAGAGACGCGCAGCTTGCGCACCATGTCGGCCTCGTCGGCATAGTCGAGATTGGCCTGAACGGTCGCGGTGCGGAACATCATGTCGAGGCCGCGCGTGCCGACCTTCGGCATGTAGCTGGCCATGATCCGGTAGCGGCCCTTGGGCATGATGGGGGTTTCGGCCAGCGACCACTTGGGGCTCGACCCCAGGGCCAGGAAGCCGATGCCGAGCGGTTCGGCCACGGCCTTGAGGTTGTCGAGATGCTGGGCAAGTTCAGCGCTGGCCTCGTGCAGGGTGCGCAGCGGCGCGCCTGAGAGCTCGAACTGGCCGCCCGGCTCCAGCGAAACCGCCCCACCGAGGTCGTCGTTCGACAGCCCGATGGGATTGCCATCCTCCTCGATCGACTGCCAGCCCTGCCGCGCTCCGAGCCCCTGGAGCAGGGCTCTGATGCCGCCGCGCCCCGTCGCCGCATCGCCTTCGTATGGCACGGGGGCGAGTCCGTCTCGGTAGAACGGGAACTTCTCGTGTTCGATGCCGATTCGGAAGGCCTCGGCCGGCTTGCTGCCCCGTTCAAACCAGCGCACGAGCTCGTCGCGGCTGCTGATCGGCGTCGTGTCCGTGATGTCGCGGGCCATGCAGTGCTTTCACGCCAGAACGAGGCCCGCTCCGGCCGGGCAGTGGCCGGCCGGTTCGGATACCGGTGAGACGGCCCGAATGGGACCGCGCGCCGTTAGTTAGGCAAGACCCGCCAGCCTGGCAACGTGCCCATTGGGCATCACCCCACGGGGAATCAGGATCCGTCCGGAAGCCTCGGGAAACAATCGTTTGGGACAGGCGTTTCGTGCAAGTCAGGCCGTTGCGTCATCTACCTGGCTGCTGCGCGGCGGACAGCTTGAGGGAGTCCATCATGAATTCAGTTCGGAAAACCATCGCGCTCGCCTGTGCAGCGTCGGTTCTCAGCTTCGGTGTCGCCATTGCCCAGACCGCCCCTGCTGCGCCTGCTGCGGATCCGGCCGTGACGACGCCCGCGCCCGCGGCCGACGCCCCGGCGGCCGCTGACGCGACCCCAATGAAGCCCATGAAGAAGAAGATGTCGATGAAGAAGATGTCCAAGAAGAGGACGATGAAAAAGAAGAAGAAAATGATGTGATCACCATCCACCGTTTTTGATCGAGCCCCGGTCCTTTCGCAGGATCGGGGCTTCGTTTTGCGTGGCGCGCCGCGTCGGCTTGCTCTGCGGCACGCGACGGGACGCCGGCCGGTCGATGATGGCTTCGGGTGGCCTTCGGCCAACACCCCGTATCGTTAAGGGTTGGGTGCCAAGGTTCGGTGTCGAGCTTGGGGATGCCGCAAGTGATCCGCCGTTTCCTGATAGACGACCGTGCCGCTACGGTGGTCGAATATGCCCTGGTTGCCGGGCTGATCTCCATGGCCGTGGTCCTGGGCGCCACCACGATCGGCACCAAGCTCTCGAGCCATTACTATGGGCCGGTAGTGGCCGGGCTCAGCTGAGCGGCTTATCGCCTGAGCAAATCATCGCCATCGTCGCTCGACATGGGCGTTTTCTCACCAGCGTAAGACAGGTTGTCGAGGCTCGAGACGATATGGCCTGCGAGCGCGTCGCTGAGCGGCGACGGGTCGGCCCTGTTACGGACCAGCGCCACCTTGCACGATGGCAGCGTCGGGTAGTCGTCCGCCGGCCCCAAAACCCGCATGCCGGGCCTCAGCGCGCTTTCAGGCAGCACAGAGACCGCGAGGCCGGCCAGCACGGCTGCCCCGACAGCGGTGGAGTTCCAGCTCGAATAGAGCACACGATAAGGCTTGGCCCTGGCGTCCAGGGCGGCCGTGGCAGCTTGGCGCCATGTACAGAAGGTCCGCCCGAGCGCCAAGGGAAGCGGAGTCTGCTCGTGGGTGGCGTGCCGGCTCGAGGTGACCCAGAGCAGCCGCTCGCGGCGGATGACGGAGGCCGAACCGCGCGAGCCGACATGGGTGATGATCGCCAGGTCGAGGTCCGCATTCTCGATCCGTTCCATCAACATGGGGGTCGGCTCGCACACCACCGTCACCTCCACGCGCGGGTTCGACCGGGAGAAGCGGGCGAGGATCTCCGGGAGATAGCGTTCGGCGTAATCGTCCGGCAAACCCAGCCGCACGCGGCCGGCCAATTCCGCTTCGGCGAAACTCGCGAGGGCCTCACCTGACAGCCGAACGATACGGCGGGCGTAGTCGAGCAGGCGTTCGCCCTCTTCCGTCATCCGCGACGCTCGTCCGTCCCGCTCGAACAGCGCGCGACCCACCGTTTCCTCCAGCTTCTTGATCTGCATCGACACTGCGGACTGCGTCTTGTGCACGGTTTCGGCAGCACGCGTGAACGTGCCGGCGTCGGCGATGGCAATGAACGTCCGCAACTGGTCGATGTCGAGCAAGGTGGTCATGGATGGGCTCGCCGAGGTTCCACTCGGCCCGCCGAGCGACGACGATCCATCACCGGGATCGATCGTTAACATCAATAACATTCGTTTTTCTGATTTTCAATCTTCGGCTATGGTCGAGTTCGGCCAAGGAACAAGATCATGCGCGCGCCCAACTTCCCCCTTCATGCCCTCAAGACAGCCACCGCCGTCGTCGGCCGCTTCGCCGCCAGGGTGAGCGAGGTGCATGAGCGACGACACATCGTCCACGGCCTGGCAGGTCTCGACGATCACATGCTGCGGGACATCGGTCTGAACCGTTGCGATGTCGACTCCGTTTTGGTGCAACCCGCCCTCACGGACGGTACCTTGCTGCTGGCCGAACGCGTGCGGGATTCACGGCGCCATCAGGGCGCCGTGACGCAGGAAGCGCAGGACTGGACCGCGCTGATGCCGAAGGCGGGTACGCGTCTCGCCTGACATGTTAACAAATGATGAATGACCTGCGCTTCCATCGCCATAGGCGATGAATGCTGGCGATGGGTAGCGGCGGGCCGCAATGCCCGTCGCCGGGCCGTCTCCGGAAGCCTGTTCACGCACCCGGCGTCGGATCTGCGCCTTGGCGCCCCTCTATCCGCCCCAGCCATCATCTCGCACCGCAGCACGGACCGACAGCTCGCTCTTCGCGCATGAAAGTGACGGCCGGGACAAACGGTCGGCTTGACCCTCGGGCCCCCATCCCGCAGAACCCGCGTGAGACTTCGCTCGGAACAGCTCGATGATCAAACCGCCGCTGCAAATCCTGCTCTGCGCACCGCGCGGCTTCTGCGCCGGCGTGATCCGCGCGATCGATGCGGTGGAGCAGGCGCTTGCGATTTATGGGCCGCCGGTGTTCGTGCGACACGAGATCGTGCATAACAAATACGTGGTCGAGTCGCTGAAGAAGAAAGGCGCCATCTTCGTCGAGGAACTCGACGAGATCCCGCCGACCGATGCACCGGTGATCTTCTCGGCCCACGGCGTGCCGAAAGCCATTCCGCTCGAAGCCAGTGCCCGCAAGTTCTTCGCCATCGATGCTACCTGCCCGCTCGTCACCAAGGTGCATCGCGAGGCCGAACTGCACCACCGCCGCGGCTATACCATCATCCTGGTCGGCCATGCCGGCCATCCGGAGGTCGTGGGCACCTTGGGGCAGTTGCCGGACGGTGCCGTGCTCCTGGTCGAGAACATCGCCGACGTTCACCGCATGGCCGACGAGGCCACCGCGGAGTTCCTGGCGAAGCCGCTGGCCTTCGTGACCCAGACGACCCTGTCGGTCGACGATACACAGGGCATCGTCGAGACTTTGAAACGGCGCTTTCCGGCGATCGTCGGGCCGCACAAGGAAGACATCTGCTATGCCACGACCAACCGACAGGAGGCCGTGAAGCAGATCGCCTCCTCGGTCGACGCATTGCTGGTGGTCGGCTCGGCCAATTCATCCAATTCCCAGCGCCTGAAGGAAGTATCGGAGCGGGCCGGCTGCAAGAACAGCCAGTTGGTGCTGCGCGCATCCGACATCGACTGGGTGCCGCTCGGGGATATCCGCAAGATCGGCATCACGGCGGGGGCCTCGGCTCCGGAGGTGCTGGTCGAGGAGATCATCGACGCTTTTGCGGAGCGCTATACGATCGAGGTCGAGACGGTAGCGACCGTGACCGAGACGATGTTCTTCCCGCTGCCGCGCGAGCTGCGCGCCATGACCGAGCCTGCCGCGATATCCGCCGTGCACTGAACCGTCGTCGCGCGCCCGATGGATGGGCGCTGCATGGAACGCGGGTGCTCCCTGGTCCAGGCAGGGTCTCGTGGGCCTGCTTGGCTGGACCAGACCACGGCGTGCAGCAGTTGTCCCCCGCCGATCCGGACCCTCCATGGCCGTCTACACCGAGCTTTCCGACAGCGCACTCGCGGGCTTCCTGAGCCGCTACGACGTCGGGGCACTCCTGTCGTGCAAGGGTATCGCCGAGGGTGTCGAGAACTCGAACTTCGTCCTCCACACCGAGCGCGGGAATTTCATCCTGACGCTCTACGAGAAGCGCGTTGCGGCCGCGGATCTGCCGTTCTTCATCGGCCTCATGGACCATCTCGCGGCGCGTGGGCTTACCTGCCCGAAGCCGGTGCGGAGTCGCGACGGCTCGGCGCTCGGCACGCTGGCGGGGCGCCCGGCCGCCATGGTGTCGTTCCTCGACGGCATCTGGATCAGGGACCCTGGAGCGGCCCATTGCGGGGCCGTTGGCGGCGCGCTCGCCGAACTGCATCTCGCCGGAGCCGGTTTCGACATGCGCAGACCGAACGCGCTGTCGGTCGAGAGCTGGCCGGCCCTGTTCGCGGCCGCGGGCTCGGGTGCCGACACGGTAGCGCCCGGCCTGTCGGCCTTGGTGACGGCGGAACTCGCCCACCTGGCCGTCTCCTGGCCGCGCGGCCTTCCGGTGGGCGTCATCCATGCCGATCTCTTCCCCGACAACGTCTTCTTCCTTGGTGACCGCCTGTCGGGCCTGATCGACTTCTACTTCGCCTGCACGGATGCCTTCGCCTACGATCTCGCGATCTGCCTCAACGCTTGGTGCTTCGCTCCGGACGGGAGCTTCGACCTCGTCCGCAGCACGGCGCTGTTCGAGGGCTATGGCGCGGTGCGGCGGCTGACGCCGCCGGAGGCCGCGGCGCTGCCCGTCCTGGCGCGGGGCTCGGCGCTGCGATTCCTGCTGACCCGCCTCGTCGATTGGCTGAACGTGCCGCCCGGCGCGCTGGTCAGGCCCAAGGATCCGCGCGAGTACCTCGGCAAGCTCCGCTTTCACCAGGCGATCAGTTCCGCCGACGCCTATGGGTACCGATGAGCGAGACGATCACGATCTGGACCGATGGCGCCTGTTCGGGCAACCCGGGTCCCGGCGGCTGGGGCGCTGTCCTGCGGGTGGGCGACCGCGAAAAGGAATTGTCGGGCGGCGCGCCCGCCACCACCAACAACCGCATGGAACTGGTGGCCGCCATCATGGCGCTCCAGGCACTGACGGGTCCGAGCGAGGTCGACATCCACACCGACTCGCAATATGTCCGCGGCGGCGTCACGGGCTGGATCCACGGCTGGAAGCGCAACGGCTGGCGCACCGCCGACAAGAAGCCGGTGAAGAACATCGAGCTTTGGCAGCAACTCGACGCCGCGACCGCGCGCCACCAGATCCGTTGGCACTGGGTCAAGGGCCATGCCGGCCATCCCGAGAACGAGCGCGCCGACGTCCTGGCCCGCCAGGGCATGGCGCCGTTCCTGCGGCGCTGACGGGGTTCCACCGCGGTGGAGCGACTTCGCCTCGATCCGTCGAGCGCGACCCTCGCCAAAGCCGTGGTGGGCCTGTACAGACCGTCCATGCTGCCTTCACTGCTCTTCGACATGGATGGAACCCTCGTCGACACCGAGGATCTCCACTTCGCGGCCTTCCGGACCATCCTCGAGCCGCATGGCATCGCGCTCGATTGGGCCGATTACCGCCGCTTCATCATGGGCCATCCCAATCACGCCATCGCGGCGCATTTCCTGCCGCACGTCCCGCAGGAACGCCACGCCGGACTGATGGACGACAAGGAAGCGCACTACCGCGCCCTGGTGAAGGACGTGGCGCCCGCCGCCGGCCTCATGGACCTCCTCGACTGGGCCGACCGCGAGATCATTCCCTTCGCGGTCGTGACCAACGCACCGCGCGCCAATGCCGAACTGGTTCTCGAGGCACTGGGCATTCGGGGCCGCTTCAAAGCCGTGGTGGCGGGCGACGAGGTGTCCCATCCCAAGCCCCATCCCATGCCGTATCTGACCGCGGCGGAGCGGGTCGGCGGCGACATCGGGCGCTCGGTGGCGTTCGAGGATTCCGGCTCTGGCGTGGCATCCGCGGTCGCGGCGGGCCTTCCGGTCGTTGGAATAGCGTCCACGCTGGACGAGAACGGGCTGAAGGGCCGGGGCGCGGCCCTGCTGATCCAGGACTACCGTGACCCCTTGTTGCTGGGCTTCCTCCATCGGCACCTCCGGCTCGACCAGGAGCGCGGCAGCAGGCCGGACCGGTAGCCCTCGTTGGCCGCGTTACCGGGCGGGGGGTCGGGCCGAGGCCATGCCACGCTTCCTTTTGCAGTTCGACCGCGTTACCAAGGGCTCACGCTTTCGGCGACAAGGCCACGACGGTTCAGATGCGGTTGTCTCAGGTTCTCGTATTGCTCGCCGCCGAGCCTGAGGAGCGTATCAGTTTCAGCGACATCCTCGCTATTCTGAGCGACCGCTCCTTTGCCATTCTGGTCGTTCTGCTCGGGCTGCCCAATTGCCTGCCCATGCCACCGCCGATCCCGACGATCTCGGCCCTGCTCCTGATCATGATCGCGGTCCAGATCGCCATGCAGCGGCCGGAGCCGTGGTTCCCCGGCGCCATCCTGCGCGGTTCGGTGGCGCGCAGCGACGTGCTCAGGGCCGTGACACGGGCCCTCCCGGTCGTGAGTGTGCTTGAGCGCTGGTCACGGCCCCGGCTCGGCCTTTTCGGCCAGCGCACCGGCGCCATGCTCAGCGCTATGCTGCTGACCACCATGGCGCTCGGCATGCTGATGGCGGCGCCGCTGATCGGCCAGGTCCCCTACGGCTTAGCGGTGTGCCTGATCGGCCTGGGCCAGATCGAGCGTGACGGTGTGCTGGTCTTGTCCGGCGTGGTGGCGGGCGCCGTCGGCGTCGTGCTCAGCGCCAGCTTCGTCTATGGCGTGATCCTAGGGCTCCGCAACCTGTTCTGAACCTGGCGTGTGTCATGCTGATGCTGACACAGGCGCTAGCTGGAATACCGAGCCCTTCGCAGCTAGACCCAGGCTTGGCGGCGCAGGTCGAGTGTCATCGGGAATTCGCCGGGGCGTTCCTCAGGTGGCACGACGATGGTGCCGCTGGTATGGCCCAGCTCCGTGAAGCGGGCGCGACGCCGCGCCTCGGCCTCGAAGGCATTGACCGGGAACGTCTCGTAGCTGCGCCCACCGGGATGCGACACGGTGTAGACGCAGCCGCCGATCGAGCGCCGCGACCAGCGGTCCACGATGTCGAAGGTGAGCGGTGCGTCGACCTTGAGGAAGGGCTGCATGGAGCGTGACGGCTGCCAGGCCTTGAAGCGCACGCCGGCCACGGATTCACCCGCCGTCCCCGTCGCGGCCAGCGGCACCGGGCGGCCGTTGCACAGCACCATGTAGCGGCCGGGCGTCGCGCCCGACAGTTTCACCTGCACGCGCTCGACCGACGAATCGACGTAGCGCGCAGTCCCGGAGCTGCTGCCCTCTTCGCCCAGCACGTGCCAGGGCTCGAGCGCCTGGCGGAGTTGCAGCGCGACGCCGTCGCGCTCGATGGTGCCGTAAAGCGGGAAGCGGAACTCGCGTTGTGCGTCGAACCAGACGGGGTCGAACGCGTAGCCGGCGCCGTCGAGGTCGCGCAGCACCTCGTCGAAATCGCTCGCGACGAAATGCTGCAGCATGAACCTGTCATGCAGGGTCGTGCCCCAGCGCACCAGCGGCCCGTCGAGCGGTTCGCGCCAGAACCAGGCGATCAGTGCCCGCACCAGGAGCTGCTGTGCCAGGCTCATGCGGGCGCTCGGCGGCATCTCGAAAGCGCGGAACTCGACCAGCCCCAGCCGCCCCGTGGCGCTGTCGGGCGACCAGAGCTTGTCGATGCAGATTTCGGCCCGGTGGGTGTTGCCCGTGACGTCGACCAGCAGGTTGCGAAACAACCGGTCCACCATCCAGGGTCGGATGTTGGGCTCGTGCGGGCCCGGCACCTGGGCCAGAGCCACTTCCATCTCGTAGAGGCCGTCGTGGCGAGCCTCGTCGATGCGAGGGGCCTGGCTGGTCGGGCCGATATACTGGCCAGAAAACAGCATCGACAGCGACGGGTGCCGCTGCCAATAGATGATGATGCTCTTCAGGAGGTCGGGCCGGCGCACGAAGGGCGAGTCGTTGGGCGTCGAGCCACCCAGCACGACGTGGTTGCCGCCGCCTGTGCCGGTATGGCGCCCATCGGTCAGGAACTTGTCGGCACCGAGCCGCACGGCCCGCGCGTCCTCGTAGAGGCCGTGGGTGATCTCGACGGCGTGGTCCCAACTTGTTGCAGGCTGGACGTTGACCTCGATCACACCCGGGTCGGGCGTCACTTTGATGACATCGAGGCGCGGGTCGTAGGGTGGGCCGTAGCCTTCGATGTGGACCGTGAGGCCAAGGCCGGCTGCGGATTCCTCGACGGCGGCAAGCAGTTCGAGATAGTCCTCCAGCCGGTCGACCGGCGGCATGAACACGCAGAGCTGCCCGTCGCGCGGCTCGACCGCTATGGCGGTGCGCACCTCGGAAGCGGCTCGGTCGTGATCGGGGACGGGATGCTGGAGCGGGCGCGAAGGGCGCGACCCCGTGATCGTGGTGAACTGGTCCGGGTCGGGCAGCGGTGCGCGAGGTTCGGTCGGGTCCTGCGGGGCCGCGTAGGGAAAGCGCGATGGCGGGATGTGGTCGAGCGAATCCAGGGGAAGACGGAAGCCGAGCGGCGAATCTCCTGGCACCAGGAAGAGGTGCTCGCGGCGCGTCTGCCACAACTCGCTGGCCCAGTCGCGGCCCCAACGCTGGACCGGCATGGCGTAGCCGGCCGGCGTGGCGAGGCCGCGCTCGAACACGCGGGCGATGCTGGCCCGCTGTTCGGCCGTGCCGACCGGCGATTGCAGAGCGTCGATCTCGCGGGGCAACGAGGCTTCCTTCAAAAGCCAGTGCGCCGGGTCCTCGTAGGCGCCCTGCACATAATGGTGTTCGAGCCCGAGCCGGTGCGCGATGGCCTGCATCAGGTTGCGCGCGTCCTCGACCCTGGCGCTTCGCGGGTCGGTCTCGCGAGCAATGAGCTCGGGGTTCCGCCAGATCGGCTTGCCGTCCTTGCGCCAGTAGAGCGCGAAGGCCCAGCGGGGCAGGCTCTCGCCCGGATACCACTTGCCCTGGCCGTAGTGGAGGAAGCCGCCGGGCGCGAAGCGCGTGCGCAGGTGGCGGATCAGGCTGTCGGCGAGCCCGCGCTTGCTCGGGCCCAGGGCCTCGGCGTTCCATTCGGGCGCTTCGTAATCGTCGATCGAAACGAAGGTCGGCTCGCCGCCCGCCGTCAAGCGGACGTCGGCGGCCCTAAGGTCGGCGTCGACCCGCTTGCCGAGCGCGTCGAGCGCCTCCCAGGCCTCGTCCGAGAAGGGCAGGGAGATGCGCGGTGCCTCGGCGACGCGCGACACCTCCATGGTGTGCTCGAAGGTGATCTCGCAAGGGTCGAGAGCCCCGCTGATCGGCGCCGCGGCGCGATAATGCGGGGTCGCCGCAAGCGGAATGTGCCCCTCGCCGCAGAGGAGGCCCGAGGTGGCGTCGAGGCCGATCCACCCGGCGCCCGGCAGGTAGACCTCGGCCCAGGCGTGAAGGTCGGTGAAGTCGTGCCGCGCGCCCAAGGGTCCGGACACGGGGTCGATGTCGGCTCGCAACTGGATCAGATAGCCTGAGACGAAGCGGGCCGCGAGTCCGAGCCGGCGCAGCAGTTGCACCATCAGCCAGGCCGAGTCCCGGCATGAGCCGGACTTCAGCGCAAGGGTCTCCTCGGGCGTCTGCACGCCAGGTTCAAGGCGGATCACATAGGCGATCTCGCGCGACAGCCGGGTGTTGAGATCGATCAGGAAGTCGACGGTGCGCCTGGGCTCGCGCGGCACCGTGGCCAGGAATGCCTCGCTCTGCGGCCCGGCTGGGTCGGGGTCGACATAGGCCGCGACCTCGGCCCGGGTCTCGGCGTCGTAGGTGAAGGGGAAGTTTTCGGCGTCGGGTTCGACGAAGAAGTCGAACGGGTTGATCACCGCCATTTCGGCCGTGAGATCGACTTCGATCCTGAGCTGTTCGGTCTTGTCCGGGAAGACCAGGCGGGCCAGCCAATTGCCGTGCGGATCCTGCTGCCAATTGATGAAATGATGGGCCGGCGTGACCTTCAGCGAATAGCTCGGCACTTCCGTCCGACAATGGGGGGCCGGGCGCAGTCGGATCACCTGCGGGCCTAGCGATACTGCCCGGTCGTAGCGATAATCCGTGACGTGATTGATCGCGGCACGCACCGGCATCGCGGTCTCCTCCAAAATCGTGGTTGTGTAGATAAGGGCCGAAACGGCTTCGGCCGGGCAGTACGGCGCGCCTATCTCTTCGTCAACCATGCCGCGTGCTCAAATATTGTGCCCCAGGTTGTGGCCATGGCGCATCCGTGCGGCTTATCGGCCATTGCGGGCGGGTCACGCAGCCAAAGCGGTGCTGCAGCGTTGAGCGCCAGTGTTGCGCACCAGGAACTAAACCCCGATGACGACTGAACTGACCTATCTGGCTTGGACGCTTGTTCTCGCATTGATCTACATCGGGCTGCCGTCGCAGTTCCGCACCATGGAGACCGGCACGAGCTACAATGCCGGCGCCCGCGACGAGGCTGGTCCGCCGGTGGGGACGATGACGGGCCGGCTGCAACGGGCGCAGAAGAACCTCTATGAAACGCTGCCGCTCTTCACCGGCGCCGTGCTGATCGCCCACCTTGGCGGACGCGACGGGTGGCTGACCGGCTGGGGCGTGGCGCTCTATTTCTGGGCGCGGGTGGCCTACCTGCCGCTCTACGCCTTCGGCGTGCCGTATGTGCGCTCGCTCGTCTGGATCGTGTCGCTGGCCGGTCTCATCCTGGTGATCGTCGCCGACCTGCACGGGTGAAACGGGTGGTCCAGTCCGCGCCGTGGCGATCGTCGTACCCTCAAGTGGTCGAGACCATGGCCGCGACGGCTCTCAATCATCTGCCCGCTCGACCGCCCAGGCCGCGTCGGCGGGGGATACGGGATCGTGGAAATAATCGGGCGCCAAGCGAAGTCGCTGGACCTGATTGAGGGTCTTGCCGAATGCGATTGCGACGCGTTCGGTCCTGACCAGCTCTTTGCTGAAAAACGCCAGCAGCCCGTTGTGCGTCTTGATTCCGGCGACGGCGTCCCCGAACCCTTCGGCGATCAGCGCTGCGTGCGCCGCGTCGAACACCGCATAATAGGCGCGGCTGCACGCGCCCTCTGCGTCCCCGATCGCCAGAAGAGCGCGCGCCCCTTCGAGCGCGCGCTCCGCTTTCGCAAAATAATCTGGAGCGGAGGTCGGCTTGCTCACAGCCTCCATCCGTCTCGCCGGATGTTTCGGACCAATGTAGGGTTGCTGCACGTTTCCGGCTGATCGAACTCGCCCTCCCAGATCGGAGTTGCTTCGACCAGAACACCGAAATCCATCAACACCTCGACCGCGACACCGGACATGTCGATGACGGCCGCCGAACGGTCGCCCTTGGCGCCACGTAGCACCACGGCCAGATCGGCGTCGCTGTCTTGGCCGTGGGTGCCCCGAGCGCGACTGCCGAACAGATAGACGTCTCGGACCGGGTAGCGGCCTTCGATCGCACGGATAAAGGCGCGGGCCGCTGCTTCCGTCTCGACGTCGATCACATGCGCGGCTGCCTCGCGCTGAGCTGTGGGATCATCCTGCATGCCATCGGTCCGATCCCGCGAGGCTGATGTCTCAAGGCGCCGCTTCTCGGGTGGCTGGTGTAGCTGCAAACCTAGCAGATCCCGGAGGGGCTCACCAATCATAACGCAACCGTCCTCACATATTCGGGTAGTTCGGCCCGCCGCCACCCTCGGGCGGCACCCAGGTGATGTTCTGCGACGGGTCCTTGATGTCGCAGGTCTTGCAGTGCACGCAGTTTCCGGCGTTGATCACGAAACGCGGATCGCTCTTCTTGTCTTCGTCGCCGTACACGACCTCGTAGACACCGGCCGGGCAGTAGAGCCGCGCGGGCTCGCCGTAGAGCGGCAGGTTCGTCTGGATAGGGATCGACGGATCGGTCAGCACCAGGTGGGCCGGCTGATTCTCCTCGTGGACCGTGCCCGACAGGTAGACCGACGACAGCCTGTCGAAGCTCAATACGCCGTCGGGCTTCGGGTAGGCGATCGGCTTGACCTCGGCCAGCGGCTTCAGCGACGCGTAGTCCGGCTTGCCATGCGAGAGGGTGCCGAAGACAGAGCCGCCGAAGATCTGGTTCGACCACATGTCGAGGGCGCCGAGCGCCACGCCCGGCATCGTGCCGAACCGCGACCACAGCGGCTTCACGTTCTTGACGCGCTTGAGGTCGGTGCCGATGGCGGACGATCGCCAGGCCTCCTCGTAGGAGACGAGGTCGTCGTTCGCCCGGCCGGCATCGAGCGCACGGGCGACATGCTCGGCCGCCATCATGCCGCTGAGGATCGCATTGTGGGATCCCTTGATGCGGGGCACGTTGACGAAGCCGGCCGCGCAGCCGATCAGCGCCCCGCCCGGGAACGACAGCTTCGGCACCGATTGCCAGCCGCCTTCGGTGAGGGCGCGCGCCCCGTAGGCGATGCGTTTGCCGCCCGCGAACGTGTCGGCGATCATCGGGTGGGTCTTGAACCGCTGGAACTCGTCGAAGGGCGACAGGGTCGGGTTCTCGTAATTGAGGTGGACCACGAAGCCCACGCTGACGAGGTTGTCCTCCATGCCGTAGAGGAAGGAGCCGCCGCCGGTGCGATTGCCGAGCGGCCAGCCGAAGGAGTGCTGGACGAGACCGGGCCGGTGCCTCTCGGCGGGAACCTCCCAGAGTTCCTTGAGCCCGATGCCGTATTTCTGCGGGTCGCGGCCGGCGTCGAGCTTGAATCGGCCGATCAGCCCCTTGGCGAGCGAACCGCGCGCGCCTTCCGCCACGAGCACGTATTTGGAGCGCAGCTCCATGCCGCGCGTGTAGCCGTCCGTCACGGCCCCGTCCTTGCCGACCCCCATGTCGCCGGAGGCCACGCCGACCACCTCGCCGGCCTCACCGTAGAGCACCTCGACGGCCGCGAATCCGGGATAGATCTCGACGCCGAGCGCCTCGGCCCGGCGGCCGAGATAGCGCGCGACGTTGGCCAGCGAACCCACGAAATTGCCGTGGTTGCTCATCAGCTTCGGCATCAGGGCATTGGGGATGCGGGATCCGCCGGTCGGGCCGAGGTAGTAGAAGCGATCGTCCGTGACTTCGACGGTCAGCGGCCGGTCCTCCGCCTGCCGCCAATCGGGCAGTAGGGCGTCGAGCCCGACCGGATCCACCACTACGCCCGACAGGATGTGGCTCCCGACCTCCGACCCCTTCTCCAGAACCACCACCGACAGGTCGGGCTGCAACTGCTTCAGGCGGATTGCGGCCGACAGACCCGCGGGGCCACCCCCGACGATCACGACGTCGAACTCCATCGCCTCGCGGGCCGGCGTCTCGAAGGCCCGTGCCGCGCCGTTGCCGTCCGCCATCGTGATGCCGCTCCCGCCCGATGCTGTGCTGTGGCTCTACATCTATGAAGCCCGGCGGACTGGCGCAAATGCGTCATACGGCTCCTCCCAGGGCCGGCGATCGGCTCTGGGAGGCGGTTGGAGCACGCAGGCGTCCTCACTCGATCCCGTCTGGTCTGCGCTCCCGCGGCTCCGGAACGGCTCCCGCGCAAGCGGAACGTGGAGAATGACAGCAACCTGCGGCCGCCGAGGCGGACCGAAGCATCGGCCGGTGCGCCGACTTCAATAAAGTCGCGAACCGTCCTATGAGAGGGCATGTCCCTCGAGGCTGCCACCCGCGACGAACTCGAAGCGCTGCTGCGCTGGTATGTCGATATGGGCGTCGACGTCGCGGTCGATGCCGCGCCGCACGATCGTTTCGCCGAGACCCTGGCGGCCCCCGACGGCGAGCCCGCCCGGCGCGAGGAGGCGCGGCGCGATGGTGCGCTTCGCGGCACGGAGGGTCTTGATCCGCAGCGCCGCCCGACGGCCGATTCGCCCGCGCGCGCTCCGGCGCTGCCCGGTCTGGCATCCTCGCCCATTCTGTCGGCCGCGGCCGTGTCGGTGGACTCCGCCGCGCGGTCTGCCCGCGAGGCCGCTGAGCAGGCCGCCACGCTCGACGAATTGGAGGCCGTGCTGGAACGTTTCGACGGCTGCAGCCTCAAAGCGACAGCGACGCGGCTTGCCTTCGCGGACGGCAACCCCGCGGGTCGCGTGATGGCGGTCGGCGAGGCGCCCGGCGCCGAGGAGGATCGGCAGGGCAGGCCGTTCTGCGGCAGATCCGGCCAGTTGCTCGACCGCATGTTGGCCGCGATCGGGCTCGACCGCACCCAGGTCTACATCGCCAACGTGGTACCCTGGCGCCCGCCCGGCAATCGCACCCCGACCCCCCAGGAAGTGGCGATCTGCCGACCCTTCATCGCCAGGCAGATCGCGCTCGCCGACCCCGACGTCCTTGTCTGCCTCGGCGGCCCGGCGGCCCAGAGCCTGCTGTCGTCGAAGGAGGGTATCATGCGGTTGCGCGGGCGGTGGCAGGACTTCGACACCGGGCAGAGGATCATCAAGGCCCTTCCGATGCTGCACCCGGCCTATCTGTTGCGCCAGCCGGCCCACAAGAAGCTCGCCTGGGCCGACCTGCGGCAGCTTCGCCGCGCGCTCGACGCGTCAGTCTGACGGAGGCCCGGCCGCAAACGCCGCCCGAGCGGTAGGACGGGATAGGGCGCACCCTGGAGACGAGGCAGGATGGTGGGGCAGGCTTTCCCGGACGGGACGCGCGAGACGCTGCTGTTCCTGGCCACGGCCGGCATAGCGGTGCCGCTATTCCACCGTCTTCGCGTCAGTCCGGTGCTGGGCTTCCTCGCGGCGGGCGTGGCACTGGGGCCGTTCGGTCTCGGCCATGTGGCCCGCATGCTGCCGTCTCTTTCGGTCTTCGCCATCACGGACACACGGCGCCTCGACGACATCGCCGAGCTCGGAGTGGTGTTCTTGTTGTTCATGGTGGGGCTCGAACTGTCGTTCGAGCGCCTGTCGCGGCTGCGCCGCCTCGTTTTCGGTTTCGGGGCGCTGCAAGTCGGGCTGTCGGCCGCAACGGTCGCGGTGCCGGCCGTCCTCTTCGGCTTCAGCCCGGCTTCCGCCATCGTGCTGGGCTCGGCCCTTGCCCTGTCGTCGACTGCCGTCACTGTGCCGGTGCTGGCGGAGCGCCGGCACCTCAATTCCGCCGCCGGCCGTACGACGTTCTCGGTGCTGCTGTTTCAGGACCTCGCCGTGGCGCCGCTGCTGTTCATGGTGTCGGCGCTGTCGAAACCGCGCGAAGCTGGTCTCGGGTTCGAACTGCTGGTCACGCTGGCCCCGGCCGCCCTGGCCCTGGGACTGATCGTGCTGCTGGGCCGCGTCGTGCTGCGACCGCTGTTCCACGTGGTGGCGGCGACAAAATCGACCGAGTTCTTCATGGCGGCCTGTCTGCTGGTCGTGATCGGCACTGGTGTCATCGCGGCGACCGGTGGGCTCTCCATGTCGCTCGGCGCCTTCATGGCCGGGCTGCTGCTGGCGGAGACCGAGTTCCGGCGCGAAATCGAGGTCACGATCGAGCCTTTCAAGGGCCTGCTGCTCGGCCTGTTCTTCGTGTCGATCGGGGTAGGTCTGGATCTTTCGGCCGTGACGGCCCATCCGGGGGCCTTGGTGGCGCTGTGCCTCGGCGTCGCCGCCGTCAAGGCCGCCCTGGTGTTCGGGCTGGCGCGCTTGTTCAGGCTGCCGCGCGGGGTCTCGATCGAGATCGCGCTGCTGCTGGGGCCGAGTGGCGAGTTCGCCTTCGTGATGGTTGGTCAGGCGGCCTCGGCCGGCCTGCTGCCGATGCCGGCGGCGCATCTCGTCACGGTGGCGGTCACGCTCTCCATGATGCTGATACCCTTCCTGGCGGGGCTCGGCGAGCGCCTCGGCCGCCGCCCGAGTTCTGCCGTGGAGGCCCCGGCCGAGCCCCCGCCCGACGACGGCGAGTCCCGCGTCATCATCGTGGGCTATGGCCGGTCGGGCGGCTCGTCGGCGAGATGGTGGCGACCCACGGCCTCGACTTCATCGCGATCGACGGCGATGCCAGGCTGGTGCGGGGCGAGCGCGAATCCGGAACTCCGATCTTCTACGGCGACGCGACCCGCCACGATCTTCTGCGGAAATGCGGGCTCGGCAACGCGCGCGGCCTCGTCGTGACGTTGAACAATCCACGCGTCGCCGAACGGGTGGTCGAGGCCGCGCGGGCCGCGCGCGCCGACCTCACGATCGTAGCCCGGGCGCGCGACGCCGACCATGCGCGGACTCTCTATAACCTCGGCGCTACCGATGCCGTGCCGGAGACCATCGAGGCGAGCCTGCAGCTGAGCGAGGCCGCGCTGGTCGATATGGGGGTCGCGGCCGGCCACGTCATCGCGTCGATCCACGAGAAGCGCGACGAGTTCCGCAAGCTCCTGAACGAGCCACGCCTCGAGGGCGGGGAACGGCGCGCGATCCGGCGGACGTCGCGGCGCAAATGACGGCGAAGGCGCGATTTACCGCGGCCAGCCCTGGCCCGACAGCCACGCATACGACACGGTACCGCATGATCACAGCTTACGATTCGGTGACCGCCGCCACCTCCATCTCGTCCGACGCCGCGCCGCTGGCGCTGCCCCGGGGCACGTTCTGGATCGACCTGATCGACCCGAGCGACCGGGACGATGCGCGGGTCGAGCAGGCCACAGGCCTCATGCTGCCGAGCGCGCACCAGCTCGCCGAGATCGAGACGTCGAGCCGGCTGGTGGTGGACAGCGACGTGCTGACGATGTCGACCCCGGTGCTGTACCGCGAGGACGGGGCGCTCAACACCATCCCGGTGGGCTTCGTCCTTGGCCGCGGCGTGCTGGTGACGATCCGGGCGCACGAGCTCCGGAGCTTCACGGATTACCTGGCGGGACGGCAGGCGCAGGGGAGTGCACCGCTCGGCGGTCCCGTGGACGCGCTGATCGGCCTACTCGACAGCATCGTCGCCCGGATGGCGGACGCCATCGAGGCGGTCGGCTCGGAACTCGACGCCGTTTCGAAGGACATTTTCGGCGTCGCCCAGCAGGATCCGCGGCGCAAGCCGGTCCGGACCGAACGCAAACTCAGCCAAACGCTGCAGGTGATCGGCCGGAGCGGCGATACGACGTCCCACGCGCGCGACAGCCTGCTCGGCTTGAACCGTCTCCTCACCTTCCTGGCCAACAAGGGCGGCGATCGCATCACGCCGCAGCACCGGGAGCAGATCGACAGCCTCAAACAGGACGTCGCGGCACTCGGCGACTTCGAGACGCGCCTGACCGACAAGGTCCAGTTCCTGCTGGATTCGACGCTGGGCTTCATTAATGTCGAGCAGAACCGCACCTTCAAGCTGCTCACGATCGCATCGGTGATCGGCATCCCGCCGACCTTCGTGGTCGGCCTCTACGGCATGAACTTCAAGAACATGCCCGAATACGACTGGGCCTACGGCTACCAGTGGGGCCTGCTCCTCGTCGGGCTGAGCGTGGTCGTGCCGGTGGTTTGGCTGAAGGTGAAGGGCTGGTTCTGAACCGTCCGGAACTTGGCGGCGCCGTCACAGCCTGGCCAGCGTGGCGGCGTCGGCCTCGCCGCCGAAATACCGGGCGAGCGCCGTGCGGTAACGTTCGTCGTCGGGCGCGGCGCGCGAGAACAGGGTCATCGAGGAACGGAACTTCACGTCGTCGGGCGACCCGAAGATCGCGGCGACCGACCGGCCCTCGACCCGGTTCACCAGATCCGTGCAGTGCCCGAGCCGCGGCCCCAGCTGGTCGTGGGCCAGATAGGCTCTCGCTTCCTCGAGCGACCGGATGGCGTAGCGCTGTGCCATGGCGCTAAAGCCCAGGCCCGCGATCTGCGGAAACACGAACCACATCCAGTGGCTTCGTTTCCGCCCGGCTTCGAGTTCCGCCACGACCTGGTCGAAGACCGGCGCTTGTGCGTCGACGAAGCGTTGAAGGTCGTGGAGATCGTGCATGGGAGCCTCATCGGCGGCGCGGGTTTCCTGCCCGGTCAACGCCGGTTCCTGCGGGGGCGTTGCTTGACAAAGGCGATGGCGGGCGCGAAGGCGCCCCCTCCCGCTTTCGCACGACAGCAAGCAGCCATGACCCTCTCGCTCGACAGCTTCCGGCGCATCGTCGTCAAGGTCGGCTCGTCGCTGGTCGTGGATGCCGCGGCCGGGACGCCGAAGCGCGCCTGGCTCGAAGCGCTCGCTGACGACATCGGCGGGCTGCACCGCGCGGGCGCCGATGTCGCGGTGGTGTCGTCGGGCGCCATTGCGCTCGGGCGGCGCGTGCTGAAGCTCGGCGCCGGCGTGCTGAAGCTCGACGACAGCCAGGCCGCGGCGGCGGTCGGGCAGATCGCGTTGGCCCGCACCTGGGCCGAAGTGCTGGCGACGCGCGGCATCACGGCCGGCCAGGTCCTCATCACGCCGGGCGACACCGAGGAGCGCCGCCGCTATCTCAACGCCCGCGCCACGCTGGAACGGCTGTTCGGACTTCGCGCCGTGCCGGTGATCAACGAGAACGATACGGTCGCGACCAGCGAGATCCGCTACGGCGACAATGACCGGCTCGCGGCTCGCGTCGCCACCATGGCAAGCGCCGACCTCCTCATCCTGCTCAGCGACGTCGACGGGCTCTACACGGCATCGCCGACGCTGGACCCATCTGCCACGCTCATCCCGCTGGTGGCGCGGATCGACGCCGCCGTCGAGGCCATGGCCGGGGGCGCGGGGTCCGTCTATTCGCGCGGCGGCATGCGGACCAAGATCGAGGCCGGCAAGATCGCGACTGCCGGCGGCACCCACATGGTGATCGCCGACGGACGCCTGTTGCAGCCGATCGCACGCATCCGCGAGGGCGGGCGCTGCACCTGGTTCACCACGGGGTCGAACCCGCGCGCGGCCCGCAAGGTGTGGATCGGCGGCACCCTGGAGCCGCGCGGGGCCGTGACGGTCGACGCGGGTGCGGCGCGGGCGCTGGCACGGGGCGCGAGCCTCCTGCCGGCGGGCGTGACGGACGTCGCAGGGGATTTCATGCGCGGCGACTGCGTCGTGATCCGCGATCGCGCAGGAGGCGAACTCGGCCGCGGCCTCGCCGCCTACGACAGCGCGCACGCAGCCCTTCTGGTCGGCCGCAACAGCCGCGAGATCGAAGGCCTGATCGGTTTCGGCGGCCGGGCCGAGATGATCCATCGCGACGACATGGCGTTGCGGACGCTGTGAGTTCCGGCGCCATCGTTTCGGAGATCGACGGCCCGTCCCGGACGCGGCTCGCGTCGAAATCGCACAAAGCCCGGAACTCTCGGCAGGGTTCGGCGTCATCGACTTCGAGGTGTTAACATTTGTTCGTGAACCTGACGGTGAGAACGATGCCATTGCAACAGATCGATCTCCCGGCCCGTGACGACGGGCTTGCAGTGAGCTTCGTCATGCTGGACGGCGCGAGGCATATCCGGTGCTACGCGCAACAGGGGACGCTGGACGCGATCGAGCAGTGCAGGACCGGCAGCGGCCGCGAACGTCTGGAACGGTTCAGCCGACATCGTGCCGCGTTCGAGGCGGTGGCCAGCGACCTTTACGACGCCGGTCTACCGCTTCGTATCACGGCGGACCACATGACATGGCTGCAGCGGTGCTCGGGCCGCCGTAGACAAGCTGCGGCCTGAGGTCCGGCCCGGGCCTTGCCGCCTGGAGTGTCTGTGCCCGGAGCGCTCGCGCGTTGGACACCTTTCGATTGCTCGCCCCCTGAAAGCGACTGGCACCTTCAACTCGAACTACTTCTACTTCGATCCTGACCGACGCCGGACAGAGAGGTCGGCAGGGCGCGCCTGAACAGGACGAGGCATGGCGGACGGCAGCTTGGTGACACGTGCCGACGCCGCAATGCTGCGTCGGCATGATCTACTGCGGGTCGCCCCGTCGGCATGGGACACGATGCTGTCAGCGCATTCCGATCTCGTCGACGTGCCACTCGTGGCTGGCTGGGCGGGATGGGGCTATCCCTTGATCGTGAGGCGGCGCCTTCGGCGGGATGGGGCCGATCTCGTTCCTGCCGCCTTGCCTCTACCGCCGAGCCACGGCAAGCGCCGCGTCACCATCGTCCTGCCGTCCGACGCGGTCGCGGTGCTGCCGCCGGTGCTGTTGGCCGACGCCGCTTCCGCGGCTCCCCCGGCATGGCAGGACGTCATCGCGGCCCTGCTCGACCTCGGTGCCACCCTGGGGACCGTGCCTCGCGTCTACGGCGCTTTGCTGTGGGAGCGTGCGACGGGCCTCCCCTACCTGGCCCCAGGCTCGGATCTGGACCTGATCTGGCCCATTGCGGAACCTGGCATCCTCGACCGGCTGCTCGGGGGGCTGCTGAGGCTCGATGCCGGCGGCCCGGTGCGGCTGGACGGCGAAGTCGTGCTGCCGGACGGCCGGGCCGTCCATTGGCGCGAGGTCGCCCTGGCGCGGGGCCCCTCGGCGGAAGTGCTGGTCAAGACCGTCGATGGGGTCGTCATGTGCCCGATGGCGGCGCTGTTCCCCCGAGCGGCAGCCGCTGTATGACGGCCCGGCTTCAACGGGCAACCCCGCTGCACAGGTCCGCACCACCAGCGCGGCATACGTGGGCGGACCACGTCGCCCTGACAGCGGCCGCAGCACTGCTGGGTGAACTGGACACATGGCCGAAGCCGGGCCTCGTCAGCCCCATCGACTCCGGAAGCCATGGCGACATGGACGCCGCCACCTTCCGGGCCAGCGCGGCCGCCCTGCGGCCCTTTTTCGCCGAACTCGCGTTCGCCGGTGCGGCGGGCGCGACGATGGACGTGCTGCGCCGCATCGGCCTGCGGGCCGAGCGCGCGATGCTGGAGGCCACCGGGGGCGTCAACACGCACCGGGGCGCCGTGTTCGGTCTAGGCCTGCTCTGCGCCGCCGCGGGGGCCGATGGGGACGGGAGGTGGCGCGCCGGTCAGGTCTGCGCCACCGTGCGCCGAACGTGGGGACCGGCGATCCTCTGCGGTCCCATCCCGCTCCACAGCCACGGCACGGACGCGCTCCGGCAACATGGCGCGGGGGGCGCCCGGGCGGAGGCCGCCGACGGCTTTCCGCACGCCCTCCATGTCGGCCTGCCCGCGCTGCGCCTCGGGCGCAGGCTGGCCCCGGTGGAGCCCGATGCGGCCCGCGTGCAGGCGTTCTTCGCTTTGCTTGCGACCGTGGAGGACACCAACCTGCTGCACCGGGGTGGCGGCGCCGGGTCCGGTTTCGCCCGGGCCGCGGCGGCCGGGTTTCTCGCGGGCGGCGGCGTCGGACGCGCGGGGTGGCGGGACAGGGCAGTGGCCATCCACGGCGCCTTCGTGGCCCGCCGCCTCAGCCCCGGCGGCAGTGCGGACCTCCTGGCCATGACGCTGTTCCTCGACGCGCTGGAGACCGGGACCCGATGAGACTCGCCTGCGACTCTCCCGGCATAACTGCATCGCATGCGTCGCGAGCACCTCATCGCCGCTTGCGGGAGACAGTGGCGCATCACGGCGATAGTCGTCGGGCGAGGGCCGAGGGGTGCCGCCCATCGGCCTCCGGCGTCCACCCTCATCCGGACCCTCGGGCCACCTTCTTCCGCGGCGCGGGAGAGGGGCGAAACCGCCACGCCGCCATATGTCGGTCGTGCTTCGCCGACCCGGACGCGTCGGTCCTCATCCGGAGAAGTCCAAGGCATCACCGAAGGGGCGCCGCTTCACCATGGCGGGATCGCCCGCCAGGACTTCGTGCCTGGTGTCCTCTCCGTCGCGCCAGAAGTGGATCGACAGGACTTCGCCGCCGACTCTCAATTTCGAGAGCGTCACGTCCGGTATCCACGCCGGCAGGGCAGGGTCGATGAACAGGCTTCGGTGCGGCGCGTCTGGGACCACGCCCAGCATGGTCTGCAGCAGCAGGAACGCCGAGCCCGCCGCCCAGGCCTGCGGAACGTTGGCGCCGAGATACTGAACCGGGAAGTTGGTGCCGTCCTTCTGGATGCCCGCATAAAGCTCGGGCACCTGGTTGGTCTCGAAGTGGCTCGCGGCGCCGCTGATGTCGCGCGCGACCCGTGCTGCCTCGGCATGGAACCCGTAGCGCTTGAAACCCGCCGCGATGATCGAATTGTCGTGCGGCCACACGGATCCAAGCTGATAGGCATAGGGGTTGAACGATACGTGGTCGGCCGACAAGGTCCTTATGCCCCACCCCGACCACATGTCGGGCGCCATCAAGCGTCTGACGACGCGCGCGGCCCGGTCGCGCGGCACGATGCCCGACCACAGGCAATGCCCCGGGTTGGACGCGACGGACAGGACCTGCTTCTTGTCGCCGTCGAGCGCATAGGCGTAAAAACCTGCTGCCTCGTCCCAGAAGGCCGCGTTGAAGCGGTCGAACAGCGTCGCCGCCTTTACCCGCAACTGTTCGGCGCGTGCCGTATTGCCGAGCGCCTCGTAGATCTTGGCCATGCGCTGCCAGGCATCATACACGTAGCCTTGCAATTCGCAGAGCGCCTTCGGCCCGCGGACCAGGCCGCCGTCCGGGTACATGACGGCCTCGCCGCTGTCTTTCCAGCCCATATTTTCGTAACCGGCAGTGGACCGCGTCTGGTATTCCTGGAAGCCGTCGCCGTCACGATCGCCGTAGTCGTCGATCCAGGCGAGGCAAGCCTCGGCGGTCTCCAGATGGCGGTCGAGCAGGTCCCGATCCCCGGTCGCGCGCCATGCGGCATGCAGCGTGATCAGCCAGAGCGGGGTCGCGTCCGCCGTGCCGTAATAGGGCGTGTGCGGGATCAGCTTGAAATGGGCAAGCTCGCCGTAGCGCAGCTCGTGCATGATCTTGCCCGGCTCGGCATCGCGGTAGTCGTCCCGCTCGGTCGCCTGCAGGCCGCCGAGCACGTCGAGCGCGCCGCGGGCGAATTCCGGATAGACCATGATGTTTTGCACCGATACGATCAGGCTGTCGCGGCCGAACGGGGCCATGAACCACGGCAGTCCGGCGGCCGGCAGGAACACCATATGGTCGCCACTGACGCTCGGCAGGCGAAGCGCCGCCATGTCGTCGATCGCCTGGTGGAAAAAGCGGTAATATTCCTCGTTGGAGGTGGAGATCGTCAAAACGCGGTTCTGCCAGTCGCGCAGGGTCTCGGCATGGCGGCCTTCGGCGTCGTGAGCCACGCAGTCCGAAGGTGCCTGGAAGACGGTCTCCCCGTCGGCGAGGTCGTAGCGCAGGCAGCAATGCCAGCTTGCACCCGGGGCCAGCTCGATCTGGAAGCTGAGGCGGCCGTTCGAGTAGAGCGCAGGCGCGCCGTGCGCCGTGATGGTCACGGCGCGCATGAAATCCAGGTTGCGATAGGTGTTCGACAGCGCCTGCGTGTCAGGGCTCCACATGGTGCTGATCTGGCCGCGCCGGACGACCCTGTTCGACTTGGCTTCGAACGTGTCGGCGAAGTCGCAACGCGGCGCGACCTCGAGATTGAAGCGCACCGCTGCGGCGCCATGGTTGGTGATGTCGAGATCCTCGTGCATGCCGCCGTCGATCTCGCGGCTGATCACGAGCGAAATCGTGCGAGCCGCGACCGGACCGTCCTGCGTCAGGAAATCGCCGTTGGTCAGAAAGATTCGCGCGGCGTAATAGGCAATCGCCCCGCCGTTCAGCAATACCCAGGGCGCACCATTGGCATAGATGGACCACGCACTAATCAAGCGTGTATCGAGAAAGTATAGACCTTTTTCGCCCGGCCATCCGATCTGTCCGTCTTGCTCGGTGATCAGCACGGTCTGGCCTTGGTGGATGGCGATCTGCGGTGGGCCGACTTGGACCTTGAAGGGCATCGGGGTGACCTTTGTCCGTGAGCTGAGGAAGGAGCATGAACAATCGCGAACGGCTTCGCCCATCGATGGCGTCGGGGGCACCATCACAGCTGCTCGGTCGTGCTCGATGGCGCGCTCGGGGGAGCGTCGCGGGCACGGGCGCCCACGATATTGTTCATAGTGATCAACTCGCGGACGGTAGCACAAGCCCGCGCGGCGCTTGAGCGAGATTGAAACCTATCGCGAACGTTTCATCGATTTCGTATCGGTCCGTCGTTCAGTGTCCGTCGGCTCGCCCCGGCCGTGGCGGCACGGAGACGCTTGCGACGTGAACACTCCCTTGCGGGCCGCGAAGCTACGGTCGTTCCTGATCGGCAGCCGTCCTACTTGGTCCTGAACTTGAGTCTCGTGGACGGCGGAACGGTCGACAAGTTCCTGTTCGCCGTCTGCGCTGAGGCGCGGGTCGAGTTCAGCGCATCATACGGCATGCCTTCGACGCCGAGCTTGGCAAAGCGCAACTTGCACTTGTGCATGACCTCGGCAGCCTCACGTTGCGCTACCGTAGCGACGGGAGACGTCAAAGCGATCCTGTCGCCCCGATAGAGCTGCAGCGTGATGGCGACACGACCGTCGGTCGATATCCGAGGGGTCAGAAGATAGCGGATCGGCGCCGCGCTGCGGTTGTCGGATGCGGAATCCATGGCGGCTCATCCTTTGCGAGGCTTTCACCTCGGAATGTTGCCCGTACACCGCACCACGGCCGGACAGGACAAAGCCGGCTGTCTCGCGCCTTAGAGCATGCCGACGGAGCGCGCAAACGAAAATCGTCCGACGCTGTATGGACCGCGACGCGGCGTCGCAGCGCCCAAGGACCCTGTCGGAAGGTCTCAAACAGCGCTGCTCCGTCTTCCGACGGAGAGGCGGTCGATGGGGGTTTCGCGGGGCGGCGGCCAGGAGCGAGGGACCGGCATGGCGCGAGGACAGGAACATCAACCTTTCCGCATCAGCATCAAGGCCAACGCCAGCATGAACAGGCCGAGAATGCCGCCCACCGTCAAAACCACCCATTCCATGCGTCGCTCCTCCAAGGCCGAGCCGGAGGTACGAGGCAATCGGGCGCAGGTTTCAGCCGCTATGCGGATTATCAGGCTGGCCGAGGCCATGACGGTGTGGCCTTGAAGATCGCGACCTTCAACATCAACGGCATCATCAAGCGATTCGGCAACTTGAAGGCCTGGCTCGACGAGGCGAAGCCGGACGTGGCCTGCCTCCAGGAAATCAAATCGACCGATGCCGCCTTCCCGCACGCCGAACTGCAGGCCGCAGGCTACGGCGCGATCTGGCACGGGCAGGGGCCTCATCACGGGGTCGCCATCCTGACGCGCGGCAGGGCGCCGATCGAGACGCGCCGAGGGCTCCCCGGAGATCCGGGCGACCGCGAGGCGCGCTACATCGAGGCTGCCCATGAGGGCGTGCTGATCGGCTGCCTGTATCTGCCCAACGGCAATCCGCGGCCCGGGCCCAAGTTCGATTACAAGCTCGCCTGGTTCGAGCGCCTTCTCGCCCATGCGGCGAGCCTCGAAGCCGTCGGTGTGCCGGCCGTGCTGGCCGGCGATTACAACGTCGTTCCGACCGACGCCGACATCTACGCGATGCGGTCCTGGCGCGCCAACGCGCTGACCCAGCCCGAGCCCCGCGCGGCCTTCGCCCGGCTGCTGGCCCAGGGCTGGACCGACGCCATCGCCGACCTCAACCCGGACGAGCCCGCCTTCACCTTCTGGGACTACATACGCGACGCCTGGGCGCGCGATGCCGGCCTCAGGATCGACCACCTGTTGGTCAGCCGCAGCCTCGTCCACCGGATCGTCGAGGCGGGGGTCGATCGCGAGGTCCGCGGGCGACCCGGCGCCAGCGATCATGCGCCGGCGTGGGTCGCGTTCGACGATGGGACTGCCGCCCCTGCGTCGACGGTCAGATCCCGCGGTCGAAGATCCGCCCGCAGGCGGGGCTGAGCTGCGCCCGCTTCTTCGTGAAGCAGGCCGTGACCTTGGCCTCATCCGGGATGGCGCCGGGGCACAACGTCTTCGCATCGAGGTAGCAGGCGCGCTCGGCTTCGGCCCGCATCTGCTCCTGAGCGCTGCGGATCTTGGCCCAGCCCGGCGTCGACAAGGACACCAGCATCGCGGCGCAGAGGGCAATTCGTGTCGGCTTCATGGGTGCTTCCTGAATCGGGCTCGCAGCCTCGCTGCCGACCATTCTGCCTGATCCGGGTGACGTGCGGAAGAGCGCCGCGCGCGTTCTCGACCTCGACGTTCATGGCCCAGCAGGCGGAACAGGCGCAGATCGACGCCGGCGATCTTGCTCGGGAATCCCCACGGAACGACGTCCTGCGCGAGCAATGGCTCGGCGCCTCGCCGACCGCCCTCGCGGGTATGGGCAGCATCTCGGAGGGCGTCGGGAGAAGTGCCTGGGATGTCGATGCGATCGTTGGCCCGCGGTTTGCCACCAGGAGCGGTCAATCCATCGCCAGCGCGAGACCTTGCGAAAGCTGCTAAAATGCTTGGTGCCGCAAGAGAGATTCGAACTCCCGACCCCTCATTATGAATGAGCGAGTCGGGCGCGGGTCGCGGGGCAAGCGGGGCGGTCAGAGGGTGCCCGCCAGAGCCGCGTGCAGGCGGTCGAAGAGGGGCTCGAAGGCAGAGAAGCGCGACGAATCGAGACTGTCGACGTGCGTGGCGAAGCGCGATTTGTAGCTGTCGCGCATCTTTGGGAATGTCTGTCCGAGTGGGAGCGAGACGTTCTCGATCATGCCCGGAAGGAAGTCGGCGTCGTCGAACATGAACTCGACCGAGAGAAGCGACTTGTTGCCGATCGTCCGACTGGCATAGGTGGTCCTGAAACTCGGCACAGGTAGGAGCATGGCCCAGGCCTGACCGCTGACGTGGCGCCGTATCAAGCCATCCGTCTCCGTCCCGACCTCATCCTTCAGGTCGCCAACGTTCGTCCCCGTTGTGTCCAACTTCCTGCGCCAAACACCTTTCCATTGATCGAACGCACCATCGAAGTCGAAGAGACCGACGACCTTGCGCGTGCCCATCTTCCGGATGAGCTGATCGTCGCGCAGCATCATACTGATGTTCTTGTCCGCCCCCATGCTCCGCAGATCGAAGGGGCGAGCTTGATCCGGATGCAGCCTCTTCCAGGCTGTTCGCAAGATCGTAGCATCGGTTTCGCCTTCGGTGAGCACAAGAAGTGGTTTCTCCGCTGCGTCGAGGAAGCTATCGAGATTGAAGGCGCGCACCGCGATCTGGGCGCCGGCATCCGGAAAGCTGGGGTCGGTCATCGCTCGCACGACACCGCCGACACGTTCCAACACGATCACCTTGCCATTGCTCGTCCCGTGCACGACGAAAGGTGAGTGCGTGGCGCAGATGATTTGTGGATGCTTGCCGTGTCCATCGTCCAGCACATGCCGATAGAAATCGATAATTCTGCTCTGCCACTCTGGATGAAGGCTAAGCTCAGGTTCGTCTATGAGGACGACAGCATCCTTCAATTTACCGGCATCCCGAAATAGGAAGGCACCCCGGACAACAATCTGTTGCTCGCCTGAACTCAACATATCCAACGTGCTGAGAATGCCGCTTTGCTGGAAGGCGACGTCGATTTTGTTCCCCGTTCGGATCAGAGTGGAGAGCCGCTTTCGAGGCAGGACGAACTCGATCGCTTTTTGAAACCGTCCCGAGCGGCGGTCTAACACTTCGGCGGGAACGGGCTGGTCAAGGTTGGCTTTCGCCCAGTCCCATGTGTCCTGCGCGTCCGCGCTCCGGATGTCGACGAGTAGCTGGCCGATGTCGGTGCCGAGAGAGAGCGTGCTTGTCCGACTTTGACCTCCCGCCCGATCCAGGTCGTTGGCCCCAACGCCGGTGTGGTTCGCTATAGGATAGTTGACCTGGGCAGTGCTGAATAGGCTGACGAGTGGCGCAGGCGAGGTTGGACCGATGTTTACACCGAACGGTGTCGGGTGACCCGGCCAACTCAAGTCGACGCTTCCGCCTGGTGAAAGACCCAAGGTCATCCTACTCTCTTGAAAAGCGAAGACGGCCTTTTCAGCTTCCTTCCTCAGTGCGTCCAATTCCTTTCCCGCCAAAACGACATCAACCTCAACGCGCCCAGGCCCGGGTGGCTTCACCTCGAAAACCCGCTGGACGGCATCCAAGACTGCCGTCTTCCCCGTTCCATTAGATCCTGCCAAGATGACGATCGGTGCCGGGTTGCCTGACGGGTCGCAGAAATCGAGTTCGACATCGCCTAGGCCTGGATGACCCTTCAACCGGAACCGCTCGATCAGCATGGACCAACTCACCGGTTTGATCGACATGTGCCATTGTCGAACTGCGTCAAGAAGCCGGGCCGCCGCCGAGGTCGAGCATGCGGCGCGTGCACCGGCGGCGGTCCGCGTCGGGCACCGACGCGGAGCGCTCCAGCCAATCGAGCCGGCCGCGGTAGACGTCACTGAAGGTGTCGATCGGGATGTAGAAATTGCCGGCCTGCACCGGCCCTTTCAGCACCACCATGGCCAGAAACCCAGCGCCTAGCGGCTCATGCATGATGGCTCGCCGGTGGCTTACGAGGACACTCCGTTTTGCACCCCGTTTCAAAAGCGGCTGACGAACCCTTATCGAATTCCGGACATGGTGCGGACACAGCCCAAAGCCGTTTTTTCGTGAGGGCAGCTATGTATCTGAGAAATTTGGTGCCGCAAGAGAGATTCGAACTCCCGACCCCCTCATTACGAATGAGGTGCTCTACCAGCTGAGCTATTGCGGCATCCGATCCGGGCATCGCTGCACTCGCCGGATGCGGTCATGGTTTCTTAGCAGATCGCGGCACGGTGGCAAGCGAAACGGCAGGGCCGACGTCGCCCGTCGTCGGCCGTTTGCCCCGCTGACCGCGGCGTTGCGGCGTGCTAGGCTCGTCCGCATGGATCAGGACAAGCCGCGCCAGCATCACGATATCGGGGGTGTGTCGGCCTATATGTGCAAGGCTGTCGACATCGAACCGCATGGGCTCGACGATTTCGACCGCGAGGTCGACGCACTGCGCCAGGTCCTGGGCCGCAAGGGCATCATGTCGGTCGATGAGCTGCGCCGCGGGATCGAGAGCATCCCCGAAGCCGATTACCATCGCCTCACCTACTACCAACGCTGGATCCGATCCATCACCGACAACCTTCTCAGGAAGGGCGTCATCACCGAGGCTGAACTCGTCTCCGCCCTGGCACGGGCCGAAGGCGAAGCGGCCGGCGGCGCGCCGGTCGCCCCATGAGCCCGGAGCCCGCCTTCGCGCCCGGAGCTGCGGTGCGGGTCCGCGACGACTGGCCGGAACTGCGCGGCCCGGTGCATATCCGCACCCCGCACTACCTGCGCGGCGTCGCGGGTCGCGTCGTGCGGCGGCTCGGCGCCTTCCCGAACCCCGAGGATCTCGCGTTTGGCCGCCCGGCCGCCAGGGTGCCGCTCTACCACGTCACCTTCGACCCGACCGAGGTCTGGCCGGATACGCATCCCCGAGACGTCCTGCTGGTCGAGGTCTTCGAACATTGGCTGGAGCCGCATGCCTGAGTCCCGACCGATGAGCCTCGTCGAAACCGATCCCCAGCAACTGCTCGGCGCCCTGCGCCTGCTCTTGGCCGAGAAGAACATGGCCACGCCGCCCGAGGTGGCGGAGCGGATCGCCATCACGGATCGAGCGTCGCCCCGGCAGGGGGCCGCCATGGTGGCGCGCGCCTGGTGCGACCCGGCCTACCGGACGCTGCTGCTGGAAGACGGCACGCGGGCCGCGGAGGCGCTCGGCGTCTCCATGCCGGGCGCGCCTCCGCTCGGCGTGCTCGAGAACACGGCCGAGATCCACCACCTCGTGGTCTGCACGCTCTGCTCCTGCTATCCGCGGGCCGTGCTCGGCTATCCTCCGTTCTGGTTCAAATCCGCGGCCTACCGGGCCCGGGCCGTGCGCGACCCGCGTGGGCTGCTGGCCGAATGGGGCACTGTGCTGCCGGAAGCGCAGCGGATCCGGGTGGTGGATTCGACGGCGGATTACCGCTGGATGGTGCTGCCGCGCCGTCCGGCCGGCACCCACGGCTGGACGGAGCCGGAGCTTGCGGCCCTCCTCGACGAGGGCGACCTCATCGGCGTCACGGTTCCGCAGAGCGCAACGGTGTCGGACGCCCCCGCTCAAGACGTTGCGGCCCGATGAGAACGGCCGGCGACATGGCCGACGAGCCGCGCGGCGAACTGATGGTCCGCACCATCGCCATGCCGGCCGACACCAATGCCAACGGCGACATCTTCGGGGGCTGGGTCATGTCGCAGATGGACGCGGCGGGCGGCATCGCGGGCGCGGACCGGGCGCAAGGCCGGGTCGTCACGGTGGCGGTCGACGGCATGACGTTCATCCATCCGGTCAAGGTCGGCGACGTTCTATGCGTCTATACGCGGGTTTTGGGCGTCGGCCGGACCTCGATCAGGATCGGCATCGAGGCCTGGGCGCGGCGATTCCGCACGCCGTTGCGCGAGAAGGTCACGGAGGCGACCTTCACCTTCGTGGCTATCGGCGACGATGGCCGCCCGCGACCGGTGCCGGCCGATGAGGACGTCCAAACAATGGGGTAGGGGCCGCCTCCTCGAGTGGCGCCTCCGCCGACACCCTCGCGTGGTCCCTTCCTCGCTGCATGGAGGAGTGAGGACATGCAGGTCAGGAGATCTCCTGGATCAGCTTGGCCACCAGCGAGCGGCCGAAGCTGTCGAAACCGTCCGCTACCGCTACGAAGCTGTTCACGCCGCCCGTCACGTTCTGCTTGTAATAGTTCTGCAAACCGCCGGGCGGGTGGGTATGGGCCACGAGATAGGCCGGCCCCGACATGTCGCTCAGGATCACCATGCCGTTGATGGCCGAGACACCGTGCGCCAAGGCGTCGTCGCGAGCCGTCTTGATGTCGCGTCCGCCGTTGCTGTCCCCGTCGCCCGAAATGTCGATGATCTTGCGCTCGGCCTCGAACGGCGCCTCGGCGAAGAGGCCGGCCGAGAAGTCGATTGCCGCCCCGATGGCGGTGCGGTCCGCGAAGGAGCGCGGCGCGCTCGCGACCTTGGACCCGAACGTCCTGGCCTCGGCGGCGCTGCCCACCAGGGTCCAATCGATCACGAGCTTTTGGGACGTCGATCCCGCCCATTCGATGAAGGCCACCGCGATCCGCCCCGAGGGGCCGGCCGCGATGGCACGCAGCACCTCGGGGTCCGACATCGCGGCCGCGTAGCCCTTGCGCTGCAGGTCGTATTTATCGTCGTCGATCGATCGCGACACGTCGGCCGCCAGCACCAGCATCAGGTCGACGTGGGTGCCGCCCCGGCCCGCTGTAGGCGCGGGCCCATCCGCCAGCGCCGGGAGACCGACGCAGATCGGAAGAACCGCAACGCAAGACAATATCCGCCGCATGGCCGCGTTCTCCCCGCCTCGGCTGGCGTGGCAGGCCGTCCAGTACCGAGGCTGGCGAAGCCAGCAGACGCCCGACCGAGACGGCCGTCAACCGCCGGTGCTTTCAGGCCTCGCCGGCGTCGCGGCCTGATCCCGCGAACAGTCGGGCCTCGACGCCCTCCCAATCGCGTTCGACGTAGAGCGCGCCGGCTTCGGCCAGGGCCCTGGCGTGTTGCGGCTCGATGTGACTGCCGCCCGAGAAGCCCAGCGCCTTCATGCCGGCCGCGAGCGCACCCGCGACGCCGAAGCGCGAGTCCTCGATCACCACGCAGCGGTCCGGCGCGACATCCATCTTGGCGGCCGCGAACAGGAACAGGTCCGGGGCCGGCTTGCCCCGCGCGACCTGGCTGGAGCTGAAGATGTCGTCGCCGAAGAACGGCGCCAGCCCGGTGAGGCGGAGGGAATTGCGGATCCGGTCGAGCCCCGACGAGGATGCGACGCAGCGTTTCGTCTCGGGATGGCGCCGCAGGAAATCCGCCAGACCCGGCATCGGTTTCAACTCCGCCTCGAACCTGTCGCGGAGCGCGGGCCAGATGCGGGCCAGGACCTCGTTGCCGATGTCGTGCCCGGTCTCCTCCGACACTTTCAGCATGATGTCGGCCTGCTTCATGCCGAAATAGCGCGCGATCATGTCGTAGGTCGCCGGGATCCCGGCCTCGTTCAGCACCGATACCACGCCGCCGATCGACAGGACCTCGCTGTCCACCAGCACGCCGTCGCAGTCGAACAGGATCAATTCCGGATGCATCAGCTGTCCCAAGCGGCCTCGTGCCGCCGCTTCTTGGCAGGTTCGGCGCCGCGGGGGAAGGCGCGCCGGCGGTCGATCGCGTCGCTGGCCGGTGCCCCGGGCTGCGGAAGGCGCGGCGCACCGGCCAGACCTTCGCGAGGCAGCAGGCTCCCGAACAGTCGAGCGGGCACGGTTTCGTGTCCTGCAACGATCGAAGCGATCGTGGCGTTCGCGATGCGGAACTGCTCAGTCTCGCCGACGAAGCCGGCCGGGATCCGGCTCCCTCGGAGACCATCATGACGACATCATCGCGACCGGTCGTCGCTTCCGCCGCCGAGCGGTCCCGCGACGGATGGGACGATCCGGTCCATGGACGCGTCTCCTGGTTCACGCTGTTCAGCCGCGACATCACGCCGACCGACAGCCTGAGCGCCGGCATCACGGAGATCGAGCCCGGCAGCGGCCTCAACGCGCATCGCCATACCCAGCCCGAGATCTACTTCTTGGTCGAGGGCTCCGGCATCGTCATGGTCGACGGAAGCGAGACGGCGGTGTCGGCCGGTGCGTCGGTCTTCATACCGGGCGACGCCCTCCACGGCATCCGCAACGCCTCCCACGCGCTCCTGCGTTTTTTCTACTGCTTCCCGGCCGACAGCTTTTCGGAGGTGGTCTACCGATTTCCCGATGGGTCCCCGGCTCCTGACCTCCCCGAGAAAACCCTTCCGGAAACGTGATCCCATGCGCGCCCGTGGCGGGCCATGGGTATGCCGAGCGGTAGCCCCCTGGAGTTGCCGCGAGTGCCGTGGCGGTTGCCTCGACCGGGCATCCTGTCTAAGCCCTGGAGCACGCAACGACCTCCGGAAGCCCCTACCATGCAGGCCCGCGTCTCCGTCACGCTGAAGTCCGGCGTCCTCGACCCGCAAGGCAAGGCCATCGAGGGCGCTCTGCATTCGCTGGGCTTTGACGGCATCGCGAGCGTCCGTCAGGGCAAGATCTTCGACGTCGTGGTGGCAGAACGCGACCCCGCGGCTGCCCAGGCCGAACTGCGCAAGATCTGCGAGGCGCTGCTGGCCAACCTGGTGATCGAGGATTACGCGATCTCGCTCGGCGATACGCCCGCGTTCGGCGGTCAGCCCGCGCTCGGCGGGCAGCCGACATGAAGGCGGCCATCGTGGTGTTCCCGGGGGTCAACCGCGACCGCGACGTCGCCCGGGCGCTGCGGCGTGCCTCGGGGCGCGACCCCGCTCACCTCTGGCATACCGAGAAGAGCCTGCCCGACGGCATCGATCTCGTCGTGCTGCCGGGCGGCTTCTCCTACGGCGACTATCTACGCTGCGGCGCCATCGCGGCGCGTTCGCCCGTGATGGACGCGGTGCGGACCCACGCGGCGCGGGGCGGCCGGGTGCTGGCCATCTGCAACGGCTTTCAGGTGGCCTGCGAGGCCGGCCTTCTGCCGGGCGTGCTGATGCGCAACGCCGACCTGCATTTCGTCTGCCGCATGCAGCACCTGCGGGTCGAACGGGTCGATACGCCCTTCACCAAGGCCTATGCGCCGGGCCAGGTGATCGAGGTTCCGGTGGCCCATGGCGAGGGCAATTACGCGGCCGACGATGCCACGGTGGCGGCGCTCGAAGCGGAGGGCCGGGTGGCGTTCCGCTATTGCGGTCCCGAGGGCGATCCCGGCCACGTCGCGAGCCCGAACGGCTCGCGCAACCACATCGCGGGCGTCTACTCCGGCCGCTTCAACGTGCTCGGGATGATGCCGCACCCCGAGAACGCCATCGAGGCGCTGGCCGGCGGGGAAGGCGGGCGCGGGCTCTTCGACAGTCTCATGGCGTGAAGCGCTGCCGAAGCACCACATGGACGCCGCCCCGCGGAGCCAAGCCCTTCGATGAGGGTCGGATCCGCGGGGGCCGATGTTGGAACGGGCGCTCGTGACGCGGTTGGCGACACGTGCCAGATCGAAGGTCCGAGCCTGTTCGGAGGCTGCTGATGAAGCTCCGCTTCAACGCGGATCCGACAGGCTCGACCCGGTGCGGCCGAGGAACAGTCAGGCCGGTTCAGGCGCGCGCGAGGCGAACCATTCCCATGTCGCGGTCCGGGCGTCCGACATCGACCAGAGGTGCCTTGTCCCGGCTGTCGATGGTTTCCGCTTTCTTCAGCTCGTCCTGGGCGTCCCCGAGCAGGGCTCTCGCCTCGTCGAGTTGTTCGCGCAACTCGTCGGTCGAGCGTTTCAGGTTGTCGCGCCGAACGACGGCGGCGCGGGCGTAGGTCGGATAGGCGAAATGGTTCGGGTCGGAAATGCCCGAACGCTGCTCTTCGGTCGCGATCTCGCGGTCGAGATCGACGGCCATGCGCGAGAAGTCCGCGACCATGGATTCGATCTGGGCCACGCGGCGGCGCCGTTCGTCGGCTTGAAACCGTTTGAGGCGGATGAGGTGATCCCGCGACTTCACCATGCAGAACTCCAAAGGCGCGAGGGTGAAAGAGGTTTTTCTACCCTTCTGGACCGTGCCGATACCGCGAGACACCATGACCATCGCGCATGGAAGTTGCTTCTTTATTACTCCCCGGGCTAGAAAGTAAGGGTAACGAATCGACCCTGACCCCTGTCCCGCGTCAACGAAGCGTTCACCCCTTTTTTTAACACTCGAGCCAGAAAGGCTGTCGTCGTGCCCGAAGGGCAGAAGCCGAGACGTCGCTCACCGGTTTAGGACGGGCGGCGACGTCGGCCGGCGGAGCGGTTCGGGCCGCGACGGTTCAATGCGCGCTACCCCGGGGACACCGGACCTCAAGCTGCCCTTGCGACCGCGGAAGCAGGGCTTAACAACATCGTTTTCGTTAACCTTTCCGCGCTAACGTTCATGAATGGCTCGGTGCTCGCGTCGGTTCCTGACCGAAGTGCCGGAACGCGCAGGTCGCGCATCAGCCAAGCCAACTGGGGCAAGGGTGGGGACCACATATGCGCGTTCTCCTGATCGAAGACGACAGCGCTACCGCGCAGAGCATCGAGCTGATGCTGAAGTCGGAGAATTTCAACGTCTACACGACCGATCTCGGGGAAGAGGGCATCGACCTCGGCAAACTCTACGATTACGATATAATCCTGCTTGACCTCAACCTCCCGGATATGTCGGGATACGAGGTGCTGCGGACCTTGCGGGTCGCGAAGGTGAAAACGCCGATCCTGATCCTGTCGGGGCTCGCCGGTATCGAAGACAAGGTGAAGGGCCTGGGCTTCGGGGCCGACGATTATCTCACCAAGCCGTTCCACAAGGACGAACTCGTGGCGCGGATCCACGCCATCGTGCGGCGCTCGAAGGGCCATGCGCAGTCAGTGATCGCGACAGGCGACCTGATCGTGAACCTCGACCAGAAGACCGTCGAAGTCTCGGGCGCCCGCGTCCACCTCACGGGCAAGGAATACCAGATGCTGGAACTCCTTTCCTTGCGGAAGGGCACCACCCTGACCAAGGAGATGTTCCTCAATCACCTCTATGGCGGCATGGACGAGCCGGAGCTGAAGATCATCGACGTTTTCATCTGCAAGCTGCGCAAGAAGCTGGCCAATGCGAGCCATGGCCGCAACTTCATCGAGACCGTCTGGGGCCGCGGCTACGTGTTGCGCGAGCCCAGTGAAGCCGACAACCGCATCACGGCCTGACCGGAACCACCTCGCAACGGCAAAGGCCCTGATCCAACAATGGATCGGGGCCTTTGCCGTTGCGAGCACCGTTCTCAGGCGAGGCCTGATGAGGCGCCACGCCGTCAGGCGAGGCCGACGGCGATTATCTTGGCCTGCAGGATCTCGCGGTCGAAGGGCTTCATCATATAATCGTCGGCCCCGGCGTGCATGGCCCTGGCGATATGGGCGACATCGTTCTCGGTGGTACAGAAGACCACTTTCGGCTTGTCGCCTCCGGGCATCTTGCGTAGCTCCTTGAGGAAGGCGTAGCCGTCCATGACGGGCATGTTCCAGTCGAGCAGGATGCCGTCGGGCATGCGGGCCTCGCAGACCGCGAGCGCGACCTGGCCGTTGTCGGCCTCCTCGGTCTCGAGCGACAGTCCCTCGAAGATCCGGCGGGCGACCTTGCGGATCACGCTCGAATCATCCACCACGAGCATGCGTGTCATGGAACAGCTCCATCGCAAAGGCGCGCTGCCGCCTCGAGGCCGGTCGCCGCACCTCGCAGGAAGATCATGGGCGCTAACCCATTAAGGAGCCTTGAAGGGTCGCGGCCGATCCACGTCGGGCTCAGAGCGGCATTGCGACCCCGGATACCGCGTCGCCGTCGCCGTCTTCGATCTCGCGCCCGGGCATCGGCCTGGCCTCGATCACGATGCCTTCGGGCTCGCTGCGGACCGTCGCCACCATGCCGACTTCCCGGGCCACGAGGCCGGTGAAGAAGGGCTGGATGGCGTGGGCGTCGACGCTGCCGTTTTCAGGCGCCCCGTCGAGCAGGGCACCGAGGCCGGCCGGGACCCGAGCATAGCCGCCCTGGGCGAGGATCCGGATCACGGATGCCTCGTCGGGCCCCTCGACATCCACTCTCATCGTGCCGCCGCGAGGGATCGTGCCGGCTGCGATCAGGCACAGGTTGAGGATCAGCTTGACCTTGTTCTTCGGCATCAGGATGCGGGGCGCCCGCCAGTCGAGCTTGATCTTATCATCGCCGAACAGCCCCCGCGTCACCGTCTCGGCGTCGCCGGTGTCGATCGAGGCGCCCGCAGAGCCCGCGGCCCCGAAGGCCAGCCGGCAGAACTGAAGCTTGGCCGACGCCATCGTGGCGCTCTTCTTGACGAGGTCGAGCGCGAAGCTGCGCATCTCCGGGTCCTTTTCCTCGTCGAGGACCTCGAGACCGTTGACGATGGCTCCAACCGGGCTGATCACGTCATGGCACACGCGCGAACACAGCAAGGCCGCGAGGTCGAGGGCTTCGAGCGTGATTTGCGTCATGGGATGGCTTCCATTGCGCGCGTGAGGAGAGCTTGGACCCAGGGTTCGCCGATGGGGGCGCCCCACGCAGATGAACGACGGGGAGCCATCGGTGTGCCGAACGCGGCACGGAGTTTTGGCTCAACCATGTCCCATACGCCAGAGAGTCTTCCGGAAAAGTTAACCAATGTTTCCCAGGCTCGCGGGTTCGATGCGGCACGGCGCCGTGCCGCGGTGCATAGCGGTGGAAGCGAGACCACGCAGCTCGCGCGGTATCCGCCACGACCGATTTGCTTTCAAAGCGAACAATGCCGTTGATATACGAGCTGTCGGCAGACTTGATCAGGTCCGCTCAGCCCCTTGCCGATCCTCTCTCTTCCTGGCCGAGCCACGATGCCCCTTCGAGACCTTGAACCCTTCACGGCGCGCCCGCTCGACGACCAGACCCGTGACGACCTGGCCGAGTGGTTCGCGGAGCTCTGCGTCGCAGCCGGTGCCGTGGTGATGGAGGTCTACGGCGGGAGTTGTGAAGCACGGCTGAAGACCGATCAGAGTCCTGTGACCGAGGCCGACGAGCGGGCCGAGGCCGTGATCCTGGCGGGCCTATCGAAGCGGATGCCGGGCTGGCCTGTGCTGGCCGAGGAGGCCGCGGCCCGCGGCGAAATGCCGGATGCGGCAGCGCGTTTCATCCTGGTGGACCCGCTCGACGGTACGCGCGAATTCCTGAACCGCAACGGCGAGTTCACCGTCAATATCGGGCTCGTCGCCGACGGCGTGCCGGTGGCGGGCGCCGTCTATGCGCCGGTGCTGGGCCGACTTTGGTCGGGCGGCGCCACGGCGCAGGTCCGTATGGTGGCGCCCGGCGCCGCGCTGGCGCAGGCAACCGGCTCACGGACCATCCGGACCTGCGCCGCGCCCGCCGTGGGCTTGATCGCGCTGGCAAGCCGCTCGCACGGCGATCCCGAGACCGAGGCCCTGCTGAGCCGGCTTCCGGTCGTGGAGCGCCGCGCCGCCGGTTCGTCGCTGAAATTCTGCCTGGTGGCGGAGGGCGAGGCCGACATGTATCCCCGTTTCGGCCCGACGATGGAATGGGACACCGCGGCCGGCGAAGCCGTGCTGCGCGCGGCGGGCGGCACGGTGCTGGACCCCGCCGGCGGCCCGTTCCGCTACGGCAAAGCCGAGGGCCGCTACCGCAACGGTCCTTTCGTGGCCTGGGGCGATCCGGCTGCTGCCGTCCGCTTCGGTGCTCGAGGATAGCACCGGCGGGGCTGGGCGCGGCGGCCGCGTCGGCCGAGCGTCAAGCGACGAAGGGCTCGACCTCGGCGCGGCGGCCTTGTCGGCCGAGCGTCAAGCGACGAAGGGCTCGACGTGGGCGTGGCGGCTTTGTCGGCCGAGCGTCAAGCGACGAAGGGCTCGACCTTGGCGCGGCGGCCTTGTCGGCCGAGCGTCAAGCGACGAAGGGCTCGACCTCGGCGCGGCGGCCGTGTCGGCCGGGCGTCAAGCGACGAAGGGCTCGACCTCGGGTGGCGGCCGCGGCGGCCGGGCGTCAAGCGACGAAGGGCTCGACCTCGGCGCGGCGGCCGACCATGAAGGCATCGGCCACGAGTTCGAAGGGCGCCATATCGACGAAGCTGGTGCCGGCTTCGAGCAGCGCGGCGAAGCGCGCGTAGATACGATCGTATTCGTCGCGAGGCTCCTCCACGACCGTGACGCCATCGACCGCGAGCGCCGTGCCGCCGCCCGTGAGCCGCAGCGCCGTTCCGTCGGCGAGGTCGGCCGCGATGTCCCAGGTCTGATCGCCGCGCTGGCGCCAGTCGAACTCCGCCGTGATCGCGTCCTCGCCCGGCGCCGGTTCTGTCAGGGCCGGGCTCGTGAACGCGATGCTGGCGGCGATCGGCATGGCCCGGTTCGACGGCGTGAGGAGCCGGGCCGAGCGGACGAAGACCGGCGCCGGCATGATCCGAGTGAGGATCGACAACGCGTTGATGCCCGGGTCGAAGACACCGAAGCCGGAGGTCTCCCAAATCCAGTCCTGGCCCGGGTGCCAGCGCCTGACATCCTCCTTCCAGGTGATGGCGAGGCGGCGGATAGCGTGCCCCGCGAGCCGCGCCCGTGTTTCCTCCACGGCGGCATTGTATTGAGAGTGCCAGGTCGTGAAGATGATGCGGCCTTGCCCGTCGGCCTGTCGCGCGAGGTCGCGCAACTCGCCGACCGTCGGGGTCGGGGGTTTTTCGAGCAGGACGTTCACGCCCGCGTCGAGCGCTTCTCGCGCCAGGGCCGTACGAGGCCCGGGCGGCGTGCAAATCGCTACCGCATCGAGGTCCGGCAGTGCGGCGTAGAGTTCGGCCGAATTCTGAAACGTCGGCACGCCGGGCTGTTCGATGCCGCGCCCGCTCACCAGACCGGCCAGCGTGAAACGCGGGTTCTTGGCGATCGACGGTAGGTGCTCATCCGTGGCGATCTTGCCGACCCCGATGACGGCGATGCGGTAGGGCGCCATGCTGTTCCATCTCCACGGCCGCGGGTGGGCGGCGTTGCATCGAGGTCAACGTTCGGCGGGCTTGAGCCGATCCCGCGGCAGGGCGCCAGCTCCCGCCCAGCGAGCTGGCAGAAGCGCCCGAGGAGCCGATCAGGCCAGGGCGGCGAGGAACAGCGCCGCGCCGGCCCCGAGGCTCAGCATCAAGCGGAGCCGGCCGAACCAGACGGGAGCCATCCCGCGGGCCACCAAGTTGCGGTCTATCGGTCCGAGCGCCAGGACCAGCAGGCCAAGCAGCAGGGGCCGCCATGGGTCCGGGAGGGCCAGCGCGGCCCAGCCGAGCAGTTGCGGCATGACGCCGAAGATGTAATCCCCTGCGACGCGGTGCTGGTCCCTCTCGCGCAGTGCCGTGCCCCAGCGGATCCCGCCGAGGAACGACAGGATCGTGGCTGCGTAGACGGCGAGGGCCGTCTCCACGCCGGTAGGCGGCATCGCGTGCGGCACGCCCGTCACCCGCGCAAGCGCCAGGGCCCAGAAGGGGACGAGCCCGCCGAGCCCCAGCGCCATGGCCAGCCGCGGGATCGTGGCGGCCGTGCGGTCCGACATCGACAGCGGGACGGTCTGGCTCATCGCCTCCTCGGAGCCAGGATCGAGAGCGCCAGGTCAAACAGCGCTCCGCTGGCGGCCGTCGCGGCCGCGAGCGGCGAGGCCGGATCGAGCGTAGCGCGCGTGTAGAAGCTGCGCCGGCCCCGGTCGTGCGGCGCGTGTTCGGTGCGTTCCTGCGCCGGGGCGTGAAGATTGTCGTGCGCGTGCTCCTGGAGGTCGCCAAGCTGGGCGTCCTCCCCGAACCGTGCGCTGACCTTGTCGGCGAGGTGCGGGACCGCCTGCGCGAACAGCGACATGAGCCGGCCCGTGCCGCCGACGTAGATGTCGCGCTGCGGATGCGCGGCGGCATGCAGGATCGCGTGGGCCACCTCTTCGGGCGCGTAGTGCGGGGCCGGCAGTTTCGCCTCACGGCCGGTCGTGTTGCCGACATTCGCGATGATAGGGGTTGCGACCGCGGCCGGCTTGATCAGCGTCACCGAGACGGGTGCTTCCTCGACCTCGAGTTCGATCCGCAACGTATCGGTGAAAGCCTTCACGGCGTGCTTGCTGGCGCTGTACATGCCCTGGATCGGGACGCCGAAGTCGCCGACGATGCTGCCGACGTTGATCAGCGCGCCGCCGCCGGACTTGAGGGTCTTCAAGGCCACGAGCGAGCCGTGGACGGTACCCCAGAAATTGGTGTCGAACAGCCGGCGCGCATCGGCCTCGACGGTTTCCTCAAGGCGGCTGAACATCGCTACTCCGGCGTTGTTGACCCAGGTGTCGAAGCCGCCGAACGCCTCGATAGCGAAAGCCGCTAGAGCCTCGACGTCCTCGCGGCGGCCGACATCGGCCGCGATTGATCGCGCCTGCCCGCCATGCTTCCTGACTGCGTCCCCGACATGCCGCAGCGCGCTCGCGTCCCGGGCCGCCAGGACGATCCTGGCACCATGCCGTGCCGCGGCGAGCGCGGTTGCGCGTCCGATGCCGCTCGATGCCCCGGTGATCACGATCGTCTGATCGCTCAACGGCTTCAATCTGATGATCATGAATCCTCCTGCCGCGTTCAACGTCCGACTCGGGATCGTTGTTCGGCGACAGGAGCGCGGCCGAAAACGTCCTGGACGAAGCAGTGGTCCGAGGGCGTCATTCGGTGCCGGTGGCGGCTCCGCCGGCCTTGGCTCCGCCCTGGCGACCGCCCTTCCCGGTGCCCTGCCGACCACCCTCGCTCCCCGTGCTGCTGCGGTTCCACATATCGGCCGAAATCTTCCATTCACCGTCGACCTTGGCCCAGATGACGAGATACTTGCCGGTGACGTCCGGGCCGCCTTGCCGCTGCGGTTTGAAGCTGAACGTGCCCACTTCGCGTGCCGTCTGATCGTTGATCTGCTTCACGTCCTCGGGCACGTATTTCAGCTCCTTCACGGCTCGTGTCATGTTGCCGAGGAACTGCTGGATCTGGCCCTTGCCACTCAGTTCGGCCCGGCCCGGGGGTAGCGCCACGCCGTCGTCGGCGAAGAAGGATGCGGCCGTGGCCGCATCACCCGCACTCAGCGCCGCAGTGAAACGGGTGCCGGCCTCGCGGACCCCCGATACGGCCTGCGCGGTGGCCGGGACCGCCGTCCCGCAGATCAGAAAGGCAGCAATGAGATTGCGCATCGAACATGGTCCTGTTGGTGACGTCGCGAGAGGGGGTCCCGGGGGCCGCCGGATGTGCACCGGGGCGTTTTGTCGCCCGATCCTCCTCAGTCCTTCAGATCGGAGTAAAGACCGGTATTCCCGTCGTAGAGATTGCCCGAACCGCCGTCTCCGCCCTGGCCGCCCCCACGGCCTTGGCCGCCACCTTGTCGCCGACCGCCGCCGCCCTGAAACGAGGGTCGGCCACCACCGCCCATGGCACCACCCTGGCGATAGCCGCCCCCTTGGGGGCCGCCCTGGGCACCGCCCCGGCGATAGCCGCCGGCCTGTCCGCCGCCGCCGCCGCGGCCCTGACCTCCCGGCAGGCCCTGGCCACCGGCGCGCCGCCCGGCACTGCCAGCGTCCGCGTTGCGGTTCCAGATGCTGCTTTCGATCTGCCACTCGCCGTCGACGCGTTCCCAAACGAAGAGGTACTTGCCCTCGGGAGACGGCGATTGCTCGTTGTTGGACCTCATCACGTAGGTTCCGGTCTCCCGCAGGACGTTATCGCTTAAGCTCCTCAGGTTAACGGTGGTGAAGGCGACACCCGAGAAGCGGTTACGCACGCCGAGCCAAAAGGCGCTGATGGACCCTCGCCCCCCGATGAACTTGCCGCGCGGGGGCATGAGACTGGATGTCTCGGTGTAGAAGGTGCCGACCTCGTCGAGGTTGCCGGTCTCGAAGCCCGAAGCCAGGGCTTCGTTGAATTCGGTCGTGGCGGCATGCTGCTGATCGGCTGTCATGGTTCGGGTCTCGCTTCGGCGGATCGACGTGGCTGTCGTAGGCCGGCCTGGCTCTCGATGCCGGGCGCCGGTTGGGATTGCGATGCGGTGTACGTCCGGCCGCCAAGATTGCCGACGCGTTCGCCTTGCATGAGGATAGGGCGCCGCGCATAAGCTCGCAACGGTGGCGCGGCACTGCTTGCAGGTCGGGGTTTCGCGACAGGATAGGCCAAGCATGCATTTCATACGGTTGACGCAAGCCAATACCGGCGTGACGATTTACATCAACATGGAGCAGGTCGTGGTGGTGGCGCCCAATAAGACGGGCGGGACGGTGCTGCTGACGACGGCACTCGAGAAGGAGTCCGCCCGCGTGGTGCCGGTCAAGGAGGCACCTGAGGACGTCATGGCGCTGCTGGAGAAGGGCAAGGGGGCCAGCTGACCGGATCTCCACGCGTCCGATCGTGCCCGCAAACGTGGACGGCGGCATGGACCGCGGCCCGACATCCGGCATCATCGAGGCGTGCGCCGCCATGCGGGCTTCTTCGGCCGACCCTGGACCCGGCGGCCCCGGTCATTGGAGGCCGGCCACTATGGCGGCCGAGGGATCGATGTCGGCGACCCCACCGCGGCCGAACAGATGGGCCAAGTAGTTGTAGTATTCGGGCTGTTGGGACTGGATCGTCGCTCTGTCGTAGGGGGGGCGGGCCACCGTGCCGTGCAGGTAGCAACTCGCCGTCATGGCGAAGAATTCGGCCGGGTTCGACAACATGTAGGAGCCGGCCGGGTAGAGGTTGCGGGCCAGCGCTTCGCTGTAGAAGCGCCGGATGTCGGGATTGCCCACTCCGCCCGGCATCCGTCGAAAATGCAGGACATGCATATATTCGTGCAACAGCACGGGCCGGTCGTCGTTGGCGGCGAGCGAACCCAGGTAGACTTCCGACCCGCCGCTGTAATGGCTCCCCCTCCCGACGAAGCTGGCCGTGATGCGGATCGGGAATGACTCGAACGCATGGAGCATGGACCGGCTAAGCCCGGCCTGATCGACGATGTCGATCTGGTGTTCGACCTCGGCCAGCGCACTCGGCACGTCGATCGTGCCCTGGGCTTCCGCGAGGTCGATCTTGAAACCGTGATAGCTGGTGAAGGATCCCGTTGCCCTCGCGCCGGTTCGGCGGCCGGCAACGCGCCGATCGCCATAAGGCCCGGGACCTTCGCCGCCATCGTAGCCTGGAGGCGGGCCGTAGCCGCCACCTGCGCCGTCATACTGGACCTTCAAGGTCGGCGACGCCGCCGGAACGGCCGCCGGAGCCGACCCGTTCAAGGCCTGGGCAGTCGTCGCGCCCAGGAGACCGCCCACACAGAGTGCCGAACCGAACCGCATCAAGCGTCGCATATCATGGCTTCCGATTTGCCGACGCGCCCCGAAGCTGCTTAGCACCCCGGGCGGCGGACGCGAAAGCCTCAAATGCAGCCCGATCGCGCCTCGGCGCCGGTCAGGCGCCGGCCGGAGGCCGCATCCGCCCCGCGCCCATCCGCATGCCCTGGTTCATGCCGGGGTTGGGGTTGGGCATGCGGCGTTGTCCGTCCTTCGCCTGCGTCGGCAGCACGACGTCGACGCCGCGTGGGTTGGCGCCGGGTCGGCGCCAGAAGTTGCGGCCGCTGAAGCGCTCGTAGAGTTCCGGCGGCAGGATGGTGGGCCGTTCCGAAAACTTCACCTGCCGAGCCACTGCGTGCAACCCGGGCACCCCGAGGTTGGCGTCGAACTCCTCCCCCTCGCCGTAGACGACGTTCTCGAAGTCGTGCTCGAACGCCGGCAGGCCCGTCTTCTCGTAGATCGCGTCCATGGCGCGCTTGGGCTCGCGGGTCAGGGCTTCGTAGTCGACGACGATCAGCTTGTCGCTGAACTCGCCGTAGAACGCCTCCTGCGTGGCGTTCCAGGCGAAGCCGACCGTACCGCCCGGGGAGGCCAGCGAACTGACCCGCGTATGGGCCGTGATGGCGTCCTTGGCCTGGAACATCTTGGACTGGCCGAGCGCATTCTTGCGCAGTACGCGCTCGAAGCTGTCCATGATCCAGACGAGGTCTCGGACGCAGACGATGACCTTGGCGTCGGGGTAGAGGGCCGCAACAAGCGGCAGCTTGCTGCACCAGACCCGGTTGGTGTCGATGATGGTCTTCTCGCCGTGCAGGTCCTTATAATAGCCCTCGAACACCGAATGCAGGATGTTGCGCCGCTGCGTTTCCGTTACCAGGGTCGAGAACTCGCTGCGCGGCCCCATGGCGCCCTGCACCCGGCCAATCAGCGCGCCGACCGGGCTCGACATGCCGCCGTGGATCTTCGGGTTCTGCTTCAGCAAGGCTCCGAGCAGGGTCGATCCGGACCGTGGAAGCCCGGATATGAAGTGGATACCATTTTGCATGAACAGGATCTTCGCCGAGCACTGGAGGAGTTCCCGCATCCTTTGCCTCCTCGACGGCCGAAAGTCGAGCCTCGGCCCGCGAGGGCGCGGGATCATGACGCCGTGAGGTGCGGGTCGCCGAGCCGCGACAGGCCGCCGCCCGTCCGCGACCGCGGCGCGCAACTCGACAGGGGCCGCAGGAAGTGGCAAGCGCCCCTGCTTCCCAGCGCCCATCGGGCGGGCGCGAACAGCCGGTTCGCGAGGAACCCGACCGTCCCCGCCATGCGCAACGTGGAACGAAACCCGAGGTCGACACCATGAGCCAGCTGTTTCAACCCTTGCGCATCGGCGCAATCGACCTCGTGAACCGCATCGTCATCGCGCCCATGTGCCAATACTCGGCCGACGAGGGCCGCGCGACCGACTGGCACATGATCCATCTCGGCTCGCTGGCCCTATCGGGCGCCGGGCTGCTGATCACCGAGGCTACGGCCGTGTCGGCCGAGGGCCGCATCACCCCGACGGATCTCGGTCTCTATTCAGACGCCACGGAGGCGGCGCTCGGCCGGGTGCTCCAGGCCCTGCGGGCGCATTCGGCGATGCCAGTCGCGGTGCAACTCGCCCATGCGGGGCGCAAGGCCTCGAGCCGTGCGCCCTGGGATGGCGGCCAGCAGATCGCGCCGGGGGAGCCCGGCGGCTGGCAGACCGAGGCGCCCTCGGCCCTGCCGTACGGCGAGGGCGAGCATGCCCCGACGGCACTCGACGACGCGGGGCTCGAACGCGTGAAGCGCGACTTCGCTGCCGCGGCAAGGCGCGCGGCGCGGCTCGGCCTCGATGGCATCGAGCTGCATGGCGCCCACGGCTACCTGCTGCACCAGTTCCTGTCGCCGCTCTCCAATCGGCGGACCGACCAGTACGGCGGCCCGCTCGAGAACCGCATGCGCTTCCCGATCGAGGTCTTCGACGCGGTACGGGCGGCCTTTCCGGCCGAGAGGCCGGTGTGGGTCCGGCTGTCGGCCACCGATTGGGTCGAGGGTGGCTGGGACATCGACGGCACGGTGGTGCTGTCGCGGCTCCTCGAGCGGCATGGCTGCGCCGCCGTCCACGTATCGTCGGGCGGCGTGTCGCCGCGCCAGCAGATCGCGTTGCAAGCCAATTATCAGGTCGGCTTCGCGACCCGCGTCAAGGACGCGGTCGGCGTGCCGGTGATCGCGGTTGGCTTGATCACCGAGCCCGAGCAGGCCGAGGCCATCGTGGCGGGCCGCGAGGCCGATGCCGTGTCGCTGGCCCGGGCCATGCTCTACGATCCGCGATGGCCCTGGCACGCCGCGGCGGCACTCGGCGCCAAGGTGGCGGCCCCGAAGCAATATTGGCGGTCTCAGCCGCGCGCCTTCAAGGATCTGTTCGACGGCGCCAGCTTCGGCCAGCGCTGACGTCGTTTCAAGCCGCCTGTGGTGGAAGAGCCAAGGACGCGATGAAGGCCGGAGACTGCACCTTTGGGCCGACCGATTGCGTCGCCGGGCTCGATCTCTTTCGGATCGCCGGCCCCGCGAGACGGCCGGCGGGACGCGAGGGCTATTTGGTCCTGAACTTCAGTCGGGTCGCCGGGGAAATGCTGGAGAGCGCCCTGTCGGTCTCCCGCAACGAGGCCCGGCTGACGCCGAGCGCCTCGTGAGGCATTCCCTCGACGCCCAGCGTGGCAAAGCGTAATTTGCATTTGTGCATGACCTCGGCAGCGTCTCGTTGCGCGACCGTGGCGACCGGGGATGTCGAAGCGACCGTGTTGCCGCGATAGAGCTGCAGCGTGATCGAGACACGGCCATCGGTCGCAATCCGGGGGGTCAGACGATAGCGGATCGGCGCCGACGCGCGGCTGTTGGATGCGGAGTCCATCGCGGCTCACCCTGTGCAAGACATTCACCTTGGAATGCCGCCCCGCACCGCGGCCGGAAAGGACTGGGCAGGCTGAAAGCGCGGTCTCCAAAGGTCGTCCGATGGTCCGACGAAACAGGCCGCGAGTCCCGGTTCGGACGACAACACGGTAAATCCAAGCAAAAAATGCCCGCCAACCGGGTGAGCGGCTGGCGGGCAATTTATCTTGGCAGGTCCGGTCATCTTGGCAGGTCTGGCGGCTCTCGTCCTGAGCGCCGCCCCTCCCTACGCTCAGTAGATGCGGACCCTGCGGCCGGGCTGACCGGAGAGGCCCGTGCGGGTGCCGGTGTTCATGGTGCCGGAACGCGAACCCATCGCATCGGCGCCCAGGGTCGAGCCGGTCGTAGAGGTCGAAGGCGTCAGGGCGTCGGCCACCCGGGCACCTGCGCGCTCCACCGCGCCGGTGGCGCGGCTTGCGCCCTCACGGATCGTCTCGCCGACGCCCGTCGAGCCCGTCATGGTCGACCCGGTTGCCGTAGCTCCCGTCCCGCCGGTCCAGCCATCGGTGCCCCAAGCCGTGCGGCGCTCGTCGAGGTCGGCAGCGCCGTCGACGTCCATGATCTGGGCGGCACGATCGATCAAGGCCTCGTCCGTACGGACCGTCACCAGGGTCCCGCCGCGGCGCACGCCCTCGACATAGGCATCTGCGTCGGAGCGCTCGATGCCGGCATCGGTGAGCGAACCCACGAGGCCGCCTGCCGCCGCCCCGACGCCGGCGCCGACGAGCGTGGAGGCGAGCCAGCCGGCTGCAACGACGGGGCCAAGGCCCGGAATTGCCAGCATGCCGAGACCGGCGAGGAGGCCGGCGCCGCCGCCGACGACCGTACCGAGCGAAGCGCCGGTGCCGGTTCCGGGATGGTCGCCATGCTTCCCTCGGTTCTCCTCGTCGTTCGACACGATGCTGATGTCGCTGTGTGGGATGCCGGCCGCTTCGAGCTTGCGGACGGCCTCGACGGCACTGTCATACCGCTGATAGAGCGCGGTCGCTGTCTTGGTTACCATGACGTCATCTCCGTTTCAGGTGGTCGTTCAGTCGCTTGCTTCGTTCGCCGCCGTCACTGAGCGCCGATGTTGCCCTTGTAGTCGAAGCCGACCTGCTGGCTCTTGCCGTTCCGCATTGCGGTGCCGCGCCAGACACCCTGGTCGTCCTTCTTGAGGTCTGACACATTGGTGAAGCCGGCGCTGCTGATGCGGGACTTGGCCTGGCCCTCGGTGAAGCTGTTCGCCCCCTTCTCCAAAGCCGAAACGGCGACGACATTGACGGTGCCGGACGCATTGACGTCCGAGCCCGTGTTCCCGTTGGTGTTCACGGCGGGACTCGAGGAACCCGTAGCAGTGTCGGTGCCCGGGGACGCGGGTTGAGCGGTGGCGGGGGCAGGTGCCGTCTGTGTAGATTGAGCCACGACGGGGCTCACCATCAACATCGTTGCAGCCGTGAGTGCGATCAGAATGCGCAATGTAGCCTCCAGTTCCTGGTTGCCCGCATGATGAGCGGGCTCGTGATATCGACAAGTCGAAACAACCTGCTCGCAGGCTGTCATGTCGCTGGTGGTGACTAACTCTCGACTGGCGGCAACGTTCCCGGGCCGGAGGGCCAAGCCGGGCCGAATGCGGCAGGGCGTGCAAGATGAACAAGGTCTTGTTAACTATGCGCGGGCAAGATCGGCGAATGTTCTCGGTCGAGGAACCGATCCATGACGCGCCAGGCACATGCAAACCCCTACGGCGGCACGAGAGATCGTGCGCAGGTCCAAGAGGAGCTGTTCGGTCAGGTCTGTCGATCCACGCCTGACGAAGCTCGCAACATCTCGTTGTTGCTCCAGGTGTCGGAACGCGCAGCGCTGGCTCTGTTCTGTAACGCCCGCGCCCATTTACGGGAGCACGGACGCGCCATAGCCAGCGCCTGCACGAAGGAAAGCCTATCTATGGAGGGTGGCCTGGCTGGGCTCGTCCTGTTCGGCCAGATCGAAGCCGGGGCCGAAACCTGGGGCACGGCGATGCGCCCGGAAAAGCGGGGCGTATCCCTCGCAAGGTGACGATCGGCATGGTGTTCCGGCACCGTAACGCGGCTCCAGGCGTTGATCCCACGACGATACGGTCGATTCCGACCGGCCAAAGGGGATGCCCAAGATGCCGACCGACCTGCCTCCGGACTACAAGCCGCGGCCCAGGACCGACCCTAACAACCCGGCCGACCCATCCGTTCCTGGCTCGGTGCCGGCCTATCCGCCTGCCCACGGTGAGGATGCGCGAGACGAGCCGACAGGGGCGCCCCAGCCCGGTGTCGATGTCGTCGATCCGCCCGGCTGGAGTGTGCCCCCGGTCGCGCCTGGTGAAGTGCCGGCCCCCGCGGGTGCGCCGACATTCTAAGCGGGACGAATCACGCTTTGGGGACCCTGCGGGTTTCGGTTTTGCGGCACGCGCCGCCGCCCGAATTCGTGCCCACATTTCTACCGCGAACGACCGAGCATCCGAAGCTCGGCGTCACCGGCGCAAGTCTCGCGCCTGTTGAACATTGCCCAAAGCTTTCCAGGCGTTAACTTCGGTCGACTGCGACACAAAAACGTGCAGAAAAAGCTTGTGCCGGCGTCGAGTTTTCCCTATCTCTCTCGTTGCCCAATTTCGCACGTGCCTGTGGTCGTGTGTCGGTTGGCGGGGTTCGGACAAGAGGCCGATAAACCGTCAGTTCCAACCGGCAGCCGGAGGCGAACCGGCGAACCCCGCCAAACGGGGGACGCGACTTAAAGCAACGACGGACCGGGCTTTTTTGGTCTCTGTCGGCCCTCCAAAGGTCGGCTTACCGAAGAGGCTTGTCTTTCTTGCCGGGTGTGCGGAGGGGGAATTCCCTTTCCAATCGATGGCTATGCGCGGCTCGACCCTGGTCGAGCTGCGTCTAGCCAACGGCGCAGCATCTGATCGGCACGTCGTCGGTCCACGGTTCCCGTGGATTGTCGGTGCGGCCGGTCGCGGTTGGCCATGTCCGTCGCCGTTCGCGTTTCCACCGCGCGAGCGAACGACGACCTGTCCCCGCACCCTTTCTTTCGTCTGCGGCGCCTCACGGCGCCAAAAGGGATGCCGCCATGACCGACCGTATCGTCGACTTCCTCCGCCGCCGCCAAGAAGACGGGCCCTGCATGGTGCTCGACCTCGACGTCGTGCGGGACAACTACACCTCGTTCGCCAAGGCCCTGCCCGATACGCGCGTGTTCTACGCCGTGAAGGCCAATCCGGCCCCGGAGGTCCTCGACCTCCTGGCCACCCTCGGATCCTGCTTCGACGCGGCCTCCGTGGTCGAGATCGAGCAGGTCCTAGCGGCCGGCGCCGCGCCCGACCGCATCTCGTTCGGCAATACGATCAAGAAGGAGCGCGACATCGCCCGGGCGCACGGCCACGGCGTGAGCCTGTTCGCGGTCGATTGCGAGGCCGAGGTCGAGAAGATCGCCCGCGCGGCTCCGGGCGCCAAGGTGTTCTGCCGCATCCTGTGCGACGGCTCGGGCGCCGAATGGCCCCTGTCGCGCAAGTTCGGTTGCGCCCCCGACATGGCGGGGCGCGTTCTCGAGCACGCGCACCGGCTCGGCCTCGTGGCCTATGGTCTGTCGTTCCATGTGGGGTCGCAACAGCGCAACCCGCGCATGTGGGACGGCGCGCTTGCGGCCAGTGCCGCCATCTTCCGGGACCTCGCCGAGCGCGGGATCGCGCTCCAGATGGTCAACCTCGGCGGCGGTTTCCCGACCAGGTACCTGAAGGAC
>JAABUQ010001155.1_pt1 | contig 58937 bp, 45 predicted proteins | sample 5560001 | NCBI WGS metagenome assembly JAABUQ01 (sample SAMN10711888, study PRJNA513371) | rock metagenome | isolation source: Antarctica rocks | place: Antarctica: Victoria Land, Finger Mt nord | collected 2015-12-18
AGCGACGCCTTCCATCCGCCAAACGAATAAAATGCCATCGGCACCGGGATCGCGACGTTCACGCCGATCATCCCGACCGAAACGTGTCGCGAAAACGTACGTGCAGCATTGCCGCTGGACGTAAAAACCGCGGTGCCGTTCGCATAAGCGTTGCCATTGACGAGTTCGACGGCCTCAGCAAGCGACTGCACCCGCAAGACGACGAGCACCGGGCCGAAGATTTCGTCGGTGTAGATCTCCATGCCGGTCGTAACGTCGTCGAATAACGTTGGGCCGACGAAGAAGCCGTGGGGGTGGCCGTCCACCTCGCAATTGCGTCCGTCGACCAGCAATCTGGCGCCCGCACGTTCGCCACGCGTGATATAGCCGGTGATGCGATCGCGAGCCTCGGCCGTGATCACGGGTCCTACGTCGGACGCTGCGTCGACGCCCGGTCCGACGGTAAGGTGTCGTGCTCTGTGCGCCAGCCGCTCGACGAGGGGATCTGCAGCGCTCCCTACGGCGACGACCGCCGATATCGCCATGCAGCGCTGTCCGGCCGAGCCGTAGCCTGCAGCGATGAGTTGGTCCGCTGCGAAGTCGAGATCGGCGTCGGGCAAAATTACCGCGTGATTCTTCGCACCACCGAGCGCTTGCGCGCGCTTCCCGGCTCGGGTGGCTCGATCGTAGACGTACTTCGCGATCGGCGTCGATCCGACGAACGAAATCGCGTCGACGCCGGCATGGTCCAGCAGCGCATCCACGACCACTTTGTCGCCGTGGATCACGTTGAAAACGCCGTCGGGCAAGCCGGCCTGTGCGTACAGTTCGGCTACGAAATTCGATGCGGACGGATCGCGTTCCGACGGCTTGAGGACGAACGTATTGCCGCACGCAATGGCGAGCGGATGCATCCACATCGGTACCATTACCGGAAAATTGAACGGCGTTATTCCGGCGCAAACGCCGAGGGGTTGGCGAAACGAAGACGAGTCGACGTCGGACGATACCTGGTCCGAATACTCGCCTTTCGAGAGATGCGGTATGCCGCACGCAAAATCGACGACTTCCAATCCGCGCGACACCTCACCGGCCGCATCCGAGAGCACCTTGCCGTGCTCTCTAGAGACGATCGCCGCGAGCTCGCCGCGATATTTGTCGACGAGCGCGCGAAAGGCGAACATGATGCGGGCGCGATGTGCGGTCGAGGTCTCCCGCCAAGCTGCTAGAGCCGTTCGCGCGGCTTCGACCGCGCGGTCGACGTCCGTGCGGTCGCCGAGTACGACCTGCGCCGCAACCTCGCCCGTGACGGGATTCCAAACGTTCGCCCGTCGGCCGGACGAACCGGACGACTCGGCGCCGCCAATACGATGCGATATTTCAGTCGATACGGTGAGCATTTACTATCCTTTAACCCGGTCGTCGACACTCTTCAGATGGTAAATCCGGCCACGAAATCGCCGCCGGGCTCCGGCCAGACCGTCCACACGTTTTTCGTCTTGGCGTCGATGCCGACCGTGTGCGCCGTTTTCGATACGGAAGTCGAGGAAATCGGCGAAGGGGCACCACGCGGGTTATCGCGGAAAGCCGCCACGAAGCCGCTTCCTGCGCATGCAAAGATGTGCGAAGCGCGGTCGAGATCGCACTGGTCGACACTTGTTTGCGGTATCTGGAGCTTCCCGATCAAGGCGCCGGTCGGGTCGTACGTTGCGAGGACGCCATTCTTACCGCCGACGATGATGTGGCGATACGCCGGATCGAATTGAAGCGGGTGATTCGCTTGAACGTCGGGCGTTGGGAAGGTTCGCACGACCTTAAGCGAGGTCGGATCGACGACCGCAACTTCTTGCAGGTCCGTGATGTTTTGGTAGACCTCGTGCGTAACCGGGTCGACGGCGAGATATTCGGGCTTGTGGCCGGGCAGGTCGACGGTTGCCACCGTCTTCATCGTCTTTGCATCCACGACGTAGAGGTGCGTGCCGTTGTCCTCGTCGGCGTAGATACGGCCGTTTCCCGAGTCGTAGACGATCGCGTCGACCGTTCCAGGCACGTCGGCGCTGCGCAGTTCCTTGAAGGATGCCGGGTCGACTTCGGAGATGGTCTGATCGCTGCCATTGCCGGTGAAGACGCGACCTGTTACCGGGTCGACGGCGACGCCGTGAAGTTCCCCCACTCGTACTTGCCCGAGCACTTTGCCCGAGTCGGCATCGACCACGAGCAGGGCACGGCTCGCCGTATGAGCCGCGTAGACCCGCCGCCGTCGTGCGTCGACCGTGACGTAGTCGAAGCCACTGAAGATCGGGACGGGCTGGCGCGCGGCGACGGGGATCATCGGCATGGAGACTCCTTACTTGATGCGGTAGGTGTACGTAACGGTCGCCGTGCGGTACGGCAGCGCATATAACTCGCTCGCGTTTTGCCCGAGTAGCGGCGTATAGTCGGTCGCAAAGCGGTTGAGCGGCAGGGGGACGCCGAGCCCAAACTGCCCGCGGATATCGGCATCTTGGTTGAAGACGTTGTCGACGGCGACGTTTACGCTTCCGTGCTTTCCGGCCGGCGTATTTATCTGAAAATTCGAGTACGTATACGCCGGCGAATTTTTGGCATTGTTGATACCGACGTAGTACCTCGTTAGGCGCAGATCCAGACCGCTACGAAGGTTGTAATCGGCCGCCACCTGATACTTGTGGACCGGCACCGTGGGAAGTTGCGTGTTAGGCACGATGGTGAGATTGTTGCGCAGCGTCGCGTCGGGAAGCGAGCGAACGAACACGGATTCGGTCGAGTAATCGTAGTCGAAGAAGAGGCTATGCGAGAAGCGCAGGCGGCCTGCGATGTCGAGCCCGCGCGCGATCATGTGCCCCACGTTGTCCTGAACCCCGACCCCGAGCCCGGCGAGCGGGTCGCCGGTACAGTTATTTTCTCGAAAGATTTTCGTGTAGCTCGGAAGATCGACCCCTGCGCGGTATGCCGGAGAAAACGCCGAGAGCGGAACGACGGTTTGGAAGATCTTACTATCGATGTTGGTGTTATAGGCGGTGAACTGCACTTGCGAATCGCCCTGGAAGCGATGCCCGTAGCTGAACTCTTCGTCGGCGCCGGTTTCCGGTATGAGCTTGGGGTTGCCGCCGGTGCCGATGGGATTGACGAGTCCGCAATTTACCGTACCTTGCAAGCTGCCCGTGCCTGCCGGGGAGAACGGAGTCGAGACGAATACGGCGTACGGCTGAGACGTCGTCTTTCCCGCGGCGACGCGTAAGACGTCTTGTCGCGTAAGCGAATATACGATCGCAAGTCGCGGATCGAAGTACGTCGTGTGGGTGATCGTGGAGTTCTTGAGCGCTGCGTTCAAAAAGACGGTCGTCTTGCCGTTGACCGGGTGATACGTATCGTGGAAGAGCGCGGCCGTTTCGTGGACTACGGGCGAGTTGAGTATCTTGCGCCCGGACGCCGTCCCATTGGGAAAAAGATACGCAAAGTTATAGTACGCGTACCCGATCCCCACATCGTTGTTCTTACCGGGAACTTCGTCCGCGAGCGTTCCTCCGGTGGAATCGACGCGCGGATTCTCCCAGTTTGGGTTGTCGCCCGGGACGCTATTGAACGGCAGCTGGAACGTACGATCGTAGGTTTGCGCATAATTATTGCTGTAGGTGTCCAGAATCAGATTCGTCCGCCCTACCGGCGTCTCGAATTTCAAGCCGTAGTCTTGCACGACGAATTCGGACCATGCAGGACCCGCGCCCGCAAAGCCGGTGCTGTAGCCCGCGAACTGCTGCGGCGTTTGGCAGGGAACGTACGCCGGATTTCCGTTCAACGCATTGACGGCGAAGCTGCCGCTGGGACATGCCCCCGGTCCGTTTGCCGTGTACTGCGAGAGAGCGACGTTGCCTTTCGCAAGTTCGAGAGCGTACGGCTGATAGTCGATGTCGCTGTTTCCGGTACGGTCGGCCCAAGAGGTTTGAAACAAGCCGTGCAGCGTGACGTGCGATTGATTGGCCGGAGTACCGAACGCATATTTCAGTTTGACGAGTCCGCCGCGATTGACGTAGGTGGAGTCCGTCTTATAGACGCCGGACTGGTAAGCTGGGGAACCCACGGGCGCGGATGGGTCTTGTGCGGCGACCGGTTGCAAGAACGTGGCGTTGCGGAAATATCCCTCGCGCGAATTGACTCCGCCCGCAAGCGCGACCGATACATTTTTCCCAAGCGGTCCCGTCGCGCTAAACGACGATACGAGGTTCGCGTACGTACCATACCCCTGCGTTACGGAGACGTGCAGATCGGGTGTCGGCTCGATCGTGTGCATGTCGATAATGCCGCCGATGGCGCTGACGCCGACCAGATCGCTACCGCCCGAGCCGTACGTTAGCTGCACGTCGCGCAGAGCGAATGTCGGCGATAAATCGAAGTTGTAGCCCAAGTTAACGCCGCGTTTGTGACCGTAGCCGATAGGGTGGCCGTCGTACAGGGTCACGGTTTCCAGCGCCCCGATACCCCGAATGTCGAGGTACAGGTCGTCGCCCGCGCCGGCCGTTTCGGTGCCGCCGTCACCGCTGACGCTGGGAAGCGTGCGCAGGTAGTCGCCCGTGCGGTAGAAGCCTTCCTGTTCTATCGCCGCCGCACTCGACGCCTTGTAGACCACGCTCGCCCTCTGGAGAGACTGCCCCGCTCGTACCGACGTGCGGCCGATGGTGCGCAGCTCCTTGGTCGTTTGTGCGCGACTGAGCGAGAGCGTGAGCGACGCCGTCGAGTCCGCTAAGGCGCCGAATTCATCGGTATTGGACGTTTGATATCCAGGCTTGCGGATTTCGAGTCGCAGCACGCCGGGCAGCACGTTAGCCAGACGGAATCGTCCTGCATTATCGGTCGTCGTGCTCTCGTGTCCGCCGCCGATCACCGTGATCGTGACTTCTGAGACTCCCAGGCCAGTGCTTGCGTCTACGACGGCTCCGTCGATCGTGGCACGACCGCTCGGCGCCGTCGTTGCTGCCGGCGCGGCGGTTGCACTGGGGGCTACCGGAGAGTCCGGCGCAGCGGGAATTACGGGCGGAGCCCCTTGCGCGGGCTGTGCCGCCGCGCGCCCGGCGCAGATGCCGGCACAGACCAGCGAGACGACGAGGTAACGTACGAATGCGTGCATACTTCTCCTAACCGTGGCGAGGGTTTGGCGACGCTGAGGCACGGACGGTGCGCGTTAGCTGTGTTTGCTCGGCGGCCAAGGCTTCGAGTGAAAGACGCTTTGGCTCGACGCCGAGCGTGCTGACGACGACGATCTGAACGACCAGTAAGGCGATCATGAGTGAAAGAACGCCGCGCACACCGTGCGCTTCGAAGAGCGCGACGACGGCGAATGGCGTCACGACGGTCGCCGCACGACCGAACGTGTTCGAGATTCCCGAGCCGCGCATACGGATCTCGGTAGGAAAGAGTTCCGACACGTAGATGCCGACAAGGACCGCGACCAGTACGTAGATCGGCGTTACCAGGCAGAAGCCGACGATCGGCAAGAGGACCGTATCGTGGACGAAAGGGTACGCGATGCCCAGAGCGATCGTCGCAAGTGACGCGCCGACGATCGTCTTCTTGCGACCCCAGGAATCCGCCGTGAATGCGCCGATGAACGCGCCGAGCGGTGCGCCGAACGAAATGAAGAGCGCAAAACCGAACGACCGCGCGATCGTCAGACCTTCGCTAACGAAGAAAGTCGGAATCCAGGTGACGAACCCGTACAGCAACGTGTTGGTGACGATCATCGTGACCGCGCCAAGTACGAGCCGGGGCAGCATCTCGGGCGACCGTAGCGAAGCCGGCGCCATAGCCATGCCCGGTCGCAGTATAGGCGCCGGCGGAACGGTCCGCGTGCGAGCGATCTCGGCCTCGATCGACGCCATCGTGCGCTCCGCCTCGTCCGCGCGACCGACGGATACGAGCCAGCGCGGCGATTCCGGCAACGTCCGGCGGAGATACCAGACGACGAGTGCGCCGATGCCGGCGATGACGAACATCGGCCGCCACCCGATGCTCGGAATGACGAAGCTGCTTACGAGCGATGCTACCGGGAGCGCGGTTACCACGTACATGCACATGATGCCGACCCACTTACCGCGGACGGCGGGCGGCGCAAATTCCGTCAGCGTCGCATAACCGACCACGGTTTCTCCGCCGAGACCAATTCCAATCACGAAGCGGACGAGGCTGAGGACCGCCATCGACGGTGCGAAAGCTGCCAGTATCGACGCCAAACCGAAGAGTGCGAGGTTGAAGCGATAGCTGAACTTTCGCCCGAAGCGGTCGCTCAGAAAGCCGGTTGCGAGCGCACCCACCACCATCCCGGCGAAGGTGAGCGAGACGAATTGCGCGGTTTGAGCAAGCGTCGAAAAGCCGCTCTTGAGCAGCATGCCGAGAACGTTACCGGCGATGTATATATCGAAGCCGTCGAAGAACATTCCGATGCCGATCAACCACATGATGCGCCGGTGGAAAGGCGCAACCGGTAAGCGATCGAGCCGCGCACCGATCGTAGAGGCGTCGGCGTTCACGGATCGTCGCGCCTCGCGCGTAAGGCAAGCGATGCGGTGACGAGTCCGTCCACTGCGAGGCGCGCGTTGCTTTCAAACGAGCCGTCGCGCGTTAGGCGGAAGAACTCCTTACAATTACGGACGGCATTCGCATCGAGCTTCAGCACCTTAGCGATGAGGTCGTCGACGCATACCGCCAGCTTCGCTGCGGAAACGACGTTGTTGAGCAAGCCGATCTGTAGTGCGCGCTGGGCCGAAATCGGCTCGCCTAGCAGCAGCATCGGAAAGACGTGCCTTGGAAGCGCGTACTTACCCAAGTACGCCATGATCGCCATTGGCGGAAGACCGAACAGCATCTCGGGGAAACCGAGTCGCGCGCCCTCGGCGGCTATGGCAAAATCGCAGCAAATCGTAAGGCCGAATCCGAATCCGAGCGCGTCCCCTTGCACTTCAGCGATCGCAATCAACGGCGAATTGCGCAGCGCGCGTTTGAAGTCGATCAGCCGCGCGACCTCAATGCGCATCGCTTCCGGAGTTTGTGCCGCACGTTCGCGCCCCACGCAAAAGCGATCGCCTTCCGCGCGAACGCGAAGCACTCGTGCGCGGGGCGCTTGCGCTTCCTCGCGCAAGCATGCGAGCATTGAATCGAACATGCCGCCGCTAATCTCGTTGCCGCCGGAAGCATCCGCGAACGTGAAGGTGAGAACGGGGCCGTCGCGTTCGATACGAAGGCCTTCGCTGGTCGCCGAGGCATTTGTGGTCGACGGCAGGGTGTGAGCGATGGGCATTCTCCGACATTTCGATATTTGTATACCCTGTATACCATGCATACAGCAGCGAGGCCTTGTGAGGACCGATTTCACGATGACGACTGCCACAGCCCAGCCGGTGACCGCGCTCGATGCGCTGGAACGGCGGGCTCGCGGATTCGCGTACGAGCGCGGCATCACGAATCTGCGTCAAGGGCTCGTGTTGCCGGTGTTGCGCGAGTCGATTGTCGAGGGCGAGTTGGGAGCCGGCGAACGTCTATCGGAGGCCGAAATCGCGCGCCGGCTCGGGGTGAGCCGTACGCCGGTTCGTGAAGCACTGGGCGCACTCGAGCGGGAACGCTTGGTCACGGTCGTGCCGCGGCTGGGAGCGTTCGTCCGCACCGTTACGGAGGCGGACGTCGACGAGATCTACGTCGTTCGCGAAGCGCTCGACGTATTGGCGACTCGGCTCGCCGTAGAGCGCGTGACGCCCGTAGGATTGGCGCAGCTCGAAGAAGTCGTGGCCGCGATGCGCGCTGCGGTCGCAGTCGACGATCATCGGGCGTACGTCGGGGCGCTCGACCGCTTCTACGCCCTGCTGATGCGCCTGAGCGGCAATGCGACGCTTGAAACGTTACATGCTTCCCTGCTCGGCCCGGTGCGGCGGTTACGTCGTATCTCGATGTCGCGCGAGGGCCGCATGAAGCGCTCGTTCGCACAGATCGAGAAGATCGCCGCCGCTATCGCAATGCATGACGTCGGGGCTGCCGACCTCATGCGGGAGCAGATCGCGCGCGCCCGCGAGACCGTAAAAGACGTCGCCCGTCAGACGTCGGCGTGAACCGTCGTGAGGCTCGGGAACAGAACGGACGCGTTGGTCCGATAGATGCGCGACAGCTCATCGCCGCTGAGACCTGACGCAGCAAGGCCGGCGACGGAGTCGCTTGCCGTCACCGCCGGATAGTCGGTCCCAAAGACGATGCGAGAGACTGGGGCAACGCTGGTAAGCGCGGACATGGCGGCCGCGTTCGTCGACCATGCCGTGTCGTAATAGAATCGGGCGAGCTCGTGCGTTACGCCGAGCGGCAGCCGGGCCGCAATTTCCGGCGACTTAGCGAACTGCGTGAAACGCTCGATGAGATAGGGCATCGTGCCGCCGGCGTGCGAAAAGACGAAGCGTACGCCCGGATAGCGGACCGTCGTTCCGCTGAAAACGAGACTTGCGATCGTGCGCGTCGTATCGGTTTGGTACTCGACGATCGTGTCGGGAACGCCCGGCACGAGCCCTTCGCAACACGCATTGAGTGCGGGGTGAACGAAAAGCAGCGCTTTCCGGCCCTCGAGTTCGGCGAAGATTGGTTCAAAGGCCGGGTCGCCCAGCCACTTACGGTCGTAACTGGAAAACGCGCCGACGCCATCGCCGCCGAGCTCGTCCAAGACGTAGCCGATCTCGCGCACGCTGGCATCGACGTCCGGTAGCGGCAAGGTGGCGAAGAGGCGGAACCGGGAGGGATGCATGCGTACGAGATTCGCGCCGTAATCGTTACACGCGCGAGCAAGGCGACGAGTTGCGCCGATATCTCCGAAATAAACGCCCGGCGTCGGCACGGAAAGGAACGCGATCGCAACGTCACCTCGGTCCATATCTTCGAGCGAACGTTCGGGCGTCCAATCGCGAGAAGAAGCCGGAAACGCGCGATGACTTCGGCCTTCAGCTAAGAATCGCGGCGAAAGGTGATGGTGGTGAACGTCTATACGTGCCGGCGTCGCGGGCGGCCGTGGACGCGTTGCGATGACTGCGGCTATACCGCCGAGCATTGCGCGTCGCGAGAGCGTGTCCACGTCGGTCTACGTCGCCGTCTCGAACGCGAGCCCCCGCCGCTCTCGCCCGATCGCCGCAAGCGCGAAAACGGCGACGAAAACGCCCAACATAACGATCCCCATCGCACGACCGTATTCGGCGCCTTGCGGCGCGGGAAGCGGATATCGGGTTAGAGCGAAAGCAGCTTCCCATTGTGCCGCATATGCGGTGATCAGGTTGCCGAGTTGGTAGGTGAGCCCGGGAAAGGTTCCGCGGATGGCGGGCGGCGAGAGTTCGTTGAGGTGTGCGGGTATCACGCCCCACGCGCCTTGGACGAAAAATTGCATTGCAAACGCGGTCAGTGCGAGCGATATGCCGGTGGTCGCGCCGGTCCAAAATGGAATCACACACGCTCCACAGATGCAGCAAGCCAGAATCGTCCGGCGCCGTCCGATGCGCTGCGATAACGCGCCGAGCAGCGTTCCGCCGACGATAGCGCCGACGCTCATAACGACGGCGACGTTACGTACGCTTGCCGGATCGTACCCATGCTGTTTGATCAAGAAGGTGGGATAGAGATCTTGCGAGCCGTGCGACATGAAGTTGAATGCCGCCATCAAGAGGATCGCATAGGCGTATAATATCGGGTTGCGCGCGATCGAGCGAACGAGATTGCCCCGGTTGGCCAGACGCGCGATGCGTTCGTTTTGCCAGACGGGCGACTCTTCGACACCAGAGCGGATGAAGAAGACCAGTAATGCCGGCAGAACGCCGATGAAGAACATGCCGCGCCAGCCGATACGCTCGAAAAACGTTCCGTAGACGAGCGCGGCGAGTAAATAACCCATCGAGTAGCCCTGTTGAATGATGCCGGAGGCAACGCCGCGCGCGGCGGCCGGCAGCGTCTCGAGGGCGAGCGCCGCGCCGACGCCCCATTCCCCGCCCATCGCAATGCCGTACAACGCTCGCAGCACGATCAGCACCGTAAAGTTCGGTGCGAAACCGCTCAACAATTCAAAAAGTGAATAGAGCAGGATGCTGATCATAAGCGGCCCGCGCCGGCCGTAGCGGTCCGCCAGGATACCAAACGCCAGCGCTCCCAGCGGCCGGAACATCAAAGCGATCGTAATTGCGAAGGCTACCTTGGGGATCGGTAATCGAAAATCGTCGGCCATCTTCGACACGACGAACGTGACGATGAAGAAATCGAACGCGTCCAGGCACCAGCCTAAGAAAGCGGCGACGAACGCCCGCCACTGCCGCGGCGTCAGCGTCCGAAGCGGCGCAAAAAGCTGCATTATACCGCGTATACCGTAAGCGCCTTACGTAATCATTCGTGCTCCCCATGAGATGCCTTGACTTCCTGAACGCTGTTCAGTAGTCTTTCGCGGTGGGCATTCTGGAGCGGCGGGAGCGGCAAAAAGCCGAGCTCCGAGAACAGATTCTCGAAGCGTCGCGCGCCATCGTGCTTGCACAAGGCTTCGGCGCGCTTTCGATGCGCAAGATCGCCGAGGCCATCGAGTACTCTCCGGCCACGATCTATCTGCATTTCGCCAGCCGCGACCAAATCGCACTGCAGTTGGTGCGCGAAGGCTTCGAGCAGTTGCTGGCCGCGGTCGCGCCCGCCAGGCACGTTTCCGATCCGCTCGAGCGCTTGCGTGACATCGGGCGCCGCTACGTGCGCTTCGGTCTTGAGAACCCCGAAGCGTATCGACTCATTTTCATGGAGAGCCCGGAATTCTCGAGCGAACTCTTTCGTGCGCAACTCGATGCACCCGAGGAACCGGCGGGCCGTGCGTTTGCCGTGTTAGCCGACACGGTCCGTGACTTGATCGAGCGTGGCGTCTTTCGTGCGACGCTGGACGTGGACGTCACCGCGGAAGTCCTTTGGTGCGGCGTGCATGGCATCGTCAGCCTCCGCCTCGCTTGCGGCAGCAATGCCATGACGTTGGCAAACTCGGAATGCTTGACCGAAGAGATGTTCCAGATGGCCGCGCGCGGTCTGGTTGCCACGTGAGCCAATTTTTTTGCCCGCGTACTAAACAGCGTTTATCAGAAGACGAGGAGAAAGTGTTGAAACGTCTATCACCAGCTGGGCTACGAGCCGTTGCGGTCGTTCTGATTGCCATCTCCGGCGGTTGCGCCGCGCGGGCCGCCTCGCATGAAGCCGAACGGCTCCCGTTAGCCGTCGTCGTCGAGCGTGCGCGTGCCGCGGCCCCGCGAGCCGTCTTCGAAGGTCCCGGTTCGGTTGCGCCGGCGCACACGTACCACCTCGCGTTCGAAGTCTCTGGGCGGATCACGGACGTCCGCGCCGACGTTGGGGATCGCGTGCGTCCGGGCGCCCTGCTGGCGGCGATCGACGACCGCGATTTTCGAGCGCAAGTCGACGCCGCTAACGCACGAGCGGCTGCCGCCGCCGCAAATGCTTTACGTACGACGAGCGGCGCTCGTCCGCAGGAGCGCGCCGAAGCGGCGGACGCCGTCGGCGCAGCGCGCGCCGCGGTATCTCGGGCGACGGCGGCACTCGCTCTCGCCGCCGGCAACGAGGCGCGCGTTCGGCAATTACTCTCGAGCGGCTACGTCGCAGCCCAACAAGCCGATACTACGCAAGCCGCTACGCTCGACGCGCGAGCGCAGCTTCGTTCGGCGCAAGCGCTGCTCGGCGCCGCGCAGCAGCGCGAAGCCCTCGTTCGCCTCGGGCCGCGCGACGAAGATCGAACCGCCGCGACCGCCGACGCCACGGCGGCGCGCGCCGGCGCCGACGTCATGCGCTCGTCGCTCGCGAAAACGGCGATCTACGCGCCGGCCGACGCTTTCGTCGAGTCACGCTCGATCGAACTGGGCGATATGGCTTCGCCTGGTATCACCGCCTTCACGCTCACGGACGCCGGCACGCCCGACATTCTGGTCGCCGTACCGGAAGCGCTGGTCGGCCGGCTGAGGGTGGGGATGCCCGCACGCGTCGTTCGCGACGGCGCCGGCGCGCCGGGGACGATCGTACGCATCGAACCCGCCGCGGACGCGGCCTCGCGGTCGGCGCAGGTGCGCGTGCGCGCGCCGGCCCTTGCCCTACAGGCCGGCGGCGTCGTCGATGTCTCGCTCGCACCGGCGCCGGTCCGTGGCGTCGAAGTTCCCGCAGGCGCGCTCGTGGCGGCCGGTCGATCGTCGTTCGTGGCTCGTTACGATGCGGCACGCCGGTCGGTCCGTCTCGTAGCGGTCCGGGTCATCGCGACGGGCGATGCAGCAGCGGTCGTTAGCGGAATCGCTGCGGGTGACGCGATCGTCGTGGCCGGCGCGCACGACGTGCGGTCCGGCGATGCGGTCCGCGTGGTGAGCCGCTAATGAACCTGCCGAAATTTGCGGTCGAGCGCAAGTCGCTCGTTCTGGCGGGCGCCACACTCGCATTGTTCTGGTCGCTCGCGTCTGCCGTCGGCATGCAGCGGCGCGAAGATCCGGGTACGGAGCAGCGACAGACGGAGATCGTTACGATCTATCCCGGTGCGACCACCGAGAACGTCGAGCAACTCGTTACGAAAAAAGTCGAAGACGCCGTGCGTGCCGTCGCCCACGTCGATCACGTTACCGGAGTCTCGCGTCCGGGCATCTCCGACGTGTCGGTCGAGTTCGACGACGAGATGCAGCACGCCGAAGGTCCGCTGCGAGACGTTCGGAACAAACTCGAGGACGTGCGCGGGGCGATGCCCGCCGGCGCCGAGGGCCCGAGAATGATCGACGACGTCTGGCAGACCTATCCGATCGTCGTCGGCGTAACGGCCGACGGGATGACGAATCGCGAATTGCGGGACATCGCGAAGACGCTCGGCGACACGCTGTCGAATCTGCCCGACGTCGGCAAGGTGGAGATGGACGGTGCGCAGGAACGGCAGATCGCCGTCGACGTCGATACGCGCGCACTGTCGTTATACGGTATCGCCCCGAGCGACGTCGCTCGTGCACTGGAGGCAAAAAACGCGCTCGTTCCGAGCGGAACGGCCGCGACGGGCGACCGCATCGCACAGTTGTATGCGGGCGACGGTTTGAGCGACGTTTCGAGCGTCGCGAATACGCCGGTTACGCTTGTCGGCGGCCGGCCGGTGCTAACGCGCGATATCGCGAGCGTACACGTCACGTATCCCGATCCGCCCGAAGAGCTCGTGCGCGTCAACGGAAAGCCTGCGGTCGCGCTCGCGATTCAGGCGAAAGAGACCTCGTCGGTAACGACGCTCGGTCCCGAGGTAGAGGCCGCTCTCCTTCGTGCCAAAGCGCACTGGCCGAGCGGCGTGGATACCGCGCTCATTGCGAACCAACCGAAGACGGTCGACGATCGCGTGGCCGACTTCTTTCTCAATCTCGTCCTCGGCGTCGTGCTCGTGACGGTGCTCGTTGCGTTATTGATGGGCACGCGAAACGGCATCCTCGTCGGCGCAACCGTCGTACTGTCCATCGCACTTACCTTCGGCGTCATGCCCTTTCTCCACGTCGACGTGAATCAGATATCGATTCTTGCGCTCATTATTGCACTCGGCGTCATCGTCGACGCTGGCATCGTCTCCATCGACAACGTCGAGCGATTACTGCGCGCCGGTGTGCGGCGCAGCGAAGCGGCCTGGCGCGGCGTGCACGAACTATGGTTCCCGCTGCTGACGTCGACTCTCGTCGCGATGAGTTCGTTCCTGCCGTTTCGGCTCATGGGCGGCGGCGTCGGCGACTTCGTACGAGATCTTGCGGTCGTTACGTGCATCGCGCTCGCCGCCTCGCTTGCCGTCGCATACGTCTTAACGCCCTTATTGGCGGAGTGGTTTGCGGTCGGGGCGGAGCCCGGAAGCCGTAGTGCGCGGCGCGTCTTCGACGCGGCGCTCGGCCGCGTCGCGCAGGCGTACGTTCCGCTCGCAACGTCGGCGATGCGCGCACCCGCGCTCACGGCGGGCATCGCGTTCATCGCACTCGTGCTCGCGGCGCTCTCCGTCCCGCGCTTGGGCGTGCAATTCTTTCCCTCGGCCGACCGCCCGCAGTTTTTCGTGGACGTTACGGCGCCCGATGGAACCGATATACGCGCTACGTCGCGGATCGTCTCGCGCATTGAAGCCTTACTCGCGCGGGAACCGCAAGTAACGACGTTCGGTTCGTTCGTCGGCCACGGTGCCCCGCGCTTTTACTATAACGTCTTGCAAGAACAGCAGCGCCCGAACTACGCGCAGATCATCGTCGACACGAGCGACGTCGCGGCGGCCAAGGCGCTGGTGCCGCGGCTTCGCACTCGCATCGCGGAAACGGTCGCGGGCGCTCGCATCGAGGTCAAGCCGCTCGAGCAGGGGCCGCCGGTCGGCGCGCCGATTGCAGTGCGCATCGCCGCAGAGGACGCATCGCGTCTGGGGCCCCTTGCGACGCAGCTGTGCGAAACGCTCCGAACGATCCCCGGTGCCGTCGCTGTCCGCGACTCGCTCGGCGTTCCAACGACGCGTTTCGACGTCCGCATCGATCCGGCACGCGTGGCCGAAACGGGCGCAAGCGAGCAGACCATTCGCGACCTCGTCGCGCTGGCGTATGGCGGCCGCGTCGCGACGGAAATCCGTGAGGCCGATCGCCAAACGCCGGTCGTCGTGCGGCTACCGGCGCGGATGCGCCGGGATGTTGGCGCACTTGCCGCATCGGCAGTCCGCACGAGCAACGGTTCGACGGTGCCGCTCGGCGAGCTCGCGACGGTCGCGCTCGGCACGCAAACGAGCGTGACGACGCTGCGCGACGGATTGCCGACCGTTACGATCTCTGCAAACGTGCAGGGCCGTCTGGCTTCCGACGTGCTGGCCGACTACCGGCATGCGATTGGCAGGCTCCCAATACCACCGGGCGTGAGACTTAGCTACGCCGGCGAAGACGAACAGACCGCGAAGTCGTTCCGTAATCTGCTCGTAGCGGCGATCCTCGGCTTACTCGTCAACCAAACGCTGCTACTCTGGGAATTTCGCACCCTTCGCACCTCGCTCGTCATCCTCTGTGCCGTACCGCTCGGCCTCATCGGCGCCGTAACGGGTCTCTCGCTCACCGGCAATCATTTCGGATTCGTCGCGTCGCTCGGGCTCGCGAGCCTCGGCGGCATCGTCACGAACCACACGATCGTGCTTTTCGAATACGCGAACCGCGAGCGCGAACACGATCCGTCGGTGACCATGGATCGTGCGCTCGTCGTCGCCGGAACCAAACGCTTGCGGCCGGTTCTGCTGACCGTCGTCACGTCGATTGCTGGATTGCTGCCGCTCGCCTTCTCGTCGCAATCGCTGTGGAAACCGTTCTGTTGGGTCGTCATCTTTGGGCTCGCCGGCTCGATGGTCATGACGCTCGTTATGATTCCGGCAATTTACGCGCTATCGGAACGGATTCGTCTGCCGCGGTTCCAACGGCGCAGTGCTTCGCGTGCGGCAGCGTACGACAATGCGCATTCTCCGCAAACGTCATAGAAAGGCTTGAATCCATCATGTCGATTTCCGCCCAACTCGGCGGCGCACAGATTCAGCACGTCGGCGATGCGAAGATCGCTTATCGCGAATGCGGCCGCGGGCGGCCGCTCGTCTTCGTGCACGGAATTCTCGTAAACGGCGATCTGTGGCGCGACGTCGTCCCGAGCCTTGCGGGTGACTACCGCTGTATCGCACCCGATTGGCCGCTTGGGTCGCACGCCGACGCCATGCCCCGCTCTGCCGATATGCGTCCTCCGGCCGTCGCGCGATTGGTCTCGAGCTTCATCACGTCATTGCAGCTCCGCGACGTCGTCTTGATCGGCTCCGATACCGGCGGCGCTATCGTGCAACTCATCGTTGCCCAGAATCCGGCGTGGCTTGGAGCGGTGGTGCTGACGAATTGCGACGCGTACGAGAACTTCTTTCCACCCGCGATCCGCTCACTGACCTACTTGGCGCGGGTGCCGGGTTTCGTCGACGCGCTGGCTTTCGTTTTGCGCGCGCGGCTCGCGCGCCGGGCGCTTTGCGCTACCGTCGCGCACCGAACGCCGTCGCCGGAAATACTCGCATCCTACTTCAGCTCGATCTGCGCCGATCCGGGCGTTCGGCGCGACGTCCGCAATGCGTTGGCCTCGGTTGCGCCGCGCTACACGCTCGAGGCCGCTAAAGCTTTCGCTTCGTTCGAAAAACCGGTCGGCATCGCTTGGGGCGAAGACGACCCGTTGTTTTTCCCGATGCGCTTTGCCGAGCGACTCGAACGCGCGTTCCCGCGCGCGACGCTTCTGCGCATAGCGCGATCCCGGACGCTCGTGCCCGAAGACCGGCCGCAAGAGCTGGCGGCGTTCATTTCGTCGGTCGCTCGCGCATGACGAGCCGGCTATTGGCCCGAGGCGAAGGCGCGGCGAAAAAAGCGCGCGGCGTCGTCGACGATTGCCGCATGAACGGCACGCCGATCGACGCCCGGCGGATCGTAGCAGAGCGTGCGCTCGGCGGCGGCCTGCACGGGCGTACACGGCGCTAGGAAAACGTCGTGATCGGCGCCCTTTACGAGATGGTACTGCGACGGATGGAGGAGCGCACGGATGCGTTCGGCGTTCGCCGCCGGGCGCAGCACGCGATCGGCGCTCGCGGCCCACAGGTCGACCGGTACCCTAACGCCGGCAAGGCTGCTGCGGTCGAAGTAGATACCGACCGGCGCCAGCGCCAGTACCGCGCGAACGCGCGGGTCGCGTTTCGCGCGGAGCGGAGGTCGCGAAAGCGCGACGCGCCAACCGCCGCAAAATTCCGAGTCGTCTGCGTTCGTACGGCAATAACTCCGCAGGAGCCCGAAATTGGGTCTCGCTCCGGCAAGCAGTAAGGCGGTGTAGCCGCCCGCCGAAAATCCCGCGGCGCCGATCTTTGCTGCGTCGACGTGCGAGCGTAAGCGCGGGTCGGCGAGCACCGCGTCGACGAGCGACGACATTTGCAGCGCCCGGCCGACGAGCACGCGGTCGGTGCCGACGCCACGACGATCGCGGTACGAATCGCCGGGGTGTTCCAGCGTGGCAACGATGTAGCCGCGCCGGGCAAGCGCGGTAGCGAGGTCGTGCGAAGACCAGCGACTGCCAGCCGAGCCGTGCGAGAAGGCTACGAGTGGAAAGCGACCCGCGCTAACGGGCGCTCCGGCTGCCGCGTCGATCGCATATGGGCCCACCCGCTGCCCGGCAACGCGGACGCGACTCGGATAGTATGCGACGCCGACCGCGGATCCGCCGCCGACCGGATCGCGAACGACGAGCGTGCGGTATCCCGTGCCCGGTGCGCTTGCGGCACGAGTCGGCGACGGTACGAGTAAGGCCATCAGCGTCAGAAGCAGCGGCAGCGGCTGCTTCCGTGCGGGGCGCGTCAAGCCGCGATCCAAACGCCTTGGTAACACAGAACGCTTCCGGTCGCGTCTCGTACTGCGATGGCGGAATCGCGAACGTACATCGTCGCCCCATCGCCCCGGCGCACTTTCGCCTCGGCGTTCTCGAGAGAGCCTGCGACGTCGATGCGCTTTCGCCACAGGTTCCGTTCTCGGGGCTGGTCGTAGAGATCGCGTTCGACGTTGAGTCGCAGATACTCGCTGCGGCTGGCGTAGCCTAACAGTGCAACGAGCGTTTCGTTCGCGTACGTAATCGATCCGTCGGGGCGCGTGCAATACACGCCGATCGGCAAGCGGTCGCACAGCGCGTCGCAGCCGTTGCCCGGAAGCGCGCGGGCGAGCGACGTGCCGTCTCCGCGCGGTGATGGTTCGGCGAGGCGCGGCATCTCGGGGATTGCAAGCGAGAACAGGTAGGTGGTTTCGGCGTCGCCGAGGCGCAGCGTACGAGCCACCGCCGCGATGAAACGCGGTGACACGCGCTGGTCGGCGTAGCCCGTTTCGAACCAGGTATACCACGCCACGCTAACGCCGCATGCCTCGGCGACTTCCTCCCGGCGCAAGCCGGGCACCCGCCGCCGCCCGATACGCTCGAAGCCGAGCTCCGCGGGCAATATGCGCGCGCGTGCCGACTTGAGATAGTCGCGCAGCATGTTGCGACGCGGATCGCTCGTCCGCCCCATGTTCGACCTCCGCGTGCGATCGTCGCCCAAACCGTGTAGCGCTGCCGGACTGTTTAGGCGGTCTGGAGTGCGGTACCTTGACGGGACACTTGCCAAGAGGAACACTCGTGAACATACGAACGATGAACCGGCACATCGCCGTAACGTCTGCGGCACTCGTCCTCGGCGCTACCGCGCCGGCGTCGATCCGCGCCGCATCGCTACCGCGAGCGAACATCGTCTTGCCGAGCGTACTATCGGTCGACGTTGCCGCGCAAACGGTCGTGCTACCGCTTCACCGCGGTCGCGCCGGCGGCAGTACGGTATGGTACGTCGTGACGGATTCATCGAACAAAGCCGACGCCGCTAAACGAGGTGCGGTGTACGCGCCGCTACTCGGAAACGTCGGCGCCGGCTGCGCCGCTTGTGTCCAGCACGTCCGCGAGCAGCGCGGCGAGGTAATGTTCAACGGCGCGCCCGATTTCTCGAAGACGCGTACGTTCGTGCCCGGCCCGACCGGATTTCCGCCGAAGAGCGCGTCGCCCGGTGCCGTCGCGACGGCCTCGTATTCGCCGTTCGTCCGCATCGGTTCGTCGACTGCGGTCGTCAACGCGCCGATCGTAGCGACCGGTAACGGCTCCTTCGACGTGACGATGCATACCAACACGCACGAGCGCGTCTTAGCGATCGACGAGGCAAAGAAGACCGTCACCTTACTCCTGGTTCGCGGTTTTGCGAGCGGCAAGAGAATACTGTATTTGAGCACCGAAGCGTCCGACCCCGGCGTCGCCACGATCGAACGTGCGACGTACGTGCCCTCGCTCGGGAAGGCGACGGCCGGAACGATTCCCATTTTCGTCGTCGCAAACGGGCCACGGGGCAGCGCTTCGGTGGCGCAAGGGCTCAGCTCTGCGGCGCTCGACGGCCGGCTCGATCGCAATGCGACTGCCGCGAACGCCGCCACGCTTCGCACGCCGATGAACGTCCTCGCGAGCTTTCCCACCGGCACGAGTGCGAGCGCGTATACGCCGCTATGGGCCGCGAACATCGGCGTTTGGAGCGATGCAGCGGTCGCCGCTCACAAGAACGTCCAGCTCAGGGCGTCCAAAGCGTTCGCCGATGCGGCCGCTAACAAGACGTTGACGGGTCCCGGCGGCAAGCCCTTCGGTCCGATCGGCGTCAACGTGAACTGCCCGGTGATAGCATACATCGACGCTTCTCCGTAATGGCGGCGCACCGTTTCGCGACGTCCGTCGACGCCGCCGCGACTGGTGCGACGCTTGGCCTCGGAGTATGGTTTGCGTGCGACGTCGTAGCGCTGCCGTTTTTGACGGGTCATGGGGCTGCATGGACGCTCGCGGGCGTACGTGCGGCGCTGGGAAACCTGCCGGCTTGGATGATCGTAGCGGCCCTTGCGACCGTCGTGCGTGCGGCAGTCGGACGCCGTTTCCCGTCGAGACGCGGCGCGCGTGCCGCACGCGCAGCAGCGCCTGCGCGCGTCCTCATCCTGGGCGGCGGATTCGCCGGAATAACGACCGCAATGGCGCTCGAACGTGCGCTTCGGGATGAGTCCGGAGTCGAACTCACCGTCGTTAGCGACACGAGTGCGTTAGTGTTTACGCCGATGCTTGCGGAAGTCGCGGGCGGCAGCGTCGAAGCCGCGCATATTAGCAGCCCGACGCGCACGGCGCTGCGCCGGACGAACTTCGTTCGCGGCCGGGTGCGAGGGGTCGACTTCGAGCGGTGCACGGTCGCCGTCGACGACGGGCAACGGCCGTACGACCATTTGGTCTTTGCGCTCGGCGCCGTGTCGAATTACGTCGGGCTCGTAAACGTCGAACGCCACGCATTCGAGTTTCGGTCGCTACTCGATGCGATCAATCTGCGCAATCGCGTCGTGGAGGTGTTCGAACGTGCGGATGCGGCCGAGTCGGCGGCGGAACGCACGGCGCTGCTCACCTTCGTCGTCGCAGGCGGCGGCTTCGCGGGCACGGAGCTTGCCGGGGCTCTCAACGATTTTGCGCGGGGAATCGTCGTCGACTACCCGCGCGTCGAACCCGCCAACGTTAACGTCGTCCTCGTGCACGCGCGCGAACGCATCCTGCCCGAACTCGCAGAATCGCTCGCGCAGTACGCCCTCGCACGCATGACGGCCCGTGGCGTCACGTTTCGCCTCGGTGCGCGCGTGGCCGACGCCACGGACGATCGCGTCGTGCTGGACAGCGGTGAGACGATCGCAACGCATACGATTATTTGGACGGCGGGCAACGCGCCGAACCCACTGCTGCAAGCGTGCGGTGTGCGCTGCGACCGGCGCGGCGCGGCCATCGTCGATGCTACGCTTGCCGTTGCCGACCGTCCTCGGGTGTGGGCGCTCGGCGATTGCGCGGCGGTTAGCGACCCGCAGACCGGCACGCCCTATCCGCCGACCGCCCAGTTTGCCCTTCGCGAAGCGAAGACCGTCGCACGTAACATACGCGCGAGTCTGCGGGGGGCGCCGTCCGCCCCATTCGCGTTCCGGTCGCTTGGAGCGCTTTGCGTCATCGGCCACCAAACCGCATGTGCGGAGGTGCGCCTTCCCCTCACCGGTCGCACCGTACGCTTCTCTGGTTTCCTGGCATGGCTCGCATGGCGAGCCATCTACCTTAGCAAACTTCCCGGCTTCGAGCGGAAATTACGCGTTTTTATCGATTGGAATATCGAGTTGTTTTTTCCACGCGACATCGTGCAGACCGCGACGACGCAGGTTTGATGAACCGGCTTATCCTTCGCATTGCGGCATGCGCGTTCGCCGGCACCGCCGGTTGCGCGGCCGGCGACCACATTGCGCCTGGCTTGGGCGGAGGGCCGTTTTTCGGTGCACTCGCAGCGGCGCCGTTCGCACTCGTGTCGCTCGGTCGCTGCGAAGGCGCAGGCGGCGTCATGCTTTGGAGTGCGGCATACGCGTTCGTGCTATGGGTCGCTACGAGTGCTTCCGGTAACTTGGCAGATGCGTTTCCGCGGTTGGCACGCGACGTCGTGTGCGTCGGTCTCCCAGCGGGCTTGACCACGGCGGTCTTAGACACGCGCTTCCGAACGGGCCGCGCCGCGCCCTTCTCGTTAGCGCGCGTGCTCGTCGGAGGAGGCGGAGCCGGCATCATCGGCGCGTGGGCGTTCGGCGCCTGGATGGCTCGGGTGCATTACTTCCCGCTCATTGCCGGCATCGTCCAGAGTACGTCCGCGACCGTGGGCATGCTCGTGCACTTCGCGATCGGCGTTGCGATCGGCATGACTTTCGGAATATTGTTCCAGCGCGAAATACGCGGGCTCGGGTCGAGCGTTGCGTTCGGTGCGGCGTACGGACTGGTGTGGTGGTTCGTCGGGCCTCTGACCGTGCTGCCGCTCCTGACCCACCACCGCATCGATTGGAGCGCGTCGTATGCCGCAGCGAACTTCGGCTCGCTCGTCGGTCATGCAGTGTACGGTATGATCGTCGGCGTGACGTACGCCGTATTGGACCGCCTGTGGCGACGCTTATTCTACGAATCGGATCCGCTCAACCGGCAAGCCGCCGGCATCGGTGGCCGGACGGCTTCGGCGCTCGCCCGCGGGGCTCTCGCGAGCCTGGGCGGCGGGCTCGTGTTCGGCGGCATCATGTCCGCTAGCGGCGTTTTGCCCCGGGTGGCCTCGCTTATCGGCGGCACGTCCGGGTTGGTAGGCTTCGTCGTGCACATGGCGATCGGGACGCTGATCGGCGCTTCGTACGGCTTCTTATATGCGTACGAAGCGCCGAGCGTCACGGCCGCGCTGGCCTGGGGCATGGTGTACGGCGCGATCTGGTGGTTCGCGGGCGCGCTAACGCTGTTTCCCATTCTGCTCGGCGGATCGTTCGCATGGACGATTGCCACTGCGCGCGCCGAGCTCCGTCGCTGCTAGGACATCTCGTGTACGGCGCAGCGACGGCCGTCGCGTTTCTGATCCTTGAGCGCCGTCACGTCGCGTGGATCGAAAGCGATCCGCGCGTGGCGGCTCGCGAACGCAAAAAGCGCCGGCCGCTCGGAACCGCGGCGCCGGCATGTTCGCTCTTTTTCGTCGGCATCAGCGTCGTCATCCCGGCGGTCGTCGCGTGAACACGCCGCTGCCGGTCTATACCGCGCGCGGCGACGAGCTCGCCATGGGCGCGAGCCTCGGCAATAGCGAACTCTGGGTGACGACGAAGGGCACCGGCGCGATCGAGCGCATTTTCCATGCAGCGACCGGTCATAGCGTCTTTGGGGCGGTGTCGATCCGGTACGGATTCGGCTCGGAGGCGCTACAGCTTTTCGCGACGACGCCGAGCGATACCGTCGAAGAAGGCGTTACCTCGATTCCGCTAACGCCGGAAGATGCCGGTACGGTGGAACTGCATCCGGCGTATCAGCGTCGTGAATTCGTTCTTGCCGAAAACGTGCGTGTGCGTGAAACCACGTTCGTTCCGCTTTCGGGCGCCATGCATCCCTCGGGCGATTTGCCGGTGGCTTATCAAGTGGTCGAGCTCGAAAACCGGGGGCGGGCCGCGCACGCGTTGCGCGTCGTCGGCTTCGCACGTTTGCGCGGCACGCTTCCCGCCGACGTGGTCGTCCGCTTCGATCCGCAGGTGCGAACGCTCGTCGCTCGCAACGCGAGCGTACCCCACGCGACGAGGTGCTTCGGTGTCGTCGGGGTCGAAGCAAAATTTGCGTCTACGTCCGACTTCGGACGCGTGTACGACCGGACGCATCTTCACACGCTCGGGAACGATACGTCGCCCTCCGGCGACGTGCTGGGGGCGCTGCAGGTGGACGTGTTGCTGCATCCAGGAGAGACGGCGAGCTTTTCGTTCGCGTGCGCCGCCTTCGACCTCGATGCGGACGACGCGATCGCCGTCTACGCCGCGCTACCTTCGCCCGAGCGCGCCTTAGACGCGACGATCCGTCACCTCGAAGACGTCCTGCGCGTCGGGGCGGTCGTCACGCCCGACCGGCATATTAACGACGGCGCGCTGTGGAGCAAGGTGAACATGCGCCGAGTCATGTCACGCTACCCGAGCGGTCGCGCGTTCACGAACGAACCGGGCGTGTCGTCGAACGTCGTCGGGCGTGACGCCGCCTGGTTCGTGTACGGCAACGACCACTTCCTACCGGCGTTCTCTCGCGTGCTGCTCGAGACGTTTTCGAAGCGTCAGTACGACAGCGGCAAGATCCCCGAGTACTATAACGCGCTCGACGGAACGGTCGAGGATGACGGCCTCAACATCAACGACGATACGCCGTTATTCGTCCTCGCCGTCAACCACCACTTTCGTGCGACGGGTGACATCGACTGGCTTCGCTCGATCTATCCGAGCGTCGCTCGAGCCGCCCGCTATATTCTTTCGCAAGTCGACGAACGCGGGCTCGTCTATTGCAACGCACGCGATCCGCGTGGAAACGTCTGGGCGATCGCCAGTTGGCGTAACGTCATCCCCGGCTATGCGATTAACGGCGCCGTCACCGAAATTAACGCCGAATGCGTTGCGGCACTTCGGGCTGCTGCGCACCTGGCTGAAAATCTCGGCGGGCAAGAAAGCGACGTTGCGGCATTCGCAGCAGCTTCCGCGGCCGTGCAGCGCGCGATGGACGAGCATTTGCGCAACCCCGATAACGGCTTGTATTACCTCAACGTGGACGTCGACGGCGTCGCCCATACCGACGTAACCGGCGACCAGATTTTTCCGGTTATGTTCCGCGCCTGCGACGAAGACACGGGATTTCGCATCGTCAGCCGGCTCAACGCACCGGACTTCTGGACGAAGGCGGGCTTACGCACGGCGTCGCGTCACGATCCGCTTTACGATCCCTCCGGCAACCTCGGCCTGCTCGGCGGGGTGTGGCCCGGCTTAACCTGGTGGTACGCCTTCGCGGCGGCTCGCTATCATCCCGAGTTCATGGTCGATGCGCTGTCTGCGTCGTTCGCCCATTATGCGGCCGACCCGAAGACCAATAATACGGTGCCGGGGCAATTCGGCGAGTATTTCGATGGCGAGAGCCTCATCAATCGCGGCATGCGGCTCAGTCCTTGGGAACCGCCGCGCTTTCTGTGGGCAGCCGTCGAGGGCGTCTGCGGTCTCATGCTGACGACCGGCATGCCACGCGTTAATCCACTGGTTCCCTCGCATTGGAAGTGGCTCGGGGTGCGGCGGCTGCCCTATCACGGTACGGAGATCACGTATTTCGCCACGCGCCGGAGTGGCGCGTTCCACATCGCGACGACGGCCGACGTCGATACCGGCCTTTCCAAAGATCTGTACGAACGCGACGTCTCCGCGGAGGTCCGCGTGTTCTCCGATAACGCCGCCATCGTCGCGCTCGCACGCCGAAACGAGATCGTGCTGCTGGTCGGCAATTGCGGTGCCGACACCACGACCGTTCCGGTCGACCTCTCGCGCCTCGTCGCGTCGGGCGGCACCTACGACGTCTGCGTCTTCGATAGCGAACGTGACGCATGGCAGCCGCCCGTCACCCGTCCATCCGACGGCATCGCGACCGTCGCCGTCTCGATCGAAAAAGGCGGCTTCCGGCTGATCGAGATGAAACGTCGGCCGGAGGCGTCCACCTAATTCTTTAGTTGACAATTCGAGGCTACGCCGGTACCATGCGTGCATGCATTTGCGACCGACGCAAAAACGCGTTGCGACCGTCGTCTGCCTCGTCGCGGCGACCTGCCTCCCTGTCGCGGCAGAACGTTCGCGCGACGTCGATCGTACGGAGCGTCTGGCGGGCGAGCGTACTGTCGAAGTCGACGTGATCTCCGGTTCGATCTCGGCCGTTCCGGCCGAGGGCAGGTCCGTGGTGGTGCACGCGCACGTCACCACGACTTTCGACGACCCGGGGCCGGTTATTCGGGTCGAACGGCAGCGGGATCGCCTGGTCGTGTGCGACGTGCTCCCGAGTGACGATCGAGCGCGCTGCAGCGATCGGCATCGTTCGATGATGGCCGATCAGCGCTTCGACGTCGCGGTGCGGGTCGAGATTCCGGAAGGCGTACGCGTCGTCGTTCGCGCCGTCAACGCGTCGGTCGACGTTCGTCGATTTCGCTCGGCAGTCGAGGCGGAGTCCGTTAACGGAGCGATTTCGATCGACACATCGGGCACGGCGCGCGCGACGTCGGTCAACGGGCCGATCGACGCCCGGTTCTCGCCGTCCGGCGATACGCGTTTCTCCGCCGTCAACGGTGCGATTCGGCTCGAACTGCCGCAGAACGTTCATGCCGTCATCGACGCGAAAACGCTGACGGGAGACATCGCGGGTGACGGCGTGACGTTCGACCAGCGTTCCGGTGGCTTCGTCGGCAAGACCGCTCGGGCGACGCTCGGTCATGGCGGTTCCACGGTACGCGTCGACAACGTCAACGGCGAAATCCGCATCGTGCGACGCTAGCAGAAGATGGCGCGAAAAACCTCGCCTACGTTGACCGAAGCGGAAGTCCGCCTTATGGACGTCCTTTGGTCATGCGGCGAGGCGACGGTCGGCGAAGTCGTCGACGCGCTCGGCAAACCGCCGCTCGCGTATAACACGGTGCTCACGACATTGCGGATACTCGAGAAGAAGGGCTACGTCTCGCACCGTACGGCCGGACGTGCGTTCGTATATTCGGCGAAGATCGGCCGCGACGAAACACGGACGAGCGTGCTGCGCTACGTGGTGTCGCGATTCTTCGACAATTCGCCACGCACGCTCATGCTCAAGCTTCTCGACACGGACGTCGACGAACGCGCCGCCGAGCGTATCCGGACGTTGCTCGAACGAGCGGAGGAGAGCCATGAATGAAATCGGACTCGAAGCGTATTCGCGAGCGCTCGCTACCGCGCTCGTCGTAAGCGTCGTCGCCGGCGCTATGCTGGCGTTAGCGACCTGGGTCTGCCTTCGCGTTGCGCGACCCAACGCAGCGACGCGCCACTTCTTATGGTGGATCGTCGTGGCTGCGAGCGCCGTCATCCCGGTCGCGATCTTCGCGAGCTCGCTCTCGCGGATCGAACGCGTATCCCCGACGGCATTCGTCGCGGGCAGCGTGCCGGCGAAGCAAATCCGCCGTCCGTCGAGCGCGCTCGTCGAGCGCACCCGCGACGTACTCGGTGCTCGCGTGGCGCGAATCGCGACGTCGCCAAGCGGGCCGCGCACGGTAGAGCCCATCCGCTTCCCGCCTCATGCTGCTCTCGCGCTCGCCGGGCTGTGGCTCGCCGTCGCCACGGCGAGAGCGATCGGCTTAGCTGCGAGCATCGCCTCGCTACGCGCGATTACTACGACGGCGATTCCCCTCGAAGAAGCGGTGCTGCGCCGCCTCAGGCGTTGGAGGTATTGCAGCCGCGCCGGCCGCCGCGTGCGGATGCTCGTGAGCGATCGCATCGCAATACCCGCGGCGGCGGGGTTCTTTGCGCCGAGTATACTGTTTCCGCCGAGCGTCGTGGCGGGCGAGCCTGGCGACCTGGACCACGTCGCGCTGCACGAATACGCGCATCTCGAACGATATGACGATTGGTCCAACCTTTGCGGCCGGGCGGTAGCGTGCGTGTTGTGGTTCAATCCATTCGTAATGCTAGCGCTTCGTGCCACTGCGCTCGAACGCGAAGTTGCGTGCGATGATTGGGTCGTCGCGCGTACGGGACGACCTCGCCGCTACGCGGCGTGCTTGTGGCACGTGCTGGAATCGGCGGGCTCCGAGCGAAAGGAGATTCTTGCCCCAGGCGCGCTAACGGCAGCGCAAATCGTCGGGCGCATCGAACGCCTCTTGGGCGATCGTGGCGACGTCACGGCGCGTGTTGCACCGGCGGGAGCGTTCGTAACGGGCGCTCTGGCACTTGCGGGCTTGATCATCGGTGTCGAACGCGCGCCGGCGATTGCAATTGCCGATGCAACGCCGCCGCTCGTGACTGCCAGTATGCCGCACGACCGCAAGGCGCTTCCTGGTCCGCACGTGGCGGTAACACGGGCGCACGAACGACGTACGCACACGCGTCTTGCTCGCGAGAGCCTGGCCGGCAAAGTATTCCATTCACGCGCCCAAGCGATAACCGGCGTCGAACGACTCCCGCGCCGTGCGATCGATCGACATGCCGTCGCGAAGACCGCTCCCCGTCGTGTCGCCGTCTCCACGAGCGCGCTTTCCGTCCCGGCACTTCCGTCGGACGAGCGTGTCGATCGCGCCCTCGCACGGGCCGGCGCGGCTGCCGACGTCGGACGCGTCGTCGACGATGCGCTTAGCGCGGCAAGCTCCGATTTCGAGTCGACGAACCCGGCCGTCGCGGCGGCTGCCGGGAGACCGACGGTCGCACCGGTGCGCTCGTTGCCCCCGTTTCATCGCATCGAAGTAGAGACGGACGCAACCGTCATCGTGCGCCGGGCGGCGTCGCCCAACATCCGCGTCGGTGATGCACGAGCGGCTCGCGATGATACGTCGTACGTCGAGAGCGGTACGCTCTACGTAACGGCGCGCAATTCGTCCGACATTCCGAGCGCCCGGCCGATCATCGTCGAGAGCCCTGATGTCGACGACGTTGTGCTTCAAAGTAGCGGAACGCTCATGTTCGAGGGCGACGGCGTCCGTGCGCTCGCGCTCACGCTGCGCGGGTCCGGTTCGCTCGTCGCGCGAGGCAACGCGAACGCCGCTGTGGTGACCGAGCAAGGCTCCGGTTCGATCGACGTGCGCGGGTTGCAAGCCGCCTCGGTGAACGTCTTGGAGCAAGGATCGGGCGACGTGGCGGTCGGGGCTCCGCGCACGCTCGATATGCGCATCGAGGGCAGCGGAACGATCCGCATCTACGGCCGCCCCGTGCATGAAACGCTTTCCGTGGACGGCTCCGGCAGCGTAGAGCACCTCTAGGATGTCGTCACGACCGGAGTATTTCATGCGCCCGAATCAACTAATTGTTTCGTTGTCAGGTTGCGCAGTTTTGTCGGCGCTAAGGCTGATGTATTCGGACGCGGCCGCCGCGGACGTCGCAGGCCCGGACGCTACCGGCGCAACGGCACGTTCGGTCATCGACGTGCCGCAAGGCGCTCGTGCTTCGTCGGGCAACGCCGACTGGACGGTCGCAACGCGCTTAACACTGGCGCGTGACGTCGTGCACGGGCGGCCTGCGAGCGAATCGACGGTCGTTTCGGTTATGACGGATCGTACGTACCTGTATGTACGCTTCGATGCCAAGCAGCGGGAGCCGGTCGCCGCCGCGCAGCGAACCAATAACGTTGGCAGCGACACCGACGACGAGGTGTGGGTCGATCTGTGGCCAGCCGGCGCCGGCGGTTTCCACTATCAATTTGCGGCCACGCCGCTAGGCACGCACTTTCAATCGTCGTCGGAGAACACGAGCTACGAGCCGACCTGGGACGCCAAGGGTGCGCTGCGTCCCGACGGCTACGGCGTCGAATTGCGCATCCCGTTCGCCGCGCTCCGCGGCGCGCATGGAGGGGCGTGGCGTGCACAGTTCGTGCGTTCGATCCATGCAACGGGCGAACAACAAGTTTGGGCGTGGGCGCAGGCGCAGTCCCGGCCGAGCGACCTCGCGTACGCGGGAACGCTTCGTATGCCGCCGCCGTTCGTCGCTCGGCCAGTCCCCCGCGTGGCGCTTTACGGGCTCGGGGCCATCGCGTCGTCCGCGGCGGGCGGTTCGACGTCCCGAAATGGCGCCGACATCTCGGTTCCGCTAACAGCGACGACGTCGCTCTACGCAACCATTCATCCTGATTTTTCGAACGTCGAACTCGATCAGCAGTCGATCTCGCCCACTGCGTACCAACGCTATTACAGCGAGGTGCGCCCGTTCTTCACCCAAGCCGCAAACGCGTACAATAATCTCGATTGCGACGTCTGCCCGGGCATGCAAGAGTTGTACACGCCGGCAATCCCGACGCCGCGCGACGGATATGCCATCGAAGGGCATGCCGGACTGACGAATTTCGCCGCCTTCGACGCCGTTGGTGTCGGACGACAAGACGTCGCGACTGCCCTCACGTACCAAAGCGCCGATACGAAGTGGCTGCTTACCGCCCAACGTGTCGCCGTCACCTCGCCGTCGCTTGTTGATGACGTTGCTACGACGGGTGTGCGGTACAGCGAGCGCAAGTACTTCTCTGCCTATCTGAATTACGGTCATGAAAGCGGTACCAACGTCGTGCAAGGGTCGGAGGGACAGCGTTACGACGGCGGCGGCGGCTGGTCGAATCAAACGTTCGCGATTTACGGTTCGGCTCGCAAGGTCGGCGACTACTACGACCCTGCAGACGGGTATATCGCGCATCCGGGCATCGCGGGGTATGGGCTGTACGCCGACAAGATATGGCTTGGGTCCGCGAAGAGCACGCTCGCGAGCATCGCCCTCGGCGGCGAAATCGATCGCTATCACGGGCGTTCTCGCGGCCTCAATCAGACCGATAACCAGCTGTTGCTCGAAGTCTTGACCCGTGCCGCCGTCGACGTACAACTTTCACTCGGTTCGAGCTATCTCCGAAGTGCCGCCGGCGTGTTTTCCCCGGTATCGCAAAACGGCATCGCGCTGACCTGGCACAGCGGGCTCAAACAAGACCCGGGTAACTTCGGGCAGCACGGCGCCTCTGCATTTCCGACCACCGTTTCATATAATACGGGCCGGTACGGCGACGGCCGGCTCGACACGTGGCTGCGTTCGAGCACGCTGCGTGTCGGGCGCCGCGGCAGTCTGACGCTCGAACTCGACGATACGAATCAAGCGTCGGCCCAGCTCTCCCGGCGACAATGGTTCGAACGCGTCGGATACGCCTTTGCGCTCGGACAAGATTCCTCGCTGGCGCTCGGCGTCCGCCGTTCTATCGGCACGCCTCCGGAACCGAGCGGCGGCGGCAACTGCATCGGCTCATGCTCCAACGTCTCGTTCTCGTATCACGTGCGCCGGCCTCACGGCGAACTCTATCTCGGATACGGAGACCCCAACGCGCTGCGCACGGCGCCGCAAGCGATCGTGAAGCTCATCTATTATATCGGAGCGGAGAAGGGCACGTAGCGGGTCCGCGCCTAGCTACAATCGGCACGCGAGCCGGACCGCGGTTCCTCTGCTTGCCCGCTTTACTTTCGGCGCCCGATGTGCGAGCGTCACGACATATGAGCGTGCGATCGTGGGCTCTCGTTACCGGTGCTTCGAGCGGCCTCGGCGTCGAGTTCGCTCGCCAATTGGCCGAACGCGGCTACGATCTCGTCATCGTCGCGCGGCGCGAAGAGAAGCTGCGCGCCGTCGCCGAGACGTTGCGCGCCGCCGGCGGCGTGCGCGTCGAAACGGTCGTCGCCGATCTGACGAGCGACGCCGAGCGAGCGCGCCTGGCCGTAAACGTCGACGCACTCGATGCCCCACTCGAAGTGCTCGTTAACAACGCCGGTCATGGGCTCTTCGGGCGATTCGACGAGATACCGTGGGAGAAGGAGCGGCAGATGCTCGAGGTCGACATCGCCGCCGTCGTGCATCTCTGCAAACTCTTCGTCCCCGGCATGACCGCGCGCAAGCGCGGCTACATCCTCAACGTCGCCTCGATCGGCGCGTATCAGCCCACGCCGCTCTATGCGAGTTACTCTGCGGCCAAATCGTTCGTCCGCTCGTTCTCCGAGGCGCTCAACGTCGAGTTGCACGGTAGCGGCGTCTCTGCGACGGTCGTGTCGCCCGGCGTTACAGCGACGGAGTTTCTCGACGTCGCCAAACAGCGAGCGACGCCTTACCAGCGGCTCGTCATGATGAAGAGCCCCGACGTCGCTAGGGCGGCACTCAAAGCAACGTTCGCGCGTCGCTCGAGCGTCGTGCCGGGTTTCGTTAACGCGCTAACGGCGCTCAATACTCGGCTCTTGCCGTCGCCCGTCGCCGCGCGGGTCGCGCACCTGCTTATGAAGTCGGACGTCTCCGCACACTAACGGTGCAGCGCGAACTTCCAAGCCGGAACGCCGACGCCGACACCGTTTTGCCGAGGCTCGCGCTACGCCGGAGCCTCGGTGTTCTCGACGTCGCCTTGTTCTTCATTGCGGCCGCGTCGAATCTACAGTGGATAACCATTGCCGCCGCCGCCGGGGCGTCGTCGCTTACGGTCTGGGCCATCGGATGCGCGGCGATGTTCGTGCCGATCTCCCTCGTCGTCGTCCACTTGTCGTCGTACTATCCTGAGGAAGGTGGCTTATACGTTTGGAGTAAGCGCGCATTCGGACCGTTCGCCGGCTTCATTACCGGCTGGACGTACTGGACCAGTAACTTGCCGTATTTCCCAGCGCTACTGTATTTTGCAGCAGGCAACGCGCTCTTCGTTAGCGGTGGTCCGGGCGGCGCGCTCGGCAAGTCGCCCGCCTTCTTCATCGCGGTCGCGCTCGCAGGGCTTACCATCGGTACGGTGCTCAACGTCTTGGGGCTCGACGTTGGTAAATGGCTCAACAATGTCGGCGCGGCGAGCCGCGCCGTCGCGATCGTCGCTCTGGTCGCGCTCGGCACGCTAACGTGGCTGCACTATGGTTCCGCCACGCGAATCGACGCCGCGACGTTGCGACCGGGCACCGACCTCAAAGACGTGATTTTCTGGTCCGTCATTGCCTTCGCGTGGGTCGGTCCCGAAGCGGTGACGTTCATGGCGGGCGAGATCAAAGATCCGCGACGCTCGATTCCCGTCGGTCTTGCCATCGCGGCGCCCGCCATCGCAATCATCTACATCGTAGGCACGGCGAGCGTCCTGGCCGTCTTGATCCCAACCCACGTCGATCCGGCATCGGGCATCATGCAATCCGTCGCTATGGCCGCCGGACGTTTCGGTTTAACGGCGCTCACGCCGCTGGTCGCCCTGCTCGTCGCGGTCAGCTGCCTCGGCAGCGTCGGAGCGTGGCTCGGCTCGGCGGCACGCATACCGTTCGTCGTCGGCGTCGACCGGTATTTGCCGGCCGCCTTCGGCCGAATGCATCCGCGCTACGGATCGCCCGTCACCGCGCTCGTCGTTCAGTCGACCGTCGCCGCCGTCTTCATCGTGCTCGGGCAGAGCGGAACGACGGTTAAAGGTGCATACGACGTGCTAGTCAGTACGACGGTCGTCACGACTCTCGTACCGTTCGTCTTCTTATTTGGAGCCGCGCTGCGCTTACGCCCGACCGACCGCCTGGCGAACGTTATTCGCGTCCCCGGCGGTCGCGCGACGATCGTCGTCGCAAGCGCCGTTGGTTTGCTCACGACGCTCGGCTCGATCGCCCTGGCATTCGTTCCGGCGGCTGACGAGCAGAACAAACCGCTCGCGGTAGCCAAGATCGTCGGAATGACCGTCGTCATGATCGGCAGCGGCGCGGCAGTCTACGTCCTCGCAGAACGGCGGCGGCGTATCACGCCCGCCGGCGGTCCGTGATCGCCCAGCGAACGGCGCGCCCGCGCGGCGGTCGGGAGAGGGCCGAAGCGCGACGCGTGGAACATCGGCCGGTCTCCACGCGGAAGTAGCTCAGTGGTAGAGCATCGCCTTGCCAAGGCGAGGGTCGCGAGTTCGAATCTCGTCTTCCGCTCCACTTTGAGATCGACCGGTCGCGACGGAAGCCGTCGCGATTTTCATTCGTCTCGTCAGGAAGGCCCACGTGAGCGCCGCGACCGTCAAACACCTCGACCCTACGCAAGTCGAGCTCGAGATCTCGATCTCGCGCGAGGAACTCGATGCCGCCCACGAGCGCGCGTTCCGCGACCTCGTCAAAAATGTACGCATCCCCGGCTTTCGGCCGGGAAAGGCGCCGCGAAAAATCTTCGAGGCGCAATATGGGACGACCGCCGTGCGCGAGCGCGCGATGGACGCGATCGTGCCGAAGGCGTATTCGCAGGCGTTGCAAGAGAATGACCTCGAGCCCGTCGATCATCCGCAAATGGAACTGCTGCCGGAAGAGGACGGCGAACCGGTTCGAGTCCGTGCCACGGTCACGGTCCGGCCGCAGATCGAACTAGGCGCCTACAAGGGCATCGCGATTGAAGGCTCCTCGACCGTCGTAACCGAGGAGCGCTTCGAAGAAGCGCTCGCCGGGCTCCGCAAGGAAGCCGCCACGCTCGTGCCTGTCGACCGGCCGGTCGCCGAGGGCGACGTGCCGACGATCGATTACGAAGGCAAGATCGACGGCGTGGCTTTTGAGGGCGGAACGGCCGAGGGACAGCCGACTGAAATCGTCGCCGACCGTTTCATTCCGGGTTTCGCGGCAGGCATCGTAGGCATGCGAGCGGGTGAGACCAAGGACGTCGAAGCCCACTTTCCGGCCGACTACGGCAACGCCGACCTCGCCGGTAAGATCGCCCACTTCACGGTCCGCGTGCTCGAAAATAAGATCGCAGAACTTCCCGAACTCGACGACGATTTCGCCAAACGGTTCGGCAACGACGAAGCGACGCTCGCCTCATTGCGCGACGAACTGCGCAACCGTCTCGAGGCGAATGCCCCCCTCGTGCAGCGCCGCGAGCTCACGCCGGCGTTGCTCGAGAAGCTCAAGGCCCTGCACGATTTTCCCCTTCCCCCCGTTTTGCTCGAGCGCGAGGCGGAAGGTTTGGCCGGCGAGGCGCGCAGCTACGTCGAGCGAGCCGGCGTATCGTGGGAAGAGTTCCTCGAAAAGCAAGGCAAGACGGACGACGCGCTGCGTGAAGAGTATACGCGAGAAGCCGAGAACCGCGTCTCCACCTCGTTGCTGCTGGAAGCGATTGCAAAAGCGGAGGAGATCATGGCGACGACTGCCGACATCGAAATGGAGATCGCGCAGCTGGGGCGCCAGTACGGCCAGCCGCGCGAGGCGATCGTCGAGATGCTCCGGCCTAATCTCGACGCCGTCGTGGCCAACATCGTCCGCAATAAAACGATCGAATTCTTGCTCGACCATGCACAGATTTCGGAAGCGGCGGCGACCCCTTGAAGCAACTATCCGCCGGGCGGCGTAGTCACTAGTACACGTCAGTTCGCATCCTAGGAGAACGGATTTGGGTCACCTCGTCCCCATGGTCGTCGAGCAGAGCGCGCGCGGCGAGCGCGCTTTCGACATCTACTCGCGACTGCTCAAGGAGCGGATCATCTTCGTCGGCGGCGTCGTCGACGACGGGTTGGCGAACCTCGTCATCGCGCAACTCCTCTTCCTCGAGCGCGAGGACGCCGATAAAGATATCGACATGTACATCAATAGTCCGGGCGGCAGCGTCACGGCGGGGCTCTCGATTTACGATACGATGCAGTTGGTCCGGCCCGATGTAGCCACTATCTGTGCGGGCATGGCGGCCTCGATGGGTTCGATTCTGCTCACCGGTGGCGCCCAGGGCAAACGTTACGCCCTGCAGCATTCGAAAATCTTGATCCATCAGCCTTGGGTTCAGCAGATTGGCGGCCAGGCGACCGACGTTGAAATCGCTGCCCGCGACTTGATCGCTACCCGGCGGATGCTTGCGGGCATCTACGAGACGACGACGAAGAAGCCTATCGATCAAATCCTCAAGGATATTGACCGCGACTATTATATGACGGCCGAGGAAGCGCGGGAATATGGACTCGTCGATCAGATCTTCACCAAAGATACGCGCGCGGGCGCCGCGACGCCGACGTAGCTCCCAGGGATAGAGGACCGCGCGTGTTCCGATTCGGTGACGAAAAAGGTCAATTGAAGTGCAGTTTCTGCGGCAAGTCGCAGGAACAAGTACGTAAGTTGATCGCGGGCCCGGGCGTCTATATATGCGATGAGTGCATCGAACTCTGTAACGAGATCATCGAAGAAGAACTGTACAAGAACGTCGATGAGAACGTGCGGCTGCGGAATATTCCAAAGCCCAAAGAGATAAACCACATCCTCAATCAATACGTCATCGGTCAGGAGCGCGCGAAGAAATCGCTCGCGGTCGCGGTATACAACCACTATAAGCGCGTCAACGCCGGCGGCGCGGCCGATGAAGTCGAACTGCAGAAATCCAACATCCTGCTCGTCGGCCCCACCGGCTCCGGCAAGACGTACCTCGCCCAGACGCTTGCCAAGATTCTCGACGTGCCGCTTGCGATGGCCGATGCCACGTCTCTTACCGAAGCCGGCTACGTCGGCGAAGACGTCGAGAACATTCTGCTCAAGCTCATTCAGGCCGCCGATTACGACGTCAAGCGGGCTGAAAAAGGCATCGTCTACATCGACGAAATTGACAAGATCGCGCGTAAGAGTGAGAACCCGTCGATCACACGCGACGTATCGGGCGAAGGCGTGCAGCAGGCGCTGCTCAAGATCTTGGAGGGGACCACCGCGAACGTTCCGCCGCAGGGCGGCCGGAAGCATCCGCATCAGGAATTCATCCAGATCGATACGACCAACGTTTTATTCATTTGCGGCGGCGCGTTCGATGGGTTGGAAAAAATCATCGAGTCCCGCGTGTCGTCCAATGCGCTCGGGTTCCGCAGCGTTCCAGAGTCGAAGAAGGACGTGCGGGTCGGCAAGCTTTTGCAACAGCTCATGCCCGAGGATCTTCTCAAGTTCGGATTGATCCCCGAATTCATCGGCCGTCTGCCGATCGTCGTGACGCTCGACGCGCTCGACGAACTGGCGCTGCGGCGTATCCTCGTCGAGCCGCGCAACGCGCTCGTGCGCCAGTTCCAGAAGATCATGGGCATGGACGGCGTCGATCTTACCTTTACCAAAGAGGCGCTCATCGCCATCGCAATCAAGGCGCAAAGTCGCAAGACCGGCGCGCGCGGGTTGCGCAGTATTCTCGAAGAAGTCATGCTCGACGTGATGTACGATCTTCCGAGCCTTCAGGGCGTCAAGAAGTGTGTCATCAATAAGGAAGTAATTGAGAAGAAAGAAGAGCCGACGCTTATCTACGCCGATCGTCCCAAGGACCTACCGGCCTGAGCGCGTCCTAAGGGCGCTACGGCCCGCTTAGGTAAAGGTTGGGCGTACGTGCGAGCCGTAGCGGGATGCGGATCGCCACAGCAACGTCGTGTTCCCTCTCTTTAAGAGGTTCCTCTCGTGCGTCCATTACGCGTTACCATCGCGCTTCTATTCGTCGCCATGCCGGCCGCCGGTCTGGCGGCTTCGGCGTTCGCTCGCGTCGATGCGGCTCGTGCTCAATCCAAACAGATCAGCGTCGATCCGTTCGCCAATGCGAGCAGTCACCGGACCGAAGTGGAGCCCGATGTCTTCTCGTGGGGTAATACGTCGGTCGCCGTCGTGCAGCAAGGACGTTTCTACGATGGCGGTGCTTCCGACATCGGCTTCTCGACGTCGCTCGACGGCGGCAAGTCCTGGCATTACGGCTCATTGCCCGGCATCACGACGATCGCAGACCCCGGCCGCGGAAGGTTTGCGCGCGTTAGCAACCCGTCGATCGCTTACGATTCGGCTCATCGGCGGTGCTTGCCTCGAGTTTACCGATCGATACGTCGCAGAGCGGTTTGGTTCCCATCATCAGTAGCTCGCCCGACGGGTTGCGTTGGTCGGTTCCGATCGAGATCGCTCCCAATAACGGCGACTTCATGGACAAAGACTGGATCGTTTGCGACAACAACGCAACGAGTCCGTATCGCGGGCGCTGTTACGACGAGTGGGACGATGTTGCGCTCGGCGATCAAGTCATGATGAGCACCTCGAACGATGGCGGTAAATCTTGGTCGACGCCCTACGCCGTGCCGAACGCACGAGGTTTGGGCGGTCAGCCGCTCGCGCAGCCGAGCGGCCGCGCCATCGTGCCGTACCTCGACATCAACGGTAACATTTCAGCCTTCTCGTCCAACAACGGTGGCAAGACGTGGGGCGCGGACGTGCTGGTGTCCGGCGTGGCGGTCCATGCCGAGGCGGCGAATTTGCGCTCCGAGCCGTTACCGTCGGCGCAAGTCGACGCGGGGGGAACCGTCTATGTCATTTGGCAGGATTGCTCGTTCCGGGTAGGTTGCGCCGCGAACGACATCGTGCTGAGCCGGTCGAGCGACGGCATCCGCTGGTCTTCACCGTCGCGCATACCGATCGACACGACGTCGAGCACCGTCGACCTCTTCATTCCTGGAATCGGCGTCGCGCCGTCGACGGGTGGTGCGAACGCGCGTCTCGGCGTTACGTATTACTATTATCCCGTCTCGAATTGTTCGCAAGCGACGTGCCGGCTCACGAGCGGATATATCGCTTCGCAAAACGGCGGCCGCACGTGGCAGCAGCCCGTTACGCTGACCAACGGCATTCCGGTAACCTGGCTACCGAATACGACGCTCGGATACATGGTCGGCGATTACGCAGCGGCGACATTTACGACCAGCGGCGCCCACGGCGTCTTTGCGACCGCGAGCGCCCCGGCGAGCGGCCGGTTCGCGGAGGCGTTGTATACTTCGGCCGCCGGTCTCGAATCGATAAGCGGTCCGGAACTCGACTCGTCGTCTGACCGCCGCATTCCCGGTGCTCGCTCCGATCGGCGCTTCGTCGGGCGTCGCACCGCCTATTAATGGCCTCGTACGCCGAGGTAGCCTGGCCGGCGTGCCAGAAACCGCTCGTACCTTTGCTCCTGGGGACGATCGGATGCGATTGAAAAACGCAGTTTTTGTCGGCGCCTTCTGTGCGTTGGCGCTTACCATTCCGGCGAACGCGGCCGCTCCAGACGGACGCATCGTGTCGGGCATACCGGCTCGTCGCGACGTGCGCGATCTGGGCCGCGCACCCGCGGCGCTGCCGATCTCGTTATCGGTCGTGCTGAATTACCGCAACGAAGCGCAGCTCGATCAACTCATCGCGCTGCAGAGCGATCCGGATTCGCCGATGTACGGCCACTTTTTGACGAACGCGCAATTCGACGCAGCGTACGCGCCATCGCAGAGCGATTACGCCGCAGTCGCCGGGACGCTCGTCCGCGCCGGCTTCCATATCGATGGTAACGAGGGCAGGACTCTCGTCCACGTAACGGCACCGACGGCGGTCGCCGCCCGATTCTTTAGGACGGAGTTTCATACCGTCTTGCAAGCGGGGCATGCGGGCGTCCGTTACGTCAATGCCCGGCCGGCGACGATGCCGGCGGATCTCGCCGGACGCGTAAGTAGCGTCGTCGGATTCGACACGTTGACGCACGCGACGACGGACCACGTGTTTCTGCCACGTCCCGTCTCAGTGGATAAGCTCCCGAATAAGCTCGTCGGTCCCGACGGCGGGTACGGACCGTTTGCGGTCGCGCAAGCGTTCGACTATCCGGTGCAGCATGGCTTCGACGGCAAGGGCCATGCCATCGCCATTGCCATCGACTACGATTCGTCCGACCGCGATCTGCGCAACTTCGCTGCCTATTTCGGAATCAAGCGCACGGGCCGGACGTTCCACGTACCGGTCGACGGCGGCTCGCCGTTCGACCCCTCGGGCTCCGTCGAGACCATGCTCGACGTGGAGACGGTTGGCACCCTCGATCCCGGCGCGGATGTGTACACGTACGACTTCGGGTCGGCCTTTACGTTTCAGGAAATAAGCGACGCGTACGCCAAGATCGTCACCGATAACAAGGTCGACGTCGTCAACTCGAGCTTCGGTCTGTGCGAGAACGACTCACCGAAGTCGTTCGAAAATGCGGTCAATGCGGCAACGAAGCAAGGCGCGTCCAAAGGCATAACGTTCGTCGCCAGCACCGGTGACTTCAGCCGCGGCGGTAAGTGCAATGACGGCACCGGCCAAGACGTCCCGGCGGTGTTGCCGTATTTCACATCGGTCGGCGGCGTCGACCTCACCGTCGATAAATCCGGCAAGCTCGTATCGGAGCCGGAAGATTCCGGATCGGGCGGCGGACCGTCGGACATCTTCCCGATCCCATCGTATCAAGTCGGCGTCAAAGGCATATTTTCGAAAACGAAACGCAACATTCCTGACGTGTCCGGACCGTATCAGCCCGACTCATTCTACATCGGCGGCGCCTTCGCCGGACCGATCGGCGGCACGTCGTGGGCCGCACCCGCAACGGCCGCGTTCGTCGCGGAGCGCAATCAAATCAATGGCAAGCGCCTCGGCTTCGCTAATCCGGTACTATATGCGGCATTCAAGAAGTACCGCTACCGTACGTACAACGACATCACGCAAGGCAATAACGACATTGCTTGCACGATCGGATACGACGATTGCAGCGGCATCGGCACCCTCAAGGCGTACGCGCTGGCTCGCGTTCTCAAGTAGCGCCCAGCTAACCGCCCGACCGCTCGAAAAAAAGCGCGCCCATAGCGTGGCGCGCTTTTTTCACGGCCTCACCGCTCCGATGGGCTCAGCGGTCTGCGCGGAAAGCGGGTACATACGGTCGCATGACGACAGAAACGCAGGTCGACCCGAGACCGCTCGGCGGGACGATTACGATCGGCGGCGATCTTACCGTTCATCGGCTCGGCTTCGGCGCAATGCGCATTACGGGCAAGGGCATCTGGGGCCCGCCGCCCGATCCGGCCAGCGCGGTCGAACTTCTCCGTCACGTTGTAGCGAGCGGCGTCGACTTCATCGACACCGCCGATTCGTATGGTCCTGAAGTAAGCGAGAATCTCATCGCCGAGGCACTGCATCCGTATCCGGCCGGCCTCGTGATCGCGATGAAGGGCGGGCTCGTGCGCACGGGACCCAATGCCTGGCCGATCGATGCACGGCCCGAGCGGCTTCGCGAATGCGTCGAGGGTAGCTTGCGTCGTCTCAAAGTCGAGCGGATCGACCTGTACCAGCTCCATCGCATCGACCCAAAGGTTCCTGCGGCCGAGTCGCTCGGCGCACTCGTCGACATGCAGCGCGCTGGAAAAATCCGGCACATCGGCGTCTCGCAAACGTCGGTCGCCGAATACGAGCAGTGCAAGAAGTTGGCGCCCATCGTCTCGGTGCAAAATCTGTTCAACGTCGAAGACCGTAGCTCGAGGGACGTCGTGGATGCCTGCGAGCGCGACGGCAAGGCCTTTCTCCCGTGGTATCCGCTGGGCGGGTCGGGTAATCCCAAGCACGCCGAAGTCGAACGCATCGCGTCGTCGCGGGGGGTATCTGCCAATCGCATCGCGCTCGCGTGGCTGCTCGCGCGCTCGCCTGCAATATTGCCGATTCCCGGCACGTCGTCGATCGCACACTTCGACGACAATCTCGCCGCGGCCGACCTCGAACTTTCGGGCGACGAGTTGGCGGCACTGGAGTGAGGGTGTTATCATGACGTTCATGGATCTCACCACACAACATCCCCGTAGCGCGAACGAGATGATGGCGGGACTCGTCTCGCTCGCGCGCATGACCGACAAAGCGCGTGCGTCCATCGACGGAACGCTCGGCGACTACCATTTCGATTGCCCGCACGATGCGCGTACCCAGGTGGCTCCCGGCCGCTCCGACATCGTCACGTGGTTCGACGTGCTCGATCTCGATGAGGGCCGGACGGTCGCCCATGCCCACGCATAACGTCGTCGCGCACCAACGGAGGGAGAGCCTGTTGCAGAAGTCGTCGATCAGCCGCCGGAAAATCGTCGCATTAGCTACGGGGTCCCTCGCCGTTATGGCGGGTCCGCTCGCGCGTGCTAGTTCGGCGGCCGAACTCCCGCATGCGTTCGCGGGCTCGGAGGCCGCGTTGATAGCGAGCCGCCGCCACGTCGTGGATGCGTTGCGCTTGGCGCGACGCGCTCGTGGAGCGGCGGCTCGGACCGGCGCGTTGCGGCAATTAAACGCCGCGCTGCGCCTGCACGACGCCGTCGTGGAAACCGCTACGGACGATCTTCCAGTAACATCGTCACAAGCGCTGTATCGTCGTGTTGCGCCGGATACCGTGCTGGCGAGCGTCATCGCGCGCGAACTCGCAGTCGCGCCCGATCGCTCGGCTTGGACGACGCGCTTCGCCGATCTCGAAGCGGTCGTCCTAGCCCGCATCGCCTAAGCGGGGATTGCGTCCAGATCGGCGCGATTAAAGAAACGTCCATGCGCGATGGCCTCGGCGAATGCCGAGGCCTCGCCGCTTTGAGCGGCTCCCGCCGGACCGACTATGACGCCGAGCGCTCGAGCTGCCGCACCGTTCCCAGTATGAATTCCGGCACCTTCGAGCAGAGCGACGCCGTCGCCGAACGCTGCGATCGGTTTCGCATGTTTGTACTGCTCTCTTACGAACAACATCGCGTCGCCCGAGCCAAGGAGGGCCTTGACGTTGTTCGCGCCGCCCGGCACGAACACGGCATCCCATACGACCGACGGCATCGTCTTGATCGTGTAATCCACGGTCACCGTCGCGCCGTTCGAACCGCTGACGTGTCCGAGACGGGAGGCGAGAACTGCCACCGTGGCGCCCTGCGCCTGCAGCGCTTTGCCGACGGTCTCGACGTCGCCGATCGATACGCCGTCCGCGACGAGAATGGCAACCTTCCGCGTTGCGATCGACGGCTTCTTCGGCGAAGCCAAGATGCTCAGCGCGGGCGAAGGCTGCATGTGCTTCCTCGCGACGCCGTTATTCATTCCGCGGGCGGGGTTCGCCGCGAATCCGAGATCGGCGGCGACCCGCTCGGCGAGCGTTGCATCGACGAGCGCGAGATTACCGACCGTGCGCTCACGCAGTTCCGGTATTTGCACCTTTGCGAGCTCGAAGCGTAATGCCTCGACGATATGCGTTTGCTCTGCCGGCGTTTGACTGCTCCAGAAGAGCAACGCCTGTGTGAAGTGATCGTGGAACGACTCGCTGCGCGCGCGGCGCTTGGGACCGGCGACGCTCTCGGGATACGTCAGGAAGCCGCCGTCGCCCAGACTCACTTCATGCGGAGATCCATTCGCGATGGAATTGGGATAGTACGAGACCCGGCCGACGTCGATCGGCCGGCGAAACTTCGCATCGCGTTGGTTGTTCGAAAACGGACACACCGGACGGTTGATCGGCAGGTCGTTGAAGTTGGGACTTCCCAAGCGCGAGATTTGCGTGTCGAGGTACGAAAAGTTGCGCCCTTGCAGAAGCGGATCGTCGGAAAAATCGATGCCCGGAACGATGTGCGTCGTGCAGAACGCGACTTGTTCCGTCTCGGCGAAATACGCGTCGACGTTGCGGTCGAGCGTCATCTTGCCGACGCGTTGCACCGGTACGAGTTCTTCGGGAATGAGCTTGGTCGGATCGAGAACGTCGAAGCCGAACGACGCCGCTTTCGACTCGTCGAAGATCTGCAGTCCGAGTTCCCACTCGGGATAGTGGCCGTCGGCGATCGCGTCCCAGAGATCGCGCCGGTGAAAATCGGGATCGCGGCCGGCGAGCTTCTGCGCTTCATCCCAGACGAGCGAATGCATCCCGAGCATCGGTTTCCAATGGAACTTTACGAAATGCGACGTGCCCTGCGCGTTGACGAGCCGGAACGTGTGAACGCCGAAGCCCTCCATCATGCGCAACGATCGCGGTATCGCGCGATCGGACATGAGCCAGAGCAGCATGTGCGTCGATTCCGGCGTCAACGAGATGAAGTCGTAGAACGTATCGTGCGCTGACGATGCCTGCGGGATCTCGCGGTCGGGTTCCGGCTTGACCGCATGGATGAGGTCGGGAAACTTGATCGCGTCTTGGATGAAGAAGACCGGCATGTTGTTGCCGACCATGTCGAAGTTGCCGTCCTGCGTGTAGAATTTAACGGCGAAACCGCGAACGTCGCGAGCGGTATCGGCCGAGCCGCGCGAACCGCCGACGGTCGAAAACCGCACGAAGACGGGGGTCTTAGCACTCGGGTCGTTGAGGAAGTGTGCTTTCGTGTAGGCGCCGAGCGGCTTGTAGACTTGGAAGTAGCCATGCGCCGCTGCGCCGCGAGCGTGGACGACTCGCTCCGGAATGCGCTCGTGGTCGAAGTGCGTGATCTTCTCACGAAAGAAGAAGTCTTCAAGCAGCGCTGGACCACGCTGCCCAGCGTGAAGCGAACTCTGATCGTCGGCGATCTTGACGCCGGTATTCGACGTTAGCGGTTTGCCGGCACCGGACGCACGATCCGCGTTCAGCGCTACGACCTTCGCAGTAGCATCGTTGGGATGAGGTCCGCGCACTGCACTCTGCAGCGGTAAGGTCGAATCTTTATCCATTAGCTCCTATTTCGAAAGCGACGCGGCGGCCCCGAATCCGGCGTAGATTCGTATACGTCGTGCGACGACCGCCGTTACACACGAGTTCCGAGGCGTCCGCTTGGTCCGCGGGCGAGAAAGGCCTGCACCCAGACGTGCGAGGCCTCTCCGATGCCTTTTTGGGTCGTGGTTAGTGAAGTTTAGCGAACGAAGTCGCCCAATCGCCGCTTCCGCCCGAGTACTGACCCGATACCCACGCGTTCGAGCCGTCGAACGACGTTGCGCTATAGTCGCCCCAGCGGCTGTCGATGAGGTCGGGCGCGATACCCGCGTGCAACAGTGCCGGGCCATGCCTTCCGGCCGCATCGATCGCGTATGCCACTTGGGCCGGGTACAAGAAATTGCCCATCACGTCTGCGACGATCGAGAGCCGGTTGCCACTGTCGGTAAGCATCGTCGCCGGAAAAGAATTCGCGACGTCGCCGCGGGCGACGACGTAACCCGTGCGGCGCGTGTGGGCCGCGAAGTTGCCGATCGGATCGCCACCGGCCGGCGCTGTGTCGATGATGCCCCACAAGAACGCCGGCACGATCTGCGTGGCGTTGGCTTGTGCGGTTTCCAGCGCCCACGAGATCGCCCCGCCGCCCTTCGCCGTGGCGTTGTACGTCGGCGTCGCGCTGATCCGCGTGTCGAGCGTTTCGATACACGGCGTCGAGCAAAACTCGTCGTCGGCGTTGGGCGGCAGCAGGTACAGCGGCGTGGACACCAACTGACCTGCGAAGCCCGGTCTCGGCGACAGCGGGTTCGAGAGGGCGACGATACCGACGTTGCTGCAGCCGCTCGAGCACGATCCGCCGCCGAAGTTTATGTTGAACGAAAAGACGTTGTAGATGACGCCGGGCTGCGCGCTCGGCCGCGCTAACGTCTCGACCGGCTGCATCGTGTCGACGGGAACGCCGTTATAGGTTACGTAAATGCCGGACGACGCGGTAGCGACGCCGCTTTCCAAGTCGTACTTCGAGAGATAGAACATCGGCGACGTGGTGAACGCGAAGTTCGAGTAGTTAAAAGAGTTCGTGCTCACTTCGACCGTTTTGTCGTCGAAGCCCAGGCGCGGATAATCCGCCAGGCTCTTGCCGCCTTCCGACGCGTCGAGGGCGACGACGTAGAAGCCGTCGTCGGGATTGGCGTCGACGCTAACGGCGATCCAGATCAGACTGAGATTGGCGCACTTGTCCTTCGGACCGTTGAAATTCGGCGCATCGAACTGTCCGATCGATACGAAGAAGCGCTGATCGTTCGGGTCGTAAAACGCTCGTGGATCGCTCAAGAACGGCCCGTTCGGATCGCACTTAGCGACTCTTGCCGTCGGAGCGCCGCCTAAGAACGCGTTGAAATCGAGCGGCCAGCCGTGGCGCATAATTCCGGAGTGCGCGTCGTAGACCGCAACCGAAGAGTTGACGCCTTGGAGGACGGCCGTCTTCGACGCCGCAAGCGCCTGGTCGGGCGGCTGACACCCTCCTGGACCGAACGTTGGGCAGATGACGCCTGAATTGGCGAGCCCTTCGAAATCGCTGGCGAACGCGGGTGGGTTCGACTCAGCAGGGGCGGCGAGCACGCTCGTAACGTCGAGTGCCTCCGCTCCCGTCGCAGCGGCGTGAAGCGCGGCCATCTTGAGGCGGGCGTATTCCAGCGCCGTGTGACCGGTTCGCGCGGAACGGTCGGGTGCGACGTCGCCAGGGGACGCCTTAGGACGTATGCGCGCGGCGACCGCCGTCATCGTCGCGCGTGAGACGAAGAACGGCTTCAGGCGTTGTGCGGCAAGATGTTTGTACGCCAATCCGCCGTTGGTGACGGTGTTGGCCGCTAGGGTGTGCGCGGGAGCCGCAGATGCCGCGGTCTGCGCGAGGAACAGAGAAGCGGCTACGATCGTGCCGCCCCCTAAGATACGAGAAAACAAAGGCACCTCATCAAAAACGTGAGTGAACGCTGGTCCATTCGCCGGCCCGGCTTGCCGCGACGGCGAACGAGTAGAACTCGCCACGCTCCGTTAACGACCTTAGCGCGTACCCCCTGGTTCGGGTGTCTCGTGTTAAGCGGCTCTTCTGAAGATGACGAACGTAACGGAGTGGCGCACGTCGAGTCAAAAGCCGTTTGCACTGGTATGGAGTGCCGCCGTCTGCAACGACCAGTCGGCGGCTGGGGCCGAACGGTGATCGCTTGCAGCGTCGCACGGCTCCACGACGCCTTTTCGAGCCACTCCGCCAAGACGTACGAGCCATCCCCCCACGACATCAAGGGGTGGTCGACGTCCTGCGTGGTGCCGTCGATCGACATGTCGAACGCCGACTGCACGGCCGGCGCCCGGGATCCGCGAGCAGCGTCAACATACGCATCCGCCCATGTGTTGAAATAATTGCGGCTCGAGCCGTATTTATAGCGGAGCAAAATCGTGGCGTTTCGACGACCCGTGCCTGCGACGGCGCGCCCGGTGTCGGAGGCAGCGGCGGGAGCGTCGCCGAGGTAGCGCTGGAACCGGGCGAGCCGACGCTTGGACGTGTGGCGGCTTACGGCACCGCGCTCGCGACGTTGCCGCCGCTGCTGCCGCCGCCGCCGCACGCCGTGACCACAAGCGCGAGGCTCGGCACACCGAGTAACGAGATAATACGACGCGCGAGCACGGTGAAATCTCCAACGACGAACACTAAAACAATCATTACCTCTCTGGGCACGAGGCGCGCGCGCAAGCTTATCGCGAGGCCGATTGCGCGGCGCATTACGGTCTGCGGGGCATTTCTGTTCGCGTCACGCGAGGCGCGGTTACGCTGCCTGCAGCGGAAGGCGCGCACCGGGGTTAGAACGCCGGGCGGGCTATGACCGAAGCCACCGTCGCCGTGCGCGACTTCGACGCCACGCCGGAGGCGCTCGAAGCGGCCATCACCGCACTCGACGACGTCGGAGCCATCGGCGGCGGCGTGCACGCACCGCAAGCGCGCCGTGCGGCGTTCGCGACGTACCGGCGCCTCGCTGCACGGCGCGCGCGCTTTCCGCCTCGCTGGCGGCACGACTATGCGGCCCTCGCCTTCGAGGACGTGCGCTGGTCGACCGGCCGGCTCGCGGTGCCGGCCGCCGTGCGAACGGCTCGCGCCGAAGTCGCGGACGCGCCGGCACTCGCCCTCGAAAATCTTGCCGGCCTCGTGCATGCCGGCGGCGTGTTACTCGTAAGCGGCGAGCGCCGGGACGACGCCCGCTTCACGCTCGCGCCGCTCGCGGATGCGCTGCGCGCTAAGCCGTCGCGGGCCGGCACATCGCTCGGCGCACTCGCACGGGCGAGCGACGATCGTTTCGTCGCACTGGCAACGGCGTTTCAAAATTGCGGCGCGTTCGTCGAGGTCGCAGCGGACGCGCGTCTCGAGTCGCCGTTACAACTGCTCTGGCTCGGCCGGCCGGGCGAAGCGAGCGCGATTTTTCCCCAAACGCTCGTACGCGTCGGCGCGAACGCCCACGCGACGATCATCGAACGGCATGCCGCCACGGGCGACTCGTTCGTCGCAGGTACGGTCGAGATCGATCTCGCGCCCGGTGCGCATCTCGATTACGTCGTCGTCCAAGAAGCCGGCGACGGCGCACGTTTGGCATTTCGCCGAGCGTCGCGTTGTGCGGCAGGGAGCGCCATCGTCTGGCACCTCGCCGAGATCGGCGGAGCGCTCGCGCGCTCGGTCCTAGCGGCGGATCTGCGCGGAGCGGGCGCTTCGGCCGGTGCGTACGCACTCTCGTTCGCCGGCGGCTTCGCTAACGCCGATCTGCGCGTCGACGTGACGCATCGCGCTGCCGAAACGACCTCGAACGTGGTCGTCCGCCGCGCTGCGATCGATCACGGACAAGGACGCTTTGGGGGCGCGATACGCATCGACGCCGCCGCGCATCGCCGCCGCCGCGCATCGCGCGCACGCCGCGTTGCGCGACGACGGGCTCGCGCTATCGCGCCACGCGTATCTCGATACCGTCCCCACGCTCGAGATCGCCGGGAACGACGTGTCGGCGTCGCACGGGGCGACCGTTGGTTCGCTCGACGAAGAGGCGCTGTTCTACGTGGAAAGCCGCGGCATCGCGCGATGGGAGGCGCGTCGCATGATCGCCCTCGCGTTTTTCGAGCCGGCCATTGCGCGTTTCCCGAGCGAAACGCTGCGCGACGAAGTGCGTACGGCGCTCGACGGACGCCTCGACGAAGTACCGGAGACGTTCGCGTCGTGATACCGGGGCATGGGAGCGCCGGCGATCCGGCGCTCCCATGCCGAGCAATTAGGAGTCGCTACCCCAGTTGCTCATGTTATGCGATCCGCGGGAGACGACGTTCGCATGGAGCGTTCCGTCCGTGCCGTAACGTCCCGTGACGACCGTGGCTTTGCCGCGGAACAGCGGCTCGGAAACGCGCTTGAGCGCGAACGCTTCCGTCGCATCGACGTTGAGATCGCGTCCGCTTCGTAAGCGGATTACGAGTTGCGTGCCGCTCGTGCGCAGCAACGTTCCGAAGAGACGATGCGGCTTACCGGCGAGCGACGAGACCGGAGCGGCGGCCGAACGCACTTGCCGTGCCTGCATGGCCTGAGCGTTGACGGGTACGGCGCCGGCCGCCGATAGCACGACGGCGAGCGCGCCCGACGCCGCGGCGATGATGTGTCGTTTCATATCGATCCTCAATCCTTCTCGAGTTACTTGATGCCGAAGACGCTGAGCTGACCGTCGGTCGCGAGATAAACGCGGCCGTTGGCTACGAGCGGCGTAACGAGTGCGCCGCCGGTGTTGCCGTTCTGCGTCCACTGACCGGCGGTGGCCGAGAAGAGCGTATGTCCGAGATTCGCGCCGTCGAAGGCGTACAGCTTGATCGCCCCCGCGCCGCTAATGTTACCGGGCGGATTCTGAACCGCCCAGACCACGGCGGTGCCCGCCTGCGTGCCGTTGGACGAAACGACCGGCGTCACGCCGCCATTTCGCGTCTCGAGCGCGCCCACGTTCGTCGACGACGTCTGATTGAGCCCGTACGGTGCGGTAGCGAGCGTGTAGGCGTTCAACGACGGCGTGCCACCGTACAGAATCTTCTGTGCGCCGGTCGAGTCGACGAAGTACGCCGGGCCTCCCCAGATGCCGCCACCGGTGTTGTTTTTCCAAGGGATCTGGTCCGAAGAGTTGAGTCCGCCGAGATTGTCGCGGTTGACCAGATACTTCATCCCGGTCTTACCACCGGCGATTGCCAGGTGCGAGACCGATCCGGTCGTTTGGTCGGGCAATAGCATGACGCCGCCCGAACCGAGATCCGCGTCGCCTTGTGAATCGCCAAGCCACGTCGAAGGCGTGAAGAACGAGCGTTGCCCGAAATTCAACGTCGGCGGCACTTTGAGCACGCTCATCGCATAATCCGAGCCGCCGTTGTCGGCCGGGCCGTTGCCGGTGGCGAAGTACACGTTGCTCTGCGCGTCGGCAGCGATGGCGAATCCGCCCTGCCAGATGCTGCCGAGGAACCGCACGCCTTGATTCGTGCCGATGTCTTTGTTCGTCATATTGACGAGCGATGCGGTTTGCGCGAGCGTATCGGGATTATAGGCTAGCAGCCAGCCGTGCGCCGCGTCGGAATCCTGATCGCAGTGATCCGATAGCGGAACGTAAACCGCGTTATTGGTTTCGAGCAGTCCCGCGCGGTTGAAGTTGAACAGGGGGTCGACGCGCGCCGTGCCGCCCGAAGCAAGCGTCACACTGCCGGCAACTTCGACGGGCGCCACGGCGTCGGAACCACTCGCGAGCGAGAGTGCGTGTAGACGGAGATGCGGCGCCGAGCTTTCGTTCGTTGGAACGACGACGTACATCAGGTTACGTCCGCGGTCGATCACGGGCGTGCCGTTAATTCCGACATTGGGCCACGTGTCGTCGCAGCCGGTATCGGAGGCGAGTTGTTGCCGGACGCCGGCGCCGACGTTCTTGAAGTCGCGCGTCCACACGAGCCCGAGCGAGTCGGCATCGTAGGCGTACACGACGTCCGTCGAATCGGTGACGACGAGCAGGTTATGCGTCGTACCGTTGGCGACTTTCTGGTTGGAGAGATACAACGGCTGCGAATACGACTTGCCGGCCGTGGTTAGCGTCGAAATGAGATGGAAGGAACTGGAAGCAACGTTCGTCGCGTTCAGCGCCGTCTCGTTCTGATACCAGCCCGTGCGCAGATTATTGTTATGGTACGTGACGTTGTCTTGATTACCGCCGCCGCCGCCTCCGCCTCCGCCGGAGCCGATCGTCGTAACGGTGAGGCCGCCGATCTGGTGGCGACTAGTCGCGCCGCCCGTCGAGCTCGAGAAGCCCAGATGCACGTTCGCCGGCACGGCGGGTTGGCCGTTCAAGCCGACGATGTTCGTCGGAGCGATGTCGTTCATGAAGCCTTGACCGTTATGCGCGTCGATCGCGACCGAAAGCACGCCGCTTGCCGTGAGCGTGATCTGCACGGTCGGCGCATTAGCGGGACGCGAGGTCGCCGTCGGCGAGTCGAAGTTAAACGGTAAGCTCGCCGGATTGCCCGAGGCATTCTTCGCGCCCGCCGGTCAGATAGGTCCACCCCGTCGACGCCGCGCCGCGAATCGCCACGGTTTCCGGTATCTGTCCCGGTCCGCCGTTTCGGCCTTCCGTCGGGTTCGAAAAATTTCCGAATTCGTCGAGCCCGACGCCGAGGTACGCGCTCGCGGTCCCAGGGCCGCTCGCACCGGCAGTGTTGGTGCCGTTGGCATAGCCGAGCGATCCGCCGGGTTGGCCACCCGTCGTCGGTTCGGCTTGGCTCGCATCGGTGAGAAAGAACACCGTACCATCGGCGCTCGGACTCGACCCGCCGAATGAATAATCGGTAAAGGTGATGACGAGGCCGCCGGACGTCGGGAACGTCGGGTTGGTGACGAGGAAGCCGAATTGGTTGGTCAGCGGCTGCGTGAGTTGCAAGGCGCCTGCGCCGTTCGCGTCTTGCGGCGCGGCACTGCCGCACGCCGGCACCGACGTCGAGGGCGTCGCCGAATTACCCGCCGTAACACACGTCGCGCCGGTCACGCGATAGCGATTTGCGGTCGTCGCGGAGCCGGTATACGGTGCGTTCAAGAGCAGCGTCGCGCCGGCGAACTGCCGCGCTCCGTGCAGCCGGCCGAGCGGCGCCGGACGCGGGTGACGAACCGACACGTTCGCGCCGCGCGAGCGCGGGGCGTACGACGATTGGGGAATTGGCGCTCGAACCGGTACGTGTAACGCCGTTGCGCCGTGCGGCGCGGCGACCGCGTGTTGTCCCAGCGCGACGAAACCGGCGGCCAGCGTAAAAGCTGCCGCGGTCTTGCGACTTACTCCATCCATACATGCCCTCATACGCCGAAGCCTAAGGCGTTCGACGGGATCTCGAGTCAAGAATAGCCGAGCATCACGGTCGCTCGAAGCGGCCCGAGTTTATCGGCTGGGCAAGGTTAGCAGCCGTGGATTAACCTTGCGTTAAAATCGGGGACGATTCCCGCCGGTTTCCAGTAAGGCGGCCCGGTCGAAGCCGAGGATGCCGGTCGAGCGCGAGCTCGCGCAACGGCCCGGCGTCCCGAGCAGCATCGTGCGCGGTCCGCGTATGACCTCGACCTGCGCCACACGCCGGGTCGCAGCGAACAGCGGCCGAGGCAGAGTCACTGCGGCCGAGGCGCTGCCCGCGGTGACGAGAAAATAGCGACGGTTCATCGGCACTCCTACGCGAATGACGTTTGGGCGGACAGCGTAAACTGCGCGATCTTTGCAACCGGAACGAGCAGCGTCTGCGGCGCATCCGACGATTCGGAACGATACAACGTATCGCCGAGTTCGACGTCGTGCAGTGCGGCGACCATCGACGTAAAGAAGCGAAAGTTCTTGAGCGTCTTGGTCAGCTTGCCGTTCTCGACGAGATACACGCCGTCGCGTGTCAGTCCCGTGATCGTGCACGTGCGCGGATCGACGACCCGGGTGTACCACGTGCGCGAGATGAGAATGCCGCGCTCCGTTTCCGCGATCAGGCGCTCGCGCGATTTGATGCCCGGCATGACGATAGCGTTCGTCGGATAATCGTCGTGGCCGGTGGGGCTCTCGCGATATTTGTTCGCGACGTAGGTCGACGCAATCGTTCCCTTCGGAATGCCGCGCTCTACGAGCGTCACCTTTCGGGTCGCTTCGCCGCCGGAATCGAAGGGCCGGTTGGCAACGAGCGGATGGCTCCAGTCGTCGACGATCGTGAGATTGGGCGAGAGCACGGGCTTTCCAAAGCGGTCGATCATCCACGAATCTTGCGCCTCCTTCACCGCCGCGAGCGAGAAGCCGTAGTAGAGGTTATTGATGCAGTCCACGAAGGCGGGCGGCTCGAGGATGACCGTATACGTGCCCGGCGAATAATCGACGGGATCGCGGGAGACGGTGGCTTTGGACGCGGCCAGGTCCGCGCGTTCGGCGGAATCGAGTGCGGCATAGTCCCGCGTCCAATAATCGGCGTAACCGCTCGTTCGCTCGGCAATCGCCTTCAGCTCGAGTCCCGCATACGTGCCTTCCCAGGCGCGTGCGACTCCTAAGCTGTTCGCAACGGCCGAGACGTTGCGCTGCGTGGTCGTGTAACCGGAAGAACTCAGTTGCAAACGCTGCATGCGGGCGAAGATGGGGCGCAGCTTGTCGACGCGTGTCTGCGGCGAGGCGCCCGCAGTTGCCTCAAACGTGCTGCGGGCGGTGCCCGCGAGCGAGTGCGATTTGGCGAGCGAAACGAAGTCCGCATCGGTCGGCACGTGCGCGGCAACTTCCGAGGCTTGCGCCGCGAGCGTGCGCAAACCCGCGTCGCTAACGTCGCCTGTCGACGACGAACCAGTGCGTTTGCCTTTGACGTACGTTAGCGAGACGATCGTGCCGAGCGAGCCGATATTCTGCACGACGTAGTTCCGCGCGAAACGCGAGTAGGCGGCATCGACCACCTCGACGGACGCCGACGCTTGGTCCGCGCCGCGCACGAACGAAAGGGCGCGCCGGGCGAGTGCGAGCGCGATTTCAGGACGCGCTTGCGAATCAGGCATCGGCCTTTACTCCCATGTGTACGTTCGCGAAGCGCGCGTGCGAACAGGCGTGCGTCGTGCGACCGCTCTGCTCCGGTTCGCCCTTGCCGCAATTCGGCGTACCCCACGCGACCATTTCCGAGGCGCCCGCGACGCGATCGAGCGAAGCCCAGAATTGCGGCGTGATGCCCGTGTACGTCGGCTTCTTGTACAGTTTCGTGCGCTTGCCGTTCTCGATGCGCCACGCGAGTTGCGGGCCGAATTGAAAATTGAGACGATGGTCGTCGATCGACCACGAACGGATCCCGTCCATCAGCACGCCGTCTTTGGTGTCGGCGACGAGATCCTCGAGCGTTCCTTCACCCGGCGCGAGCGCGATGTTGGTCATGCGCACCATCGGCACCGACGCATAGTCCTGAGCGCGCACGGACGCGGTGCGCGGCAAGCCGGTCTGCGCCGCCGTATCCCGCGACGACTCGAAGGCACGCAAGATGCCCCGGTCGATCGTCCGGACGGGCTCGGACTTCACGCCTTCGTCGTCGTATCCCACGGTCGCCATGCCGAGCGGCATCGTGTTGTCGCAATCGACGGTCATGTGTTCGGAACCGTAACGCAGCTTGCCGACGCGATCGGGCGTGGCCCACGAGATGCCCGAGAAGTTGGCTTCCCAACCGAGGCTGCGGTCGAGTTCGAGCGGATGGCCGATCGATTCGTGCATCTGCAAGTTGAGCACGGCGCCGGTGAGGATCAAGTGGCCGCGCAACTCCGGAAGCGGCGGCGCCGCAACGAGCTGCAGCGCCTCCTCACCGTACTTTGCGGCATTGCGAACGAGATCGGCGCGCTCGATCACTTCGTAGCCGCCACCTTGAAACAAGCCGAAATCGCCCGGACCGCCGCGAAGTTGATTGTCGCCGCCGGCAACGGCGTTGCAGCCACACCCCGCGCCGCTCACGGCGATGCGTTGCGCGATCGAGCTGCCGATCGTACTGTAGAATTCCTTGTCGGACAGATCGGCCGCCAAAAAAGCGTATCCGACGACGACGCTCTTGGACGCGTGTAACGCCTTCTCGGCCGCAAGCAGATAGGAGACCTTGACGTCGAGCGGCACGTCGGCGACCTGCTTGTGGACCGGCGTCGACCATTCGTCGACGTACCGTTCGGCCGGCATCACGGCGCGAATTCGCTCCGCAATCGACGCGGAAGCACGCGCGATGTCGACGGCACGCGCAGCCGTCTCGTCGAGCGCCGCGTCGTCGAGCCGGTCGCTGCCGGCGAAACCCCACGCGCCGTCGACGAGCGCGCGCACGCCGTAGCCCGTCTTTCGCGAACGATCGATACCGCGCACCACGGCGTTCTGGACGTTGATGCGCTCGGTGCGCGCATCCCAGAATTGTACGTCGGCGTATGCGGCACCGCGCTTCGTCGCGGTATCGAGGACGCGAGCGCCGCGTGCTTCGTGATGACGATCCATGCCCGAAACTACGACCAGCGTCCGATAAGGCCCCGCCCTGCCGAAGCGAGAAACCCGCGCCCGTGCGTATCCGTCTCTCGTCCGCGCCATCGCTGCTCGCTGCTTGCGCGACGGTCGCCTTCTCATCGTTCCCGATAATCGGTATCGCGGCTCCCGCCTTGGTCGATGCGACGTTGCCCAACGGCATGCGCGTCGTCATCGTGCCGAACGCGCTCGCGCCGGTCGTTTCCACCGATCTGGTCTACAAGGTCGGATCGCGCGACGATCCGGCCGACTTTCCGGGCATGGCGCACGCGCAAGAACATATGATGTTTCGCGGCACCAAGGCGCTTTCGACGGGCGAGCTCGGCACGATCGCGACCGCGCTCGGCGGCAGCTTTAATGCTGAGACGTCGGACACGCTGACGCAGTATGAATTTACGGTTCCTGCGGCCGATCTCGATGCGGTGTTGCGCATCGAAGCCGACCGGATGCGCGACGTCTTGGATGCGCAAAACGAGTGGGTCGACGAACGCGGCGCGATCGAACAAGAGGTACTGCGCGACGAATCCGCACCGGGCGGCGATTTCTTTCGGGATGCACAGGCGGTGGCGCTAGCCGGTACGCCATACGCGCGCCCGGGCGTCGGTACGCGAGCCGCATTCGAGCGGCTGACGGGCGCCGATCTGCACGCGTTCCACGCCAAGTGGTACGCACCCAATAACGCCGTGCTCGTCGTCGCGGGAGACGTCGATCCGGCGAGCGTGCTGGCGCGCGTGCGCGAACGTTTCGGCGCTATTGCGCGCAAGACGATGCCGGCGCATCCCACCGCGCGGCTGCGTCCGCTCGCGCGCACGGTCATGCGCCGGACGACGACGCTCGTGTATCCGCTCGCGGCCGTCGGGTTCCGGCTACCGGGCGTCGAAAGTCCGGACTTCATCGCGTCGTTCGTGCTGCAGCAGATCCTGGGATCGTCGCGCGGTCCGCTGCGCGCCCTCGTGGATACGGGCCGAGCGCTCGACGGCGAGTGGATATCGATGCCGTACGTCCCCGAAGCGCAACTCGGCTACGCGACGGCGGCACTCGGCCCCGCAGGCGATCCGGTTGCGATGTTGCACGAGCTCGAAACGATTCTGCAGGGTTTCGCGCGCGCCGGCGTTCCCAAAGAATTATTCGAAACGACCAAACACCAAGCAATCACTGGCCAAGAGCTCAGCCGCAATTCGATCTCTGCGCTCGCGTCGGATTGGGCGACGACGATCGCGCTCGATCGCGAGCCCTCGATCGCGCGCGAGCAAGAATTACTTGGCAAGGTGACGCTCGCAGACGTCGACCGCGTCGCGCGCACCTACCTCTCGCCCGCGCACGCAATCGTCGCGGCCTTGCAGCCCTCGGCCGGTGCGTCGCAGAACGCGCCGCCCGCGCCGGCCGCGCAAGGCCCCGAGAAGCCGCTCGCCGTCAAGCCGGCGACGACGCAGCTGCCGTCTTGGGCGGCCGGCCTCATCTCCGGTACGAGCGTGCCGGCGTCGAACGTTTCTGCCGAGCGATCGACGCTCCCGAACGGTATAACGTTCGTGTACCAGCGAGCGACCATCTCGGATTCCGTCTTTCTGTACGGCGACGTGCGCTCGAACCCGGCGCTTGAAGAGCCTGCCGGCAAAGAGGGCGTCTCGGCCATTCTCAACGCAACGTACGATTTCGGCACGCGCGATCGCGACCGTACGGCCTTCGTGCGCGCGCAAGACGAGATCGATACGGAGCTAAGCTTGGGAAGCAGCCGGTTCGCGATGCAGACTACGGCCAAAGCCTTCGAGCGCGGCGCCTCCCTATTAGCGGAAGGCTTGCTCCGGCCCAAGCTGGATGCGACGACGTTCGAAGCGGCGCGCTCGCGTACCGCGCAGCAATTGCAGACGCTCGATAATGGAACGGCATCGGTCGCTAACCGCCGGGCGGCGGAGAAGCTGTATCCGGCAGGCGATCCGGCGCTCCGCGAGCCTACCGTCGCCGGCCTCGGCGCAATAACGCCCGCCGACGTCGCCGGCTATTACGCGAAGACGATCCAGCCGAACCGGACGACGATCGTCGTGGTCGGCAACGTCGCGCCGGGCGTTGCGCGGCGCGCGCTCGAGCAAGCCTTCGCGGGATGGAAGACCACGAGCGAGGCGCCGAATCTCGACCTGCCAAGGCTCGCGCTCAACGCTCCAGCCGACGTCCACGTCGCGCAACCCGCGCTCGGTCAAGCCAGCGTGCGGCTCGAGCAGATCCTTACGACCGACCGCCGCTCTCCCGATTACGACGCGCTGTCGCTCGGCAACGTCATCCTCGGCGGCGGCTCCGGCGGTCCCGAACAAAGCCGACTCTTTCGCAATCTACGTCAGAACGCGGGGCTCGTCTACAGCGTCGAATCGCAGGTGAGCGCCGGCCGGACGCGCGCGCAGTTCTCCGTCGACTTCGCAAGTTCGCCGCAAAACGTCGAACGGATTACCGGGCTCGTCGCCGCGGAGGTCGCGAAGCTGCGCAGCGAACCGGTCGGCGCATTCGAATTGTCACTCGCTAAAGCGTCGATCGTGCGGCGCTCGGTCGTCGCCGGAGGGTCGATCGGTTCGATCGGCAGCGCGCTTTTAAGTGCGGCATCCGACGGCGAACCGCTCGACGCCGATCGCCGCAGCGCCGAGCGCATTCTCGCGACCGATGCGTCTGCCGTGCGTAGCGCCTTCGCGACGTACGTGCATCCCGAAAACTTCGTGCGCGTCACGGTCGGACCATAGCGCGGGGCCAAGTGCTGCCCAGCCCCTTATCGGTGCGCGCCCGGGATCGCCTGAGGCGTTACTGGCCGCCCGGGTTCGTGATGAGTGAGCCCCCGGCGACGGGGATGGAAACGGCGGCACTTGCGGCTAACGCTCGCCCGGTGAAGGACGTGGCGTTGATCGTTACGGATTGGTTGGCGAACACGTTCCCGTAGAACGTCGCGCCGCCCAGGACCGCCGACGAGCCGATTTGCCAATACACGTTGCACGCGCTCGCGCCGTTTATAAGATTGACGTTGCCACTGACCGTGCCGCCGCCGGTCGTCGTTAGTCCGGTGCCCGTCTGAAAGATGAAGACGCTTTGCTGGTTTCCGGCCCCGTCCAGCGTGAGGTTCCCCGTGGCGATGGAGAACGTCGTCGCCGATTTGTATACGCCTGGCGGGAACGTACCGGGCGGGTCTGTCGAACCTGGAACTTTGGTGGTCGAAAGGTCGGTTCCGCCGGGGAAGGTTGCCGTTGCGGGCCGGCCAGCGGCGGTGTTGTACGCAACGGTCAGCGCAGTTTGCGCGTTCGCCGGAGTCGTGCGGTCTGGGTTGTAGCCGAACGCGTAGATGGCGTTTGGACCGTCGGTGTCCGTTCCCGGCGGATAGAATCCGCTAACTGCGGTTCCTGGAGAGACGCCGATGAAGTCGTCGTTGACACCGTTCGTCGTCGCCCCCGTCGCGGCGGTTACGAGCATGTTACCGACGTTGGTGACCGTCGAACCGGCCAGAACCGCGAACGGGGCCAAAGCCGGTCCAAGTGCGATGGTAGCGGGACCGCCCTGGTTGCACGATAACAGTGGCGTCGGCGTCGGCGTCGGCGTCGGCGGCGGCGGAGGCACCGGCGTAGACGTGGGCGTCGGGACTGGCGCCGCCGAAGGTGAGACTCTAGGTGTCGGCGAGCCGCTGGGAGGCGGCGAAAGACCTGGTGTCGCTGAGACACCCGGAGCGGGCGAGGTGCCGGGCGCCGGTACCGCGTGAAAGGGTGGGACGGTGCAGTTACCGCACCCGCCGCCGCTGCAACCAGCGAAGAACATCAGGGCTGCGGTCGCGATAAACGGCCGAGGAGTTAGTACACGTGACGCCCATTGCATTTGAGTTTGGTCCTCCGACCGCCTAAAGTTTCACGCCGAGGCCGATGTACGGACCGTCGTGCGTCTGACCGATCGGTGCGTTTTGTTTGGCGACGTAGCGGTCGCCGTTATAACCACCGTGAACGTATACGGGGGAATGAGCGAAGACGAGCGTGAGGCCGATATCGTACTTCACGATCTGGTACTGCTGCCCGTACGTCTTTCCGACGTTGGGACTAGCCGGATCCGTGACCGTGTAGTTGCCGCTCGCGCTTGGATAGTAGAAGACGGAGCCCGCGAACCCGACGCCCGGGCGGAGATCGGGTAGTTTTTCGATTCCCGCGCCGAGAGCGTTGAGATTCGGATATCCGTAATTCGTCGTCGCGTGCAGGTAGCCCACGCCGACGTAGATGCGTGGCGCGGCGACCAAATATTCCAAGCGTCCGTCGAGCGAACTCTGCCGTGCGAGAAACACGGGCGTACGTGCTGTGCCGCCGTCGATCGTCGCGAAGCGAGTGTAGTGATTGGCGAGCGAGTCGGTTACGTTGTCGCTCGTGACGTAGGCGTCTTCACGAAAGTCGCCCTTGAGGGCAAAGCGTGAATCTTTTGGCGCGTATACCGCGCTCAGCACGTACGATTCGGGACAATACTTGCCGGCCGAGAACTCGTTATAGTTTCGGGGCGCTGCATACGCGGCTTGAATGAACGCTTGATAAGAAGCCTGCGTGGGCACCGCTGTCGGAGCCGGGACGGACGGCGGAACCGGCGCGGCACTAGGGCTCGCGATAGGCGGGGCGACGGGTTGCGGCAGCGCCGGAAGGTACCGCACGACGACGACTCGTTGGCCCGGAACCCACTGCACGTAGGCGCCGAGCGCTTCGGAGATGACGCGCACCGGTACCAGAACGATACCGTCGTAGAGCATCGGCGGCACGTCGAGAGGCCGCGTTTCACCGTTGATGACGACTTCCGGCTTGCCCAACGTCACGGAGACGCTGGAGCCACTCTTCGAGGCGCTGATCGTCTTGCCGTCGGGCGACGCCGCAACCAGCGCGCCCATCTGCTCGAACATGCTGCGCAGCGGCACGTAAATGTGGTTGCCCTTCACGAGCGCCGCGAGCACACGACCTTTTCTAAGGACGTCGGGCTTGGCGTAGACGGTGTGATCGTTGAACAGGATCGGAATCTGGCCGGAGGGCGCGCTGCCGAAACCGGCCGTGACAGTCGCTGGTGCCGGCGTGCTGGAGGCAGCGTCTGCGCCGTCGATAGACGCGTAGGCGAGGACCGCGAAAGCGGCGGCCGCGGTCAACAAGCGCGTCCAAGACGTCCCGTTCTCGCATTTGTCCATGCCCAAAAGCATCGGTCGCTTGCCTGACGAATGTGAGGTCAGTAGCTGAGCAACTAGTGTCGTGAGTCAGGAGTCCGTTGATTAACTGACTGCGACATGCTATCGTGACTCATGGCTGGCCGTCCTCTGCATGAACTAAAGGCAACCGAAGCGGAGGCCGTCGAGCTTAAACGCTTGGCA
>JAABUQ010001156.1_pt1 | contig 58915 bp, 52 predicted proteins | sample 5560001 | NCBI WGS metagenome assembly JAABUQ01 (sample SAMN10711888, study PRJNA513371) | rock metagenome | isolation source: Antarctica rocks | place: Antarctica: Victoria Land, Finger Mt nord | collected 2015-12-18
GCGACCATCCGGGAACGGACGGTAGAGATGGCGGCGTGGGATGGGGCGCTTTCAAGCAAGACGCCGACGGCTTCACCGACGATGCGGACGACGCCGAGTAAGATGATGGCGGCGACGAACAGCGATAGCGCCGGATCGATCCAGCTCGCGCCCGTCGCGAGGAGTACGAGTCCCCCAACCGCGACCGACAAGGCGCCGACCGCATCGCTGCCGACGTGGAAGAGTGCCGCGCGTATGTTGAGATCCTTGCGGGCGGACCGTCGAAGCGCGAGACCGATGCCGACGTTGATTGCGAACCCGGCAGCCGCTACGGCGAACATGATGTTTCCTTGGGGGAGTTCGGGTGCCGCAAAGCGGCGCACGGCCTCGACGACGATCACGGCGGTGATCCCGAATAGAAGCATCCCGTTGACCAGAGCGGCGATGATCTCGAAGCGCGCGAAGCCGTAGCTTTGGCGGTCGGTTGGAGGGCGACCGGCTTGAGCCGCGGCCGCCACCGCGATGCCGAGCGCGACGGCGTCCATGCAGACGTGCGCGGCGTCGGTCACGAGGGCCAGGCTCCGGGCCGCTACGCCGCCGCCGAATTCGAGGAACGCGACCCCGATCGTAAAGGCCAACGCCCAACGCAACGGGCTGCTGCGCGAGCGGGACGTTGCCTCGCTCAGCGTCGTGCTTCTTTCCAGCGTGCCACCGAGCCGGAGCCGTTCGCGTCGAGCGCGAAATCGACCCCGATGCGGAAGTATCTTTCGGTGCTCGGCATACCTTTAGCCGTTGCCCTGTCTGCCGCGGTGGGGCAGCTGCCGGTTGCAGCGGCCGGTTTTTCGCCGCATGACGTGTTCAGCCTATCCGACCGGCGCTACATCGATGACCGTTGTCCGGAGGCGCGCGCCTTCGCGGATCGTGCGGCCAAGGGGACTGATGAGATCAATTCAGCCGATGCCGTCGCCGGTGCTCGCAACTTCATCAAGTGCTATCAGCTTCCAAACGTACGGCCGGATCAGGATCGCGAGCGGTATCTCGGGATATCGGCGGCCGCCGCGCTCTACCTGGCAGCGACGAAAACGAATGGAGCGACGGCGGACAAACTGTATCACGCCGCCGACGACATCGCGGCGCAACTCGGCGGCTCTACCCCCGACCGTACGTTAGTGTCGGTGAAGGTAGAGGGTGGTTCGGGTCAGACCACGGCTTCGGAGTCCCAACAAGTCACCAACGACACACATGCCGATCAGACCCGCGGAAACCATACGGTCTACCAAGTGGAGCGCAACGCGCTCGGCGGCGGTGAGAAATTGCGCTATGGCGAGATCGTAAACGCGCTACGCGTCGACGTCGCGAATAAGCTTGCAGCAGACGGCGCGCCTTCGGTAACGGTGGCGTCCCCTTCCCCGAAACCGAAGATTTAGTCTACCCGCGTCACGCCTTTCCGCTGCGGAGGGCCTTTACCACCAGCGCGGCGAGCATCGCGCCGAAGGTGACGAACGTTCGGGTCTCGGCGCGTGCGATCACCGTGGGATCGTACATCCCGGAGCGCGATTGGAGCGGCGACATCCGCGGAAGCATCCGTGGCACGCGAGCCGCGTAGACATCGAACGCTGAGCCGAACGTTTTCTGCAAGTACGCTTCTTCGAGCGGAACGATGCAGGCGTAGACGCCGGCCATCATGCCTAGGCCCCCGACCAGCAGTATCGCGCGCTGCATCGTGGGGAGCGCACCCGTGAAGGCGATCGTAAAGCCGAGCGCCGTAATGAGGTTGCCGGCATACAGCGGATTGCGGATATAGGCGTAGGGCCCGGCGGTTACGAGTTGCGGCGCGGTGAGGTGATCCGCACGCGTCGTCACGCCGCTATAGCCCACTGCCCAGCAGCGCAGTCCTTCGCCCACGCATGCGAGCGGCACGCCAAGCGCGGTAGACTGCATCGAAGGACGCCCGAAGACGACCAGCGCTACCGCAGGCAATGCGAGCAACGTTCCGCGTCGCTTGAAAACGCCGTCTCGCCACGTGCGATCGTGCTCGGCGCTCATGGCGCGCGCAGCAAGTCGTCGAGCGTTTGCGCAACCGCGGCGAAGGACAGCTTGCGTTCACGTGCGATCCGGGCCACGTCGTCGTATTCCAGCGTGCGTCGCCTCTCTCCGTCGATGCTCGCTTCCTTAATGCGGACGCGCCCGAGTGGGGTCTCCAGAGTCTTGATTTCTCGGGTGAGCACGTACCGGCGTTCGCGTCTGGTACGTACGCCGAGCGTTGTCGTCTCGGTCAGCATCGCGTGCGCGACTCGTGCTTCCGCATCGGGCGGCGCAACGGCGCCGAACAGAACCGCCGGACGCGACTTTTTCATCGTGATCGGTGCAAGCCAAACATCGAATGCTCCGGCAGCAAGCGTGCGTTCCAGAGCGAGTTCGAAGCGCTGCGGCGACATGTCGTCGATGTTTGCCTCGAGCACGCATACGTCGTCGTTCGAGATGCCGGTGCTGGCGAACCCGGCTTGCGCCATGTCGGAAGGAGTGAACTCGTCACTGATGACGTCGATGATCGGCGTACCGATCGAGATGCGCGTGACGTTGGGGATCGGAAAATCGGAACGGCCCGCGCCGTAGCCGATCCGCTCGGCACGCATCTTCGGGCGCACGCCGACGCCCTGCACCAGCGTCGTCAAGATGGCCGCCGCCGTCGTGGTTACCATCTCGCCGTCGATGCCGCCGTCATACGTCGGCGCGCCGCGTAAGAGCTCTGCCGTCGCAGGCGGCGGATTCGGATACCGGCCGTGTGTCATGCCGATCGTGCCGCGTCCCACGGGAAATGCGGAACATGCGAGCTGCTCGATCTCCATGAGGTCGAGGGCGATGCAGGTGCCCGCGACATCCAAGATCGCATCGGTCGCGCCGACTTCGTGGAAGTGCGAATGCTCAACCGCCGTGCCATGGACTGTCGCTTCGGCTTCCGCGAGGCGCACGTAGACATCGCGCGCGCGGGTCTTCTGCGGTTGGCTCAGACCGCTGCGCTGGACGATGTCGAGCACCTCATCGAGACGCCGCCCCTCACCTGAATGATGTCCGTGAGCGGGTGCGTGCGCATCGTGATCTTCGCCGGGAATAGAAAACTCGACGTGCTCGGCCGCGATCCCACACTTGACGACGCGTTTACGCTCGAGCGTCCAACCCGTGAGGGGAATCGTACGCAGCGCCGCCTCGATACGCGCGGCATCGGCTCCCGCGTCGATGAACGCCCCGAGCAGCATGTTGCCGCTCGCGCCACCGATCATCTCGACGTAGGCGACGTTCACGTCTGCGCTACTTTGCCGCGCGCTGCTTCGTACACATCGCGCAACGAACGCGCAAGCGGATACGCCGTTTTCCAGCCGGTGGCGGCCACCAGTTTCGCGTTGTCGCCGTAGAGCAGCGGGGCATCCGCCGCGCGCATCAAGCCGGCATCCTCGCGAATCTCAACGCCGACGCGTGCAATCGTCACGAGGGTGCGGAGAACGTCGGCAATCTTCGTCGGCGTGCCGCTGCAGACGTTATAGACCTCATCCTCACGACCTCGTTCGGTAAGATCGACATAGGCGCGCACGACGTCTCGCACGTCGAGGAAATCGCGCTGCGGCTCGAGATTGCCCACCGGAAATTTCGGATCGCCTCCCGCCGCGATTTCGGACAGCCGCTTCGCAAAGCGCGCGACGACGAAGCGATCGTTCTGTCCCGGCCCGATGTGATTGAAGGCTCGCGTCACGATGACGCGCAGTCCATACGAGCGGGCCGAGGCGAGCACGATGGCTTCGCCGGCAACTTTGCTGGCCCCATACGGCGTGCCGGGCCGCAGCGCGGAGTGCTCGGTCAGCGGCATGTCGCTTGGCTCGTGAACGCCATACACTTCAGCTGAGCTGACGAAGAGGAGCTTGGGACGGCGCGACGCGGGAAGCTCGAGCAATGCAGCCACGAGCCGTGCGGTTCCCATCACATTGGTGTCGTACGTATCGAGCGGCTGCGCGATCGACGCGGGCACGAAAGCCTGCGCTGCCAAGTGGAAGACGACGTCGGCACGCGCTGTCTCAATGATGCCGCGAACGTTGTCGGCGTCGGCGAGATCGAGCGGCGCATCGACGTCGCTGCCGTCGCGCGTGTGGGCCGCTACGAAAGTGTCGTAGCCGCGCGCGTGCAGCTCCGCGGTGAGATATCGACCGACGAAACCGTTTCCGCCCGTGACCAGCGCGCGCACTGCGCCTCCTTCGCGTTCTACGCGGGCGCGAGCGGCCGCAGCCGTGCCATGTCGGCGGCCACCATTTGCCCGACGAGCGCTTCGAACGTCACTTGGGGCTCCCACCCGAGCACGCGTTTTGCTTTCGAAGGATCCCCGATCAGGAGATCGACTTCGGCTGGCCGCATGAAGCGCGGGTCTTCGACAACGTACGATTCGTAATCGAGATCGACGGCGCGAAACGCCAACCGGCAGAACTCGCGCACGCTATGGGTCCGTCCGGTCGCTATCACGTAATCGTCGGGCTGTCCCTGCTGCAACATCAACCACATCGCACGCACGTAATCTCCGGCGAACCCCCAATCACGCCGCGCATCGAGATTGCCGAGATGCAGCTTCTCTTGCACGCCGAGCTTGATGCGCGCGACGCCGTCGCTGATCTTACGGGTCACGAATTCTTTCCCACGACGACGCGACTCGTGGTTGAAGAGGATTCCACTGACGGCAAACATGCTGTACGACTCGCGATAGTTCACAGTGATCCAATGCCCATACACCTTGGCGACGCCGTACGGGCTACGCGGATAGAACGACGTGCTCTCCCTCTGCGGCGTCTCTTGCACCTTGCCGAACATCTCGGAGCTGGACGCTTGGTAAAAGCGAATCTTCGGATCGACCGCGCGAATGGCTTCCAACAGACGCGTGACGCCCAGCGCCGTGAACTCGCCGGTCAACACGGGTTGATTCCACGACGTCGGCACGAACGATTGAGCCGCGAGATTGTACACTTCGTCCGGCCGAACGTCGGCGATCAAGATCGCCATCGAACCCTGATCGAGCAGATCGCCCGACACGATCTCGACCCGGTCGACGAGGTGTTCGATGCGCTCGTGCACCTCGGTGCTCGTGCGCCGAGTCATCCCGACAACGCGATAGCCCTTCTCCAACAATAATTCGGCGAGATACGAGCCGTCTTGTCCGGTGATTCCAGTGATGAGGGCGGTTTTCGTCGGCAAGGATGGCCCTTCTGCGGCTCTTGCGAGTCGCTGCAGCTAACGTTCCGATTGGAAGGTGACTAACCGTTCGTACGCGCTTGACCGTAAACGGCCCGCTAAGCGCTGGTCGAACGTGAAGAGTTTGGCGTTGTGCCGTAAAGCCACGGCTACGTACATGCAATCGTAGACGGGATGGTCAAGTTCACACGCAAGCGCGTATGCTCTCTCCAGGATCGCGCTTCCCTCAATGAGCTGGACATCGCAGCGCTCGAGGAGCGTCAGGACTTCTCGCGCCGAAGGCACGGCGGTGCCGGAGCGATGATATTTCCACAGAGCATTCCCCACTTCAGGGAGCAGCAGGTCAGGCGCATACGCGTGGGTGACCGACCCAAAAGGAAGTAGTGCCAGATTGGCTGAGGTGTCTAGCAGCAGCGGTAAGAAAGCGCTGGCGTCCAGAACCGCGTTCATCGATCGCGGTCGGCACGAATCCCCGAGACGATCTCCTCTATCGTAACGGGCCCGTAGCGTTGTCGGAGGGACGCGCTTTCTTCCAAGAGTTTTGCGCCGGTTCCACGCACCGCATGCCGAAGAAGGTCACGTAGCTCAAGCTGCAAGGAACGGCCGTTACGCGCCGCTCGGCTCTTCAACCGACGGATCGTTTCCGCATCGACATCCCGAACGAGTAGCGCTTTCTTTGCAGCCATGATATCGGTCATGATATCAGCACGCGACCGGCCGAGTCAAGAGCGCGGGTGATCAGTCACTCACGATGCGTGAAAGGACGCGCGCGCGCAACGCTGCCAGCGAAGCGTAGTCGCCGTTCCAATCGTCGACGTTGAACGCGAACGTCACCGCACCGTGCCGCTGCGTCGCAAGATAACCGGCGAGTCCACGGACGTGTGACATGCTGCCCGTCTTCGCGAACACGCGGCCCGCCGCGGGCGTACCAGCGATTCCCTCGATCGTGCCGCGCGCACCGCCGACCGGCAGAGAGTCGAGTACCAGTTCGCGGTTCCCACTATTCCAATCGTGTTGCAGAATCGCCACCAGATCGCGTGGCGTGATGCGATCGTACTGCGAAAGGCCGCTACCGTCGGCCAGCGTCGTCGTCGCCGGATCGACGCCGATCGACTGAAGCCACGAGCGTTCGTACGTTAGGCCCTTGTCGGTCGTGCCCGGCTTCCCGGCGGATGCAAAACCGACCTGACGCAACAGCATCTCGCCGACGAAGTTGTCGCTCGGAATCCAAAACCGGGGACCGAGGAATGTAGCGAGCGGCGCGGATTCGTGCGTCCAGAGCGGCTGCTGCGCAACGCCTTCGAACGCCGTACGTCGAGTGCCGACGCTCGGGAAGCCAATGATGGAAGGCAGTTCCATATCGATACCATCGGCTCGGAACGCGTCGACGAGCGCTCGCTGTGCGTAGCTGAGCGGGTCGTAGACGGCGGCGTCGACCGCCTCGGGTCGTGCGCCCGCGGGAATCGTTCCGACGACCTCCAGGCAACCGCCGTGCGCGACGGCAACGTCGATCGTCGATTCGCTGTCGCGTGGTCCGGTCGAAGCGCGCGGTCCGACGGCGATGAAGTTTGTAAGCGCCGCGACGCAGCCTTCGTACATCGTGCCGACGGAGGCGCCGAGACTTGCCGTTACCCGGGCCCGCGACCCCATCGCAGCACCTGGTGAAACGGTAAGATGCACGACGTTCTCTTCGAGCGCAATCGCGGAAATCGGCGCAGCATAGGGCTGCGCGAAATCGTCCCAAACCCAGCCCGCCGGGTACGGGGACGTATCGAAATGCGAGTCGTCGATATAGATGCCGCGCAGTCGCCCGGCGTGTTGCGCGAAGACGCGTTGGGCTGCATCTCGCAGGTCGCGATCGCTTAGGAACGGGTCCCCTCCGGCATGAAGTACGACGGCATCCGAGGGCCCCTTCGGAATCGCGGGAATCTCCCCGGTTCGATCGAGTTCCGTGCGAAAGCGAAACGCCGGCCCGAGCTTCTCGAGGGCAACGCTGCCGACGAGCAGCTTCAGCGTGCTTGCCGGCTGGAACTCATCGTCGGCGTTTCGCGCGTAGAGCACATCGCCCGTACGCGTGTCCAGTGCGAGCACGCCGACGTGCGCTCCCTCAATCGCCGGGGCTCCGGCGAGCTGCGCGTCCAGGTCGGCGGAAAGTTTCGCGACGTCGGCGGCGGTCCATGGCTCGCCGCTGACGGTCGGCGTTACAATCGCGGCCGGCTGCGCATCTGCGGCACTGAACGCACCAGCGACAAAAAACGCGGTCAGCGCTGCGATGCGCGCGAAAGCCACGCTCAAGGGCGCAATTGTTCGGCCATCCGCGTCGCAACGAAGGCGGCAACATCGCTTGGAACCGTTCCCCGCCCGAAGCCGGCATCGTAGCCTAATTCCGTCGCCAGCAGGTTCGTCATCCGCGGGCCGCCGGCAATCAAGATCACGTCGTCGCGAATGCCCTCGGCTTCCAGGAGTTCGGCGAGCGCCGTGAAGTTCGTGATATCGCTGGCCTTTTGCGTGACGACCTGCGAGGCGAGCAGCGCATCGATGCGGTTGTCCTTCGCAAAGTCGACGAGCGCTTCCACCGAGATCTGGCTGCCCAGATTGAACGTCACAAACTCCTTGTAGCGCTCCAACCCGTAGTCGCCCTTATAACCCTTCATATTGAGAATCGCGTCGATCCCGACGGTATGCGCGTCCGTCCCGATGCAAGCCCCGGCGATGCGGATTTTGCGTCCGACGCGCTCGCGCACGAACGCGTCGATCTCGTCGAGTGACATCGCATGCGCCTTCGCCGACGGCGCAACGATGGCGTCGGCGTCCACGGCAACCGGCGTGCTCGCGTAGACGACGAAGAAAGAAAACCCATGCGCGATGCGGCGCCCTTCGGCCACCGCAACATCGGAGAATCCCATCTTGGCGACGAGCTGTCGAGCCGCTTCATCCGCCGCCTCGCTCCACTCGAGCGGCAGCGTGAACGAGAGCTGCACCTTGCCGTCGTCTTGCGTGTCGCCGTAGGGCTTTACGTACGTGCTCATGGTTGAACGGCTATGCCGATGCGGAGGCCAACGGCCGCAGCGCCTCCTCGAACGGGTTCCAGTAGTCGGGCGCGCGTTCGAAGACGCCGTCGAAGCCGCGACCGCCTTCAGGAGTGCGCGAGACGTCGGCAAAGGTCTTGGTTTCGATCGACGCCATCAAACCACGCTCGGCGACGCGTTCGAGCAGCATGTGCGCATCGCGCAATACGGCGTCGGCGCGCCGTTCGACGATACCGTCCGCTCTGAAAGTGATCTCGTCGCCGAAATGGCGCGCGGTCGACATCACATAGCGTGCGTTTTCGAGCGACAGCGCACGGTCGCCCAAAAACGGCGTGTGGATCGCTTCGGTCATCATGCCGCACAAGTGAATCGTTTGCTTCGTCATCACCGACGTCAGATTGAACATCGCGTCGATCAGATGTCCTTTGAAGACGTCGCCCGTCATGTGCTTGGTCGGCGGCATGTACTTGAGCGGCGCAGCGGGGAAGCATTGGCGCGCGAGCTGCGCCTGGGCGACCGCGAACAAGAAGCCGTCTTCGAGCGACGGATCGATCTCGTACGCATCGCCGAGACCGATCTGCGCATCGGGCATGCCGGCGCCGTGTGCGAAGGCTTCGTTGATAAACTGCGATGCCAGTACCGCGGACGCTTGTTCGACGGCGTCCGCAGTCGTCAAGTAGTTGTCTTCACCCGTGTTGATGATGATGCCGGAACGGGCATTGAGCATGCGTGAAAAATGCTGATCGATGAACGTGCGCTGCATATTGATGTCGCGAAACAGAATGCCGTACATCGAATCGTTGAGCAGCATGTCGAGCCGCTCGAGTGCAGCCATCGTCGCTATCTCGGGCATGCACAAGCCGCTGGCATAATTCGTCAACATCACGTAGCGCCCGAGACGCTCCGAGACGGCGTCGAGGGCCTCGCGCATGATCCGAAAATTCTCCTGCGTCGCGTACGTGCCGCCGAAGCCTTCGGTCGTCGCGCCGTAGGGGACGAAATCGAGTAGCGATTGGCCCGTCGAGCGAATCACCGCGATGATCTGCGCGCCCGCTTCGGCGGCGGCGACGGCGGCCGTGCGATCTTCGTAGATGTTGCCGCTGGCCACGATCACATACAGTAGCGGCGGCGGCGATTGCGGGAGCCGCGCCAACAACGCCGCACGTTCTTCGCGGCGGCCGTCGATGCGCGCCAAGGCGCGCCCCACGTACTTCTCCACAGCGGCGCGCGCAGCCATTTCCGGAACGCCGTCCCCGAGCGTGACGGCGAGGCTCCCATCCCCGAGGGCGCCGGCGACGTCATCGGGCGTGCGGCCCGTTTCGGCGACGAGCGCCCCCAGCGGCCGGACGACGCCCGATTCCAGCCGCTCGGCCCCAAAACGCTCGACGACGAGGTTGGGAAGCGGAACGTCGCCGGGGCCCACGCCGTCGATCCCGAGCAGCCGCAACGCCGCCCGCTCGACCGACACGGTCCCGTGGGCCGCGATGAACGTTTCGATCGGATCGGCGATCTCACGCGAGAGCCGGCGCATGTCGGCGACGAGGCCGCGATCGATGCGAAGTTGCATGGCAATGCCGTTCTTCGCCTCGTTCCGCAGCGCCCATTTTGAGACGCCGTGGCGGGGTATTGAAGCACAAACGCGATCCGATAAGAAAGGAAGGCGGAACGGCGCCTAGCCGTAGAGCCCGGGGAGCACAAAATCGATGTTGATGACCCGCTCGCCCTCAAGAGTCACGACGACGTTCGCCGTCGCGGGCCTACTGCTCATGGCCGGGCTGGCGCTGGTCATCTACGGCATCGTTTCGCGGCGACCGGCATCACTGGGAACGCAGACGCCCGCGACGCCGGCCGCGGCACCGACGGCCGCTCCGACCGCAGCGGCAACGACCGCCCCGAGGACGGCGGCCACGGCCGCCCCGACCACCGCTGCTACGAGCGCTCCCACAACGGCCGCCACGCCGGCAGCGCGGATTCCCGTCGCCATGTCGGCCGACGACTTTCGGTACCGCGGAAAATGGCAGGTCGTGAGCGGGATGAACGACGGCCGCTACGACGGCATGAGCGCGCGCAGCTTGATACCGGGCGCTCGGCTCATCATCCGCTTCGTCGGGCACGGCATTCGGCTCTACGGCGTGAACGGCCCCGGCGGCGGAACGGGAAGCGTGGCCATCGACGGCGTGGTGCTGGATCCTGACGTCGGTTTCCGCGCGCCGTTGAAGCGCCCGCATACGCTGATCTTTGCCAGCGGCCCGCTATCGCGAGGCGGCCACTACCTTACCGTCACCGTCAACGCCCCGGCCCCTGAGCAGCGTCGCGGCTACGTGAACGTCGAATCGGCTGCCTACGATCCCTAACGCCTGCGCTCCGGTGAAACCTCGCCGCCGGCTGCAAGTAAAGCGGTAGCAAGAAGAGAGGCGAGGAGGGTGACGATCGTAGAGCAGGACGACGAGGAGTTGGTCCGGCTCGTCCTCGGCGGCAATCGCGAGCGCTTCGCCGTCTTGGTTGACCGTTACAAAAAAGGCATCACGAACTTCATCGGTGCGAGCGTCCGCGGTCCGGCCGACGTCGCAGATCTCTCTCAGGAAACGTTCTTGCGCGCCTACGCGCACCTGGGCACCTTCAATCCAAGCCTCGGCAAGTTCTCGACGTGGCTCTTCCATATCGCGCGCAACGTCGTGCGCACGTATCTTGCGAAGTCGCAGCGCCGTGCGCCCACACAGGAACTCGGCGAGGACCGAACGCTCGAGAATGCCTTGCCGGACCCATCGCCCGAGGCCGATCCGTCGCTCGGTATCTTGCGCGCGGAAGCCGAAAGCGACGTGCGAGCGGCGCTGGCGGAGTTGCCGGATCGCACCCGCACCGTGCTCTCGTTGCGCTATTACGACGACATGGAATATCAGGCCATCGCTCAGACGATGGGCTTGTCGCTCGGTAACGTGAAGACGCTTATCCACCGCGGCAAGCTGGCGCTCGCGGAGCGGATGCGCGAACGCCAGCGCGCCGCAGCCGAGGCGCTCAATCCGCCCGCTGCCGACGAGCCGAAAAAGCGCTCTTCCTTGGGACTGCACGATGCGCTGCTCGTATTTTAAGGCTCGCCTCGATGCATACGTCGACGGAGAACTTGGGCCGCGCGAACGCGCGCTCATCGCCACGCACGTCGCAGCCTGCGCCGAGTGTGCCGCGCTGCTCGAGGAGTTGCGCATGATCGACGCGCTTCTGCTGCGGCCGCGGCGACTGGAGCCGGCCGCAAACTTCACCTTTAAAGTGATGGCCGACGCGCGCGCGCTGCCTGGGCCGCGCGTACACCACGTCCCGACGCTGCCGGTGCTCGTGACGTATATCGTCTTTGCATGGGCCACGATCGGAGCGTTTCTGTGGTGGGGCGGCTCGACCGCGCGTTCCATGCTGGCCATGCTGGGCGCCTCGGCACAACAATTCGGCTTCGCCGTCGGCGTCCTGACGACGTCCGTCGGCCACCTCTTCGGCGCTCAGACGCCGGATGTCACGCGTACGATGGGCGCTATCTTGGGAGGCGACGTCGTATTGGCAGGCGCCGTCGTCGGGCTCTATGCGCTGCGGCGTGCACGGCGCAGCGCCGCGCGTGCGAGCGAACCATGCTGATGCGGCGGGTGCTCGCGACGTTCGGTGCATTGGTCGCCCTCTCGGCGGCGATGATCTCGGTTGCGTCCGCGCACACCTACGACAACGGCAAGACCGTCATGTTCAGCACGCTCGACATCGGCGACGGTGATGAAGTTCGCGGTAACCTCGACGTTATTTTCGGAAGCGTCACGTGCAGCGACGGCGCCGAGATCGACGGCGACGTGCGGACGTTCTTCGGCTCGTTTTCCGAACTCGACGGCTGCCAAGTGGACGGCCGCGTCGTCAACGCGGCGGGAGACGCCTTCGTGCCGTGGGTGGGACCGCTCTCGAACGACGACCTGTTCGCGCAGAATCACAGCTTTCTCAAAAAGCTTGCGTGGGACGTCGTCGTGTTGTTCGCGTTTCTGCTCTTCCCGATGCGCGTGCGCGTGGCGCTCGATCGCGTCGAGAAACATCCGGGACTGTCGGGGCTCGTGGGCGCCCTGGCCGTGATCGCGATCGTTCCGGTCGGAATCTTCCTCGCGTTTTCGATTCTGGGCATTCCGTTGATTCCGCTCGAAGCGGCGCTCGTTTTCGCGGCGCTGTGCATCGGCAATGCTGCCGTCGCGTTGCTGATCGGTCGCCGGCTCTATGAGCTGCTGCTTCCGCACAAAACGCCGACGCCGCTCGGAGCGCTTGGACTCGGTCTCATCGTGGTCACGGCCGCCGAGACGTTGCCGACGGTCGGCTGGGCCGTCATTGCGCTCGTGCTTCTCGTCGGATTGGGCTCGGCGATTCTGGCCTTTGTGCGGGAAACGTCGTTCCGGTCGTTCACCTCCGGCGGTCGCGCAATTGGTCCGCCCAGAAACCAGAGTCAAAGCCCGACGCCACCGTAAACCGGATTTTGAGCCCGCTCGGCCGAAACCGCTCGGGCGTCCCACGCACGCACGCTCGCACACCATAACGATACGTTGGAGGATTCATGGGTCACGTCGTCACCGGTCTTTCGCCGAGCGGCGATCTCACGGCACTCAAGGCGGCGCTGCGGACTGCGGGCCTTTCACCTGATGCACTCCAAGTGATCAGTTCCGAGGATTCATCGCTCAATCTGCGGGGTCGGGGCGTGATCGGCGGCGACATCATGAGCGGCGACAGCGGCTCGGGAACCGGCGTGCCGGGGCTGACCAACGTTCATAGTGGACGCACGTTCTTCCGCGATGAATCGCTCACCGATCGTCTGGGTGATCTCGAGATCCCCGAATCCGAGATCGACAACTACCTCGAGGCGATCGAGCGCGGACGTTCGGTCGTGGCGTATTTTCCGCACGGCGACGCGGCGGGACAGGTTGAGGAAGTCTTTCGCACCGCGAACCTCCTCAACGTCCGACGCTACTGAGAAATTTCGGCGGACGCGTAGGCCGCTCGAGCATGCAATGGATGATCGGACGGTAGCGGACCGCAGCGCTCGCATTTCGTCGCGTCGTCGCTAAGTCTCGCGCCGCAGACGCACGTCCAACCGATGCGTCGCGCCGGGGTGCCGACGACCAGCGCATAGGCGGGTACGTCGGCGGTCACGACGGCACCCGCGCCGATCATTGCCCAGCGTCCGATGCGTAGGCCCGGCAAGATCGTCGCATTTGCGCCGATTGCCGCCCCGTCGCCCACGGTCGTTTCACCGACCTCCCAGTCGCCGTCGCCGAGCGGCGCGAACGAAGGGTCCGTCGCGCGCGGGCGCCGGTCATTGGTGAACACCGCATGCGGACCGACGAACACCCCGCGCCCGAGCGTCACGCCGTGGTACACGCACGCATAATTCTGAAGCTTCGCATCGTCGCCGATCACCACGTCGAAATCGACGAACGCTCCTTTACCGACGATGCAACGCGCGCCGATGCGCGCACCGCGGCGCACCTGCGCCTGATGCCAAATGCGCGTACCCGGGCCGAGCTGCACCCCTTCTTCGACGAGCGCCGTCTCGTGAACGTAAGGCGCCGGCGCGACATCCGCGGGCATGTTAAACCGCCGCGACGTGCATCGAGGTCGGCGTACGCGTGATCGCAGCCGTCGCCTCTTCGGCGATGCGCAGCGAGGCGAGGGCCAGTCCCGGGTCGGGCAGCGGCTCGAACCCGCGCAGCCCGTTGACGAAAACCTCCAGCTCGCAGGCGAGCGGCTCGCGCTTGGCAACCGGCAACGAGATCAACGTTCCTTCTTTGTACTGGCGCACGAGTTCATCGTAGTTGCCGGTCGGTTCGAAACGTTGGCCGGGGGCAAACCACGCCTCCTGGGTGATGTAATCGACGCGGCAATAGCCGTTGGTCCCGGTGATCGAAAGTTCGCGTATCTTGACCGGTGTGACCCAATTGGCTTCGATCGATACGACGCAGCCGGCGGCATCGAGCAGCAACGTCGCAAAGTCCAGTCGATCGTCGAGCACCGCCATCCCACCCTGCGCGCAGAGCAGATTGAGGCGCGCACCGGTAATGAAGGCGACCATGTCGATGTCGTGCACGCCGATATCGATGAGCACGCTTGCATCGCGGATGCGTGGCGGCAAAATCCCGACGCGGCGCGCCGACATGCTGATCAATCTGCCGAGATTTCCGCCGGCGACGAAATCCCGGGTCGCCGTCATCGCGGGATTGTAACGTTCGATGTACCCGACCATCAGCGGCACGCCGGCGCGTCGGCATCGCCCGAGCAAACGTTTGGCGGCTGCCATCGTGTGCGCCAGCGGCTTCTCCACCAACAGCGCCACACCGCCATCGATGAAGTCGTTTGCGACATCCTCGTGAGCACTGGTGGGGACCGAAATCACGGCGGCGTCGAGACCCGCGGCGATCAACTCACGCGACGAAGGAAACGTGCGGTAGCCGGCTGCCTGTGCCTGAGCGGCCGCCAGCGGCGACGTCTCCGCCACGCCGACCAGTTCGGTGTCGCGTCTCGTTTGGATGTTGCGCGCGTGGTGGCGACCGATCGCGCCAAATCCCACGACCCCGATACGCAGCGGCGATGGCACGTTCTAGGTTTCCGCAGCGCCTACGGCGGCGCGCACGCTGCGCGCGGTCCACTCGAGTTGCACGCGGTCAAGATGCGGCCCGATGGGCAGCGCGAGAATCTGCTCGGCGGTCCGCTCGGCAACCGGGAAGTCGCCGGGGCCGTAGCCGTAGGCCGCGAAGAGTGGATGCAAATGGAGCGGCTTCGGATAGTAGATGCCGCTGGCCACGCCGCGCTCCGCCAGTGCCGCCCGAACGGCGTCGCGATAGGCCCCGTTGCGGGTGCGTGCCGGATCGATGAGGAGTGAGTACTGATGATAGGCATGCTCGACGCCGATCGGAACGAACGGCACGGCGACACCGTCGACATCACCGAGCGACGCATCGTAGAACGCGGCGTTCGAACGCCGTGCGACGGTCAAAGCCTCCAGACGCGCAAGCTGAACGCGACCGATCGCCGCAGTGATATCGGTCATGCGGTAATTGTAGCCGAGGGACAGATATTCGTAGCGGGCGCCCTGACCATGGTGACGGAAACGGCGCGCCCGGTCCGCCGTCGCGGCGTCATCGGTGACGAGCATGCCGCCTTCGCCGGTCATGATATTTTTGGTGGCATAGAACGAAAACGAGCCCGCGTCACCGAGCGAACCGGCCGCCGCCCCGTTGCGGCTCGCGCCGATCGCCTGGCACGCGTCCTCGAGAACGCGAACGCCGCGCGCTCGCAGCGTCGCTATTCGCCTCGGTTCGAACGGCAGGCCGAACAGGTCGACCAGGACCGCGGCACGCGTGCGGCCGCTGCAGGCCGCGGCAGCCGGCGCGGGATCGAGGTTGAACGTGCGCGGTTCGATGTCGACGAAGCGCGGGACGGCACGCTGCATCAAGATCGGCGTGGCGGTAGCGGCGAACGTAAACGGGGTGACGAGCACCTCGTCGCCGTCACCGACGCCGAAGGCTTCGAGCGCCGCGTGATTGGCAGCGGTGCCGGAATTGACGGCGACCGCATGGCCGACGCCGACGCGGTCGGCGAACTCGCGTTCGAAGGCGGCCACCTCGGGGCCGCCCGCGAGCTGCCCGGAACGCAACACGGCCGTCGCCGCGGCAATTTCCGCTTCCGTAACTTGCGGCGCCACGAGGGGCACGCGAACGGGTGTCTCAATCATCGAACCGCGGCTCCTCCCAAAGCCTGCTCTCTGTTTCGGCGCGCCGGTTGGCGAAATGCACCGACTCAACGTAGGACATATGCCCCTCGTTTCGGGGGAGTTCGTGCCGGCGGAGCCGGATCGACGTGAAAATCGTCTCCGTCGTCGGAGCGCGCCCGGAGTTCGTCCAGGTCGCCGTCCTCTCACGCGTCCTGCGGCGTCGCCATACCGAAGTGCTGGTCCATACCGGGCAGCACTACGACGAGCGGATGTCGGACCGATTTTTCGCCGACCTCGGCATCCCAGAGCCCGATATCAACCTCGACGTTGCGCCGGCGAGCCCGAGCGCGCAGACGGGCGAGATGTTAGGCGGCTTGGCCGACGCCTTGCGGCGCGTCCAGCCGGATCTCGTCATCGTGCGAGGCGATACGAACAGCACGCTGGCGGGGTCGCTCGCCGCCAAGCAACTGCTGCTTCCGCTCGCGCACGTCGAAGGCGGCATGCGCTCGTACGACCGCACGATGCCCGAAGAGATCAATCGCATCGTGAGCGATCATATCGCCGATATCGCGCTCGTGACCGATGAAGCGGCGCGCCGGCGGCTCGCCGACGAGGGCGTCACGACGAACGTGCACGTCTGCGGCGACGTGATGTACGACGTGTTCCTGCAAGCACGCGAGCGCGCCCGCGCCCAACTCGACGCGCGCTTGCGTGACCTGCAAGCGCAGCCCTACGATCTGCTGACGGTGCATCGCGCCGAAAACACCGACGACCCGGTCCGCTTACGAGCGATCGTCGCCGCATTCGTGGACGCGCCTCGCCGCATCATCTTTCCCGTGCACCCGCGCACGGCCGCGCGATTCCACGAGTTCGGGATTGCAGTGCCGCCTGCAATCGTGGCGCTCGAGCCGCTCGGGTACCTCGACATCGTTGCGCTCGAGTGCGGTGCGCACACGATCTTCACCGACTCCGGCGGCGTGCAACGCGAAGCGTACTTCGCAGCGGTGCCTTGCATCACGCTGCGCGACGCAACCGAATGGACCAACACCGTCGAAGCGGGCTGGAACCGCCTCGTCGGCGCCGACACCGCCGCCATCCGCGCCGCGCTGCACGCGGAACCCATTCGGCCCGCGACGCATCCCCCGCTCTTCGGAGAAGGAGACGCCGCCGAGCGCATCGTGGGCGCACTCGAATCAGCGGCGACGAAACGGATCATCGAAGAAGCGCAAGCCGTACGGCAGGCCCGCCGGCGCTAACGCCGGCGCCGAGATTCAGCGACTTACCGGCGCGCCGGAGCGGCGACGGAGGCGCTCACCACCGGCAAGCGCAGTCGCGCGTTCACACGGAAGAGCGCTGCGATCAACGCAAAGGCGTTGACGACGATCAGTACGCTGATTACATCGGAAAGCGTGCGGTGGTGAAGCGCGATGCCGACGATTTCCCCAGCGGCCACGATGGCGAGTGGCGCGATAAAATCGAAGCGGTGGATGCCCATCTTGTAGGTCACGACGACGTTGAGCATCGCGAGCAACACCATGGCGACGCCGTACGGAAGCACGTAGGGAGCGGCGCCTGCAAACGATGCACCCGCGAGCGTCGTCACGATCGTACCGGGAGCAAGCGCATACACGCACAAGCCGGCGGCGGAGATGGCGACCACGACGGCAGCCGCTTGCATCAAGACGGGCAGCGGCGACCGTCCCGCTAGCGCTAACCGCGCCGCTTTGGGCAGCACGATCGTCGGCACGAACGCCACGAAGAACAGCAGTATCTTGCCGGAGAGCGCGAGCGCGCCGTAGAGGCCGGCGGTGGTGGGATCGGCGTAGTGTTTGACGATCAGCACGTCGACGTAACTGATGATGCCCAGTAACGCCGTGGCGGCGGCGACGTTTGCGGTCGTAGCCAGGAGCCGGCGCAGATCGAGATCGAGCGCGGTCTTCGGCGACGAACGGAAGCGCCATAGGAGCACGAATGTCGTGATCCCCAGCGACAGCACCGTGCCGCCGAGCCAGCCGCCGAACGCCCCTGCGACGCCGAATCCAGCGTAGACGAGCGCGATGCCGGCCGCCGCTTTGACGGCGCTTTCGCACAGCGCGAGCCACGAGAACGTCACGAAGTCTTCGATGCCCTGGAAAACGGCACGCATCGGCGCACTTGCGACCGTGAGGCCGATGATGGCGATCGTCAGCGCAACCGCGCGCAGATCGGTCACGTGGAGGAACGACGCGATCGGACGTAGCGCGAGCAGTCCACCGGCGAGACACGTGGCCGATGCGGCGGCGCAGAACGCCGCCAGGCGGTGCACGAACGCGCCCAGCCGCGCTGCGCCGTCAGGCTGTGTATGCAGTTCCGCCGCGTACTTCACGACGACCGTGGTCAAAATGGCGGCCAGCGTGAGCGCGATCATGTAGCCCGCGTTGAGCGCCGACAGGACGCCGTAGGCAACGACCCCGATTCGGCGGCTGATCGCGAAGTGAAAAGCGTAGCCCAGCATGTTGATCAGCAGCGATGCGCCGAAAACAACGGCGGAATGGCGCAGAAACTCGCTGCGCATCACGCCGCGCGCACGCCCAAAGCGGTCAAGCAATGGGCGCCTCACGGTTCTCCAGCGGGCTCGGCACGCCCGTCTCAAACTTCAGTAAGATCAGCCGGACGGCGATCGCCAATTCTTCGACGCCGAGCAATCGTGCGGCGCCGATGAAGACAAGGCCGCCGATGAGCAGTTGGCCTGCGAGATACCATGCCCGCGCGGTGAAGCTCGGGCCCACCTGCGCACCGAGCGACGCGATCCAGGCCAGCGCCAGCGCCATCGCGCCCGAACAGACGAGGATGCGCGCTCCCGACGAAGCGATTTTCTTCCAGTCCAGTCCGTGGATCAAATGCCAGACCAGCGCGAACAGTAAAAACGCTTGCGTCCACTGACTCACGGAATTTGCGAGCAGCAAGCCCCGTGCACCGAGCGGCCCGAGCCACCACAGCGAAAGCACGACGTTGAGCACGACCGTAAAGACCGAGATGGCGACGGTCCAACGCGTCTCTTTGCAGGCGAAGCAACAACGCGTCAGCACGATGCAGGCGGCAACGCCGACGAGGCCGATGGCGACGAACGGTAAGAGCCCGGCACAAAGATCGGTCGTGCTTGCCGTGAAGCGACCACGCTCGAAGAGTGCGGCGATCATCGGATGCGCAAGCACGATCAGCGCGAACACGGCCGGAATCGTAATGAAGTTGACCAAGCGCAGGCCCATGACGACGCTGCGCTCGATGCCGCGCCGGTTGGAACTTGCGAATTGCGAGGCCAGTAGCGGAAAGATGACGGTTGCGATGGCGGCTGCAAAAATCTGCTGCGGGAACCCGACCAGTTTGGTGACGTAGTTCATGCCCGCGATGTAACCCGGCGTCAGCGTCGACGCGAAATGCCGATCGAAAAAGATCGCCATCTGGCCCGCGGCCGAGCCGACGACGATGGGCCCAAGCATCAGCCAAATCTTGCGCAGTCCCGGGTGATGCAGATCGACGACGGGCCGGTACATGCGGTAGGCGAGAATCGCCGGCATCTGCACCAGGAGCTGCGCCACCAGACCCAGCGCCGTCCCTAAGACGAGCGAGTAGATCCAGAGTTTGGGCGTCAGCCACAAGACCACCCCGATCGTCACGACATTGACCGCGATGCCTTGAAGCGCCGCAGCAGAGAACCGGTGTCGCGCGTTGAGCATGGCGCTTGCGACTCCCGCCAGACTCGTCGCGACGACGGTCGGTATCAGCCAGCGCGTCATCGTGATGGTGCGCTGCAGTTGTTCGGGCGGAAAGCCGTGCGCGATGACGGGCACGTACGCTGGGGCAAGCCACCAGCCCAAACCCGCAAGCGCCGCTAAGGCGAGCGCGATGACATTGAAGAGCGTACTGCCCAAGCGCCAAGCACCGTCCTCGTCACCGCGCGCGACGTAATCGCTGAAGACCGGCACGAGCGCACTGACGAGTGCACCGTTGAACACGCCAAAGAGAATCGTCGGTACCGTGGCGGCGGCCAGAAACGCGTCCATCTCGACGTGCGCACCGAAATACCGCGCGTTGACGACTTCGCGTCCGAAACCCAAAACGCTTGACGCCAAGGTGGCGGCCATCACGACCAGCGTCGAACGAGCGAGTGCGCCATGCGAGACGGTGGACGAAGGAAGCGCGTGCAGGCGCCTTCCCGCCCTCCTTGCTGCCGAGCCGCTTGCTTTAATGAGCACCCTCACGGCGCAAGACCGCAGGAATCGTGCGGATCAAAATTGCGAGATCACCGAGCGGGGACCAACCGTCGATGTACTCGTTGTCCAAACGCATCCACTCCTCGAACGACACGTCCGAGCGGCCCGAGATCTGCCACAGGCACGTGATGCCGGGGCGCACGTGCAAGCGGCGTAGCGCGAACGCGTCGTAGTGGCGAACTTCCGATTCGAGCGGCGGACGGGGGCCAACCAGCGACATCTCGCCGCGCAAGACGTTGAGGAGATTGGGCAGTTCGTCGATGCTGGATCGACGCAGTAACCTGCCGAGCGGGTGCAAGCGTGGATCGTTGCGGATTTTCAGCACCGGGCCGTCCACGTCGTTGTAGACGTGCATTTCGTCGTGAACCAGGTGAGCACCGTCGACCATCGTGCGCAGCTTGACGAGCCTGAAGGCTTTACCGTCCTTGCCTAAGCGCTCTTGCAGAAAGAACGGGGGACCGGGCGACACGCACACGATGCCGAGCGCCGCGAGTGCGATCACGGGCGTTGCCACGAGCAATGCGAGCGCGCCGACCACGACGTCGATGGCTCGCTTTGCCATACACCATGCGTACGGAACCGCTCGTACGTCGACGGAAATGTCGTCGGTCGCCGTTTGCGCGGGAAAAACGAGGGAAGCTTCGAGCGGCGGCATCACGCTGCAGGCGCCGAGAAGGAATCGCGGTCCATCGCACCATCGTTATCGGCGGGGCGCCGGACCGACGTGATGTCGCCGGGGGGAAAGCTGCGACGGTGAGTCGGAAACGGACCGTCCGTGTGGACCCCGCGCCGAAGCGCGATGCCAAGCCGCTGCTCGATCCCGACCTGCTCGCCGTGACCCAACAAGGAATCGCTGTCGTTCAACATCTCGGCGTCGACGGCGTCTCGGTCGGTGACTCGATCAAACCGGTGCCGTACAACGTGCGCAAGCGTCGTGTCGACGCGCCATGCCATATGGTCGGGCGCTTCGTAGTTGGCTCTACGAAGCCTGCGCATGCCGCGCATCTCATCGTTTTCTCATTGTGCCTGCTATGGTGTGCTTTCCGCGCATTCTGCACATCGGCGCTCGCAGCTCAACCGCTTCCGCCCGAGCCCGCCGCTCCGGTGACTGCAGCTCCGCAGCCCTCGCCTGCCGTTACCGAACCGCCCGCCGTGCCGGTGACGGCAAGCCCCAGTCCCTCATCGGCGACGGGACGCCGGCTTGCCGCCTTTGGGGTCACGGCCAAAAACATCGCTTTCTACAGCAATCGCTTCATCATCGGGGCGGACGACGATGTCGTCGTAACGTTGGGCGACGGAACGCGCATCAGCGGCAACACGTTCCTTGCCGACTTACGGCTGAACCGCTTCGTGATTGCCGGCAACGTCCGGGTTACGACGCCCGGCGCGGCGCATGAACAGATCTCCGGTGCCGCATTCGCGGAGTACTTCGATTTCGACCGCGCCTACTTCATTCCGATCACGAGCGCGCCCGACCGGTGGACCTTCGTCGCCGGCGACTACGCGCATCCCGCGCTCGGACGCGAGATGCCCGGCGATACCTTCTTTCTGCCGAACTTGAGCGGTGAGCGCGTTTTTCTGTATGCCAAGCGAGTCGTCATCGATCCACGCGAGAGCGCCCGTTTCACGCCGGCCGACATCAATTTCGGGTTGACCTTCGTTCCGTTTCCGAGCTACTTTTTAGACTTCTCTCAGAATCCCAACTACGCACAAAACGCGCTGCCCGGCGCCTACGCCGACGGTCCGCTCGATTTCGCGGGGGGCCGTCACGCCCTCGCAACCGTGCACCTCCGGTACGACTCGCAAAACAAAGTGTTCCCCGCCTACGAGCAGCACCAGATCAGCGAGAACAGTTATTTCGTGGCGGCGCTGAGCCCGGTGACGCGGCCGTTCAAAGTGTATAACTTCGTCGGCTTCGATCGCCTGTCGCCTGGCCTGCAGGCGCAGCTCGTGCTGCAAGAATCCGCTTTCCAGCATGACTTCAGCCAACCGCTTGCGGCTAGCGCCTACGGGCAGCTGCAAGTGACGGGCAGTTTGGCACACTCGTACCTGCAGTTCCGGACCGACCAATACTACAGTAGTTTACTGGATCAGCCGCAGCCGCACATCCTGCCGTCCGGGCGGCGGCAGTACTTTTACGGGGACCCGTCTCACAACTGGGTGCCCGACCATCCGGTCGACCAGCAGCTCTCGTGGGTCGGCTTCCGTGAACCGCTGCTGCGCCTCCCGTTCTTCTATCAGTTGCGTTCGTCGCTCGGATACGTCCACAACCGCGACACGCCGCTGCAAACACTAGGAGGCGTCGCCTATCACAGCGAGTACTCCAAAGGCGTGGGTATCGACGTGACGTCGCGCTCGCTGCCGCTCGTGCGCGATCCGCGCCACCGCGACTTGTACCTGACCGCGTTGTTCGACAAGCAGCAGTTGTACTTCTCCGCTCCGCATCACACCGACACGACGACCGAGAGCGTCACCTTGACCAAGCTCGTCGATCCCCAGAAGCTGGCGATCTTGTTGTCATACACCAACACGAACATCGGCGATTTTTACGGCAAGCAGCAAGGCATCGCGTACGGCAGCGTCCCGCGCGCCGTCAATCCGTTCACGGGCCAGGCGTATCCCGGCTATACGGCGTTCCGCGGCTTTGCCACGACGCGCTCGTACATTCAACAGTTGGTCTACACGCCCAACCCGATCTTCAACCTCAACGTTTCGATGCGCGAAAACGTCGATTTTCCGGCGCCTATCCCGGGACCGCCGCAAGTCGTCGGTGACGTCGCCGGCTTCAACAATTTCGGCGCCACGCCGTACCAGGCGACCCTGCAGGTGCGGTACCGCGTCAACCATCTCATCGTGCTGGACATCGCGCGGTCGTACTACTTCAATTTCGGTGGCTACGAACGATGGCAGCCGCAGTTCACGTTTCAGTTGGAGAAATGAGCACCACTCCGCCGGCGCGTCTTGCCTTCACCCTCATTGCCCTCGGGGCGCTGGCGCTCGGCGCTTCGCACGCGGGCGAAGGCGTCTCGGCCGCGGCCTTACCCATACCCTCCGACTTGCCGAGCGGGCAAACGCCGCCGCCGCTCTCGGCCACCGCGACGCCGTCGCCTTCGGGTCAAGTCGTAAACTGGAGCGGCCAGATCCTCGACGACCGCGCAGGCTTCGTGTTCTTCACGACGGGCGACGGCTTCCGGCTTGCGCCGTCGGTCAAGATCGACGATGCGAAGACGGGCGGCGCGACGAGTTTGACGCCGCTAACGCGCGTCTATGCGCGAGCGGGCTTCGACACCGGCAGCGGCGCCGTCGTCGAACTCGCACTCTCGAAGACGCCGCTGCCCAATGCCGCCCGTTATCAGGACATCAAGAAGTTCGCGGTCGCGCTCTCGCCGCGGCAGCCCAATCCCGACTTGCGCCACGGCGCCGAAGGCTTCAGCGGACGCGCGGTACTGGTGACCTTCACGGTCGAGGTCCCGCCGCGGACGCCCTTCGGCGATCCCGTCTATCTCGCCACTGACGTCAGCGGCTGGAGCGCAACGGCGATTCGCATGGACCGCGTCGACGCGCTGCACTACCGCGTCTCGCAAAACTACGCGTCTGGAACGCGCTTCCTGTATCGCTACACGCGCGGGTCGTGGCGGTCGTCGGAACGCAACCAAGCGGGGCAAGAGCCGCGACCGCATCAACTCGTGGTACCGAACGTCGACGTCGAACCGGTACGCGATACCGTCTACGCCTGGGGCGACCAAGACGAACTCGCCCCTGACCTCGGCCAAACGATCCCGACTCCGTTCAATCCGATACCGTTCGTTACGCCTCCACACTAGGGATTCGACTGCGTCGAATCTGTTGCGTTCGGCCTTCGGCCGAGCCCCGGGTCGGTCTGCCCCACTTGCGTACTGACGATCTTGTGCGCGACGGCGGCTGCGCCGAAGCCGTTGTCGATATTCACGACGCTTACGCCGGGCGCGCATGCGCTGAGCATCGCGAGCAGCGCCGCCAGTCCGTCGAAGGCCGCGCCGTACCCGACGCTGGTCGGAACGGCAATCACCGGCGGTTTGATGAGACCCGCGATGACGCTCGGCAAGGCGCCTTCCATGCCGGCTACTACGATCACCACGCGGCAAGCGTCGAGCGCCGGCGCCGCGGCTAACGTGCGGTGCACGCCCGCCACGCCGACGTCGTAGCGTTCGACGACGTCGTGTCCGAGCGCGTCGAGCGTACAGGCCGCTTCGCGCGCGACGGGTAGGTCGCTCGTTCCCGCGCAAGCGACCGCGATTGCGATCCCGCTCCGCGGGCGCTCCCCGCAGCGCAGGACGCGGGCGACCTCGTCGTACGTTGCCGCGGGAAGGTCGGCTGCCAGCGCAATGCCGTCGTGGTGCGCGACGCGAGTGGCGAGCGCGAAGCCCGCGACCGCGTAGAACTCGCGCATGATCGCGTCGATTTGCACGCGCGTTTTGCCGGCCCCGTACACGACTTCGGGCAACGCGGTCCGCTGGGTGCGCGCATGGTCGAGGCGCACGCCGACCGCTATATCACCCGATTCCGGCCCCGTGTCGGCCGCGCTCACTGAAACGGAATGCCGATGACCGTCGTCGCCGTGGCACCCGCTGCGTTGCGTGCCACGACGTTGAGGTCGTAGGTGCGGTGAAAGAAGAACGGCACGCCTTTCGGGACGGTGAAGGCAAGCGAAAACGAGCCCGGAGCCCGGCGCTGCAAGGCGAACGAGTACGCGAGAACATGCGCCGATACGGCGACGACGTCGGGCGACGTACGAACGGTCCACCGCACGACGTCACCTTCGTGGACGACCTTGGGAGCGGTCGCAATGGTCAGAATGTGCGGTGCTGATGCCGACGGCGACGAAACGCCGGACGGCGTGGCTCCGCTCGGCGCCGGCCTCACCGTTATGCCGACCGGCACGGTGAGAGCGGCGTGCGGCGTGAGGGTGGGAATGCCGCCGCGCTGCAGGCCGGTGGGCACGCTCAGCGGCGGAGCCGGCGTCGCGCTCGGCGCGGCGGGCCGCGCGGATTGCACGCTCGTCCGATGGGCGCAACCGGCGATCGTCGGCAGCGCGAGCATGGCGGCAAGAGCTAGTCTCCGCATGGTGGAAGCGCGGGCCGATGCCGTATGAGCCGATCGACCTGGGGCGTCTGCAGGTGACGTCGCTCGACGCTCGTCCCTCCAAAGTGAGCGCGGACAATCGGGGACGTACCGTGGCAGCGGAGGCCTCATTCCGGACGTGGTTCGACGCGCTGCCGAACATCCTCGCCGGAGCAGCGTTACGCGAACTGGTCTCGCGTACGGCGCGCGCGATCGAGCGCAGCCGCCCCGTGCTCGTCGGATTGGGCGGCCACGTCATCAAGGTGGGGCTGGGCGGCATGCTGTGCGACCTGCTGCGCGACGGCTATGCGACGGCGGTCGCGTGCAACGGCTCCGTGATCGTGCACGACGCCGAACTCGCACTGGTCGGCAAAACGTCCGAAGATGTCGATGTGGCCCTCCAGGACGGCAGCTTCGGAATGTCGGGAGAAACCGCGTCGTTCATCTTGGACGCGATCGCGCGCGAGCACGGGCGGGGCCTGGGCCGTGCCGTCGGCGATGCGCTGGTGGAGGCACATCCTGCCGGCGAGCGGGATTCGGTGCTGGCGACCTGCGCGCGTCACGACCTTGCGGCCTGCGTAACGGTCGCGCTCGGAACGGACATCGTGCACGCGCACCCGCAGGCCGATGGTGCCGCGCTCGGTCATGCAGCGCTAGTCGATTTTCGGGTGCTCTGTTCGGTCGTGGCCGATCTGCTCGACGGCGGCGTCTACTTGAACTTCGGCTCCGCCGTGCTGCTACCCGAGGCGTTCCTCAAAGCGGTCAGCGTCGCGCGAAATCTCGGCGCCAGGGGAGACTTCACGACCGCCGACTTCGATTTCATGCGACAATATCGTCCGCAGACCAACGTGGTACGCCGGCCGCATCTCGGCACCAACGGCAAAGGCTTCGCGTTTACCGGGCACCACGAGTTGTTGTTCCCCCTGTTCTGGCAGGCGGTCCGCACGGAAGTTGCAGCGTGAGTCTCGTCAGCATCGTCGTCCCGCTCTACAACGAAGAAGGTAACGTCCCGGAACTCCTGCGCCGTCTGGAGACGGTCATGCAGGCGGTGACGCGGCCCCCAGACGACTACGAGATCGTCGCCGTCAACGACGGTTCGCAGGATCGCACCCTCGAGCTACTGCGCGCGGAGCGCGTCCACCGTCCGCATCTCGTCATCGTCGACCTGTCGCGCAATTTCGGCCACCAGATCGCTGCGACGGCTGGGCTCGACGCCGCGCGCGGTGATGCGGTCGTGTTGATCGACGGCGACCTCCAAGATCCGCCGGAGCTGATCGAAGCGTTCCTCGCTAAGTGGCGCGATGGGTACGACGTCGTCTACGCGACGCGCAAGTCACGCAAAGGTGAAAGCCGCTTCAAACTGTTGACGGCGCGGCTGTTCTACCGCACGATCCGGCGCTTGACCAACGTCTCGATCCCCGTCGACACGGGCGATTTTCGCTTGATGAGCCGCCGCGTCGTCGATGCGCTCGGGCAGACGCGCGAGAAGCATCGCTTCTTGCGTGGGCTGGTCAGCTGGGTCGGTTATAGCCAGATCGGCGTCGAGTACGAACGCGACGCGCGAAGCTTCGGACACACGAAGTACCCGTTCTCCAAGATGCTCTCGTTCGCGATCGACGGGATCACGTCGTTTTCCGAAATTCCGCTGCGATTTGCAACCTATCTCGGTTTCATGATCAGCGCGTTTGCCTTCTTGTACGTCGCCGTCATCTTGATCTTGAAGATACTGGGTCTCAACGAGCCCGGCTACACGTCGATGATGGTTGCGATTCTGTTCTTAGGTGGCGTGCAATTGATCACGATCGGAATCGCCGGTGAGTACCTCGGCCGCATCTACGATCAGGTAAAAGCCCGACCGCTCTATCTGATCTCGAGCGTCGAGCGTTTTGCCGACGCAGCCGATCACGCCGAGTTTCCGCGCGCCCAAAGAATGATCGAGCCGGCTTTGGCGTCAAGCCGCCGGCCGCTACCGTAAAATTTGATGGAGGTTCCGCAAGTATCCGGCGCGTCGGCGCGCTATCGTTCGTAGCAATCGCGTTCGGCTGCGGCGCGGTGGTAGCGCGCATGCTCCTGGCGCACGCTCCACAGCGTACGCTGCTCGATCGGGCGCAGCCATTGGTGGTCGTGACGGCGTGGGGTGCTTTTGGCGCGCAGTGCTTTTGGACGCTCGCAGCGACCCTCGCCGTAGCGACGCTGGCCCTCATCGTGGCGGGACTCGCCTTCGCACCGCGCTTGGGCGCGCATGACCGGCTCGGCCGGGAGATCGCGCTCGCGGCAGCGCTGGCTCTTGCGGCGGCCTATGCATGGCCGTTCGTTTTTTCAAGCGATGTGTACGCCTACGCGGCCTACGGCGCGATGCTGGTGCGCGGCCACGACCCATACGCCGTCGTTGCCCCCACGCTGCACGGTGCAATCATCGATGCCGCGCGTTGGCAATGGAGCGGAACGTATCCGGTATGCGTGTATGGCCCGGCGTTCGTTGGTCTGGCGGCGGCAACGGTAGCGATCACATCGACTGGCAGCGTAGCGACGACCTTGTGGGGACTGCGCATCTTGGCCGCAGTCGCGTTCCTGTTCAGTATCCTCGCTGTCGACGTGGCGCTACGAGCGAGTCCGCCGAGGAGCCGGTTGCTCGCGCTCGCGGCCTACGGGCTCAATCCCGTCGCGCTGTGGACCGTCGCCGAAGGTCATAACGACGCGTTCGTTCTGCTCCTGGCAAGCGGTGCATTCGTGCTCGCGCGGCGGCGCGCGATCGTAGCGGGCGCCTTGATCGTCGGCTTGTCCGCCGCGGTCAAAGCGACCGGCGCCCTGTATGCGGGCGCGGCCATCGTCGATGCGCTTTGCTTTGCCGCTAGGGAACGGCAGGTGCGAATCGTGACGGCTTGCACGATCGGGCTCGCGTGCGCTGCGCTCGTGACCGTGCCCCCGCTGTCGAGTGCGCTGGCAGCCGTCGGACGGAACGGACGCTATGCGCCGACTGCGTCGCTGCAAAGCGTGATCGGCATCGTGCCGGCATTCGTGCTGGCGGCCGCAGCGGCGGCCTTTGGGGTCGCACGGCTGACGCGGCGGGATCGCGACGGTTATGCGTGGTTTGGAATTGCGCTGTGGCTCGCACTCGCCAATGTGTACCCTTGGTACGGGCTGTGGGTGCTGCCCGCCGTCGTGGCCGCCGCAGTCGCTCCGCGGGCGCAGCGGCGACAATCACAGTGGGTCCCCATGGCCTTGTGGGGTGCGACGATTTTTGCCGCTGTACGTTACCTTCCCGATTCGTCCGGCCCGCTTTCCGAGAGCGCCGGCCGATGGGTTGCCGCCGCCGCCGTTGTGCCGCTGCTCGGAGCCCTCGGCGCCGTTATTCCACTTTCACCCAAGAAAGCGACCCTCTCATCGTGATCGCCCTCCTCACGCTCTTACTGGCCCTGGCGCTCGGGGCGACGTCGCGCGTGGCGGCGCATTCACCGCCGCCGCCCACCACCGCCGCTTCACCCGTGCCGTCACCGCTGCCGAGCGTATCCCCTTCGGCGCAGCCGCAGCCGCAGCCGCAGCCGCAGCCGCTCTCCAGCCCCGTGTCTCCCAGTCCGGTGTCCCCCAGTCCGGTGCCCTCCAGTCCGCCACCAATGCATAGCGCGAACTTCATGCCGCATACCAACGTGGAGCGGTATCCGCTTCCGCTTGCGACCGTCGGGCCCGCGACCGCCGCCTACGCGTACCGCTTCGTTCCCGGACAACCGTCGCATCTCGAACAGGATCAGCCGCAGATTTTCGCCGTCTATCTCAACGCCAAAGCGCTACATTCGCAGGGTCCGATCGACATCCGCGTCGTCACGAGCGGCAACGTCGTGAAAGTGACCAGCAGCAGCAACGGGCGTGCGGGCACCGTCGCGCAAATCGGCCCCGGCGATTTCCAAGCCCATAGTAAACTTCCGAAGCTTCCGCGCATCGTGACCGGCATCACGACGACCCTCGACTTCACGGCCGTATCGGCGACCGGCAAAAAAGTCACGGTCGGCGTTCCGATCCAACTGCAATGAACCGCATAGCGGCGCTTCTCTTCGCCGGCGCAATCCTCTGTCTAGGCTCGGCAAACCACCCGGCGGTTGCCGGCGCCCAGCCGGCGGCGACGATGACCCCGTCGGCGGCGCCGCCGGCATCACCGACCGCTGCGCCGAACACGACACCGCCGCAACCCGCAGCGAGTACGACACCGATGGCCGACTACAACTTCGTGTACCGCCCGACTCCGTCACCGAGCGCGACGCCGGTGGCCGCGCCGGGCGCGCCGCAGATTGACGAGATCGACTTGAGCGACGCGACCATCGTTGCGCCCGGTACGATTCGCGTGCGCGTGCTGACCAGCACCGCCGTGACCAGCGTAACGGCCGACGCCTTTGGCCGGACGATGGCGATCCCGCAACAGCAGCCCGGCCTCTTCGCGCTGGTGGGGACGATTCCCGACGTGCCGTTCTTCTTGAAGAATCGCGTGTACAACATCGAGTTCGTAGCGGCGGTCCCCGATGGGCGAACCACGCGCGTAACGCTGCCCCTGACCTTGCGATGATGCCCGCGGCGCAAGCGCCGCGAGCATCATGACATCCGCCTATGCGCCCCTAGCCTGGCGACGGTCGCTTTTGCCGGCGACGGTCAAAACGTCATCGTCGAGAACGGACGCGCCGTAACCGGGAAGTCGGCTCGCGGGTCGAACGAACGGCCTGCTTCCTGCCGACGTTTTTCCGAGGCCTCCCATCGCTACACTCGCGCCATCGCTCGTCCGTGCGCTTCCCAGTTCCAGTCGCCCGCTTGCCGGATTGCTCGAACGTCTTCGTTCGCATCGCGGCGCATTCGCGCTACACGAAACGACGGCGGCGGCGCGGCCCTACTTGCTAGCCGGCATTTTTCGCGCGCTACGCGTCCCAACGGCGGTCATCGTGGCGACGGCTGACATTGCCGAGCGCACCTTCGCCGATCTGTCGTATTATTTGGCGGAAAGCGGCGGCGCGCCGCCCGTAACGCTGGTTCGCCCGCGCGAGGAAAGCGTCGGCATCATTGAGTCGCCTTCCGAGCGTAGCGCACGCATGACGCTGTTCGCCGACTTGCTGGCCGGCCGGCCGCAGATTGCCGTCATCCCGGTCGCTGCACTACGCCAGTACGTCATGCCGCGCGACGTCTTCGCCAGCCGCGCGTTCCGTTTGGAGCTCGGCGACGCGGAAGGTTTCGAGGCCTTGCAGCGGCGCCTGTATGACGTCGGCTACCACCGCGCCGATGTCGTGTCGGCGGCGGGCGAATATGCGGTCCGTGGCGGCCTCATCGACGTCTGGGCCGCGACCGCACCGGCGCCGGCGCGCGTCGAGTTCTTCGGCGACGAAATCGAATCGATCCGTAGCTTCGACCTCGCGACGCAGCGCAGCACGGAACCGCTGGAGACGCTCGACGTCGCGCCGTGGAGCGAACTGCCGCGCGACGAAGCCCTCCGCGAGCGAGTCGCGTCACGCATCACCGGCACGCCTGCGACGCTATCGGCCGCGCGAGCGTATATCGCTTGCGGTGCGGACCTTCCCGAAGCGTGGCTGTCGCTCGCCTACGATGAACGCGAAACGCTGCTCGACTATCTCCCGGGCGACGGACTGATCGTGCTCGAAGAACCCGCGATGCTCGCGACCGTCGAGCACGCTCTCGACGACGAACGGTCGCGCGAAGAACACGTGCTGCTGGCCGCGGTCGGTTCAGGCGAACTTTCGGTCGACGAAGAAGCCGTCGGCGAAGCGCTGTTGGCCGACGTAACGGCGCCGCAGCCGAATCTCGCGACAATCGGCACCTCGCTCGCAGACCGGCGCGTACTGGTCATGCCGGGCGCAATCGAAGGTGGGACGACGCCGTGGCTCCCGCCCGTGCTCGACGGTTTCGTGCTCGAGACGCGGCCGGTCGAGCACTTCAATCGACAATTGACGATGTTTCTCGAGCAGGTAAAGGCATGGACTGCGAACGGCGAAACGGTTGCCCTCGTCGCGTCCGGCGCGTCGCGGCTGGCCGAGATGTTGCGCGCCGCCAGTTTAAACGTCGAACGTACCGCTACGCTGCTGCATTTGCGCGAGAGCGGCGCCGCTTCATTCGTCGGCAACGGCGCCGGTATGACGCGCGGCGGCACCGTTTTTGTGGATCAAGGCAGCATCGAAGCCGGGTTCGCCATCCCCGGCCTGCGCCTGCACGTGCTCGGCGACCGCGAAATTTACGGGCAGCCGCCCAAACGCGTCAAACTGCGCGCCGTCAAGGAAGGCGTGCCGGTTACGCTTGCGGATCTGCGGGTCGGCGATCACGTCGTGCACGCCGTACACGGTATCGGTCAGTACCTCGGCCTGCGCGCCGAAACGATTCTCGGCGCGACGCAAGATTATTTAGACCTGAAGTATGCCGGTACCGACCGCATGCTCGTGCCGGTCACGCAGATGCACGCGGTCACTAAATACGGCGCGGGCGAAGGCGCTGCGCCGCGGCTCTCCAAGATGGGCGGTGCCGATTGGGCGCGCACGAAGTCGCGCGTCTCCGAAAACCTCGCGAAGATCGCCGACGGGCTGGTCGCGTTATACGCCGAACGCGAAGCGGCGCCAGGCTACGCGTTTGCGCCCGACTCGCCATGGCAAGCCGAACTCGAAGAAGCCTTCCCCTACGAGACGACGCCCGATCAACAGAAAGCGATCGACGACGCCAAAGGCGACATGGAGCGGCCGCGGCCGATGGACCGGCTGGTCTGCGGCGACGTGGGTTACGGTAAAACGGAAGTCGCGGTGCGGGCCGCTTTCAAGGCGATCGCCGACAAGAAACAGGTGGCGGTGCTGGTGCCGACGACCTTGCTCGCGGCGCAGCACCACCGTACCTTCGCCGCCCGGTTCGCAAGCTTTCCGGTGCGCATCGAAGAGCTGTCGCGCTTCAAAACCAAAAAAGAGCAGCAGGCCATCCTGCGCGATCTCGCCGACGGCAAGGTCGACATCGTCGTCGGCACGCACCGTCTCTTGCAAATAGACGTCGTGTTCGCCAACCTCGGACTGATCGTCGTCGATGAAGAGCAGCGCTTCGGCGTGATGCACAAAGAGCGTCTCAAGCACATGCGCGCCACGGTCGACGTGATGACGCTGTCGGCGACGCCGATTCCGCGCACCTTGCACATGTCGTTGCTCGGCGTACGTGACCTGTCGCTCATTCAGACGCCGCCCAAGAATCGCATGTCGATCAAGACGGTCGTCGTGCCCTTTTCCGATGCGATCGTCCAAAAGGCGATCGATCAGGAACTCGATCGCGGCGGCCAAGTCTACTATTTGCACAATCGCATCGAATCGATCTACGGCGTAGCGCGGGCGCTCGAGCGCCTCGTTCCCAAGGCTCGCGTCGCCGTGGGCCACGGGCAGATGGGCGAGGGTGAGCTCGAGCCGATCATGGCTCGGTTCGTCGACGGCGAGATCGATGTGCTGGTGGCAACCACCATCATCGAGAACGGCATCGATATCCCCAACGTCAACACGATCATCGTCAATGATGCGGATCGCTTCGGGCTCGCGCAACTCTATCAGTTGCGCGGCCGGGTCGGGCGCTCCAATCATCAAGCCTATGCGTACCTGCTCTATCAAGCGCACAAGGCCCTGAGCGAGGATGCCAAGGCCCGCTTGGAAGCGATCCGCGAGTTCACGCACCTGGGTAGCGGTTTACAGGTGGCGATGCGCGACCTCGAGATTCGCGGCGCCGGAAATCTGCTCGGCGCGGCGCAGTCCGGCTTCATCGGCGCTGTCGGCTTCGAAACGTACTGCGAAATGCTCGCGCAGGCGATCGCCGAACGCAAGGGCGCCGAAGCGGCATTGCCCGAGCGGCGCGAGGCGGTCATCGACGTCAAGCTCGACGCCTACATACCGAACGACTACATCCCGCAAGTTTCGCAGAAAATCGGGGCGTATCAGCAACTGGCCAACGCGCGCAGCGAGGCCGAAGTCGACGAGCTGGCCGCCGGGCTGCGCGACCGTTTCGGAGCGCTGCCCGACCCGCTGACCAACCTCGTTGAAATCACCAAGTTGCGCACCGTCGCGCTGCGTAAGGGCGTCACGCGCGTCGTCATCGATGAAAGCCGGCTCACCTTGGGCGTCGGCGCCGGCTTCGCGATCGCTCCGACCGCGATCCCCAAGCTCCAGTCGCTCACGCGCAACCGTTTCCGGTTCGGCGACGGCCGGATCACGATCGACCTGCCCGCTCGCAAGGCCGTCGAGCATCTTCCGCTCCTGCACTCGCTGCTCGACGCGCTCTAGGGATTCGACCTCGTCGAATCTGTTGCGCTCGGCCTACGGCCGATCCGCGCGTCCACGATTCGGCTGCACCGAATCATGGACATAGCGGAGGTCGGGCAACGCCCGACGGAGGTCTGGTAGGAGTTGATCGGGGGAGGCTGCAAGGAACGAGGGTTTGCGGGGCCACAAGCTCCGCACTGTTATGTCGGGCTGGGAGTTTTGCATGTTGCACGCGTCTCGCGCGTCGGCCGTCGTGGCCACACTGGTACTCGGATTCACCCTCGGGGGGTGCGCCAACGGCGGCGGGGGCGGCGGTAACGTCGCATCGGTCAATGGCCAGAACATCCCGCGGTCGGAGTTCGACGCAAAAGTTGACGGGAGTCCGCAAGCCAAAGGTGTGCTCAACCAACTCGTGCAGGGCGCGCTGATCGACCAGTACGCCAAGGACAACCACATCGACATTCCCGACACGGCGGTCACTAAAGAAGAGGACGACATCAAGTCCAAATATCCGCCGGGACAGTTCGACCAAATCCTCAAGTCGCAGAACCTGACGGAAAACGACGTTCGCAACATTCTACGGCAGAAATTGATCGTCGAGAAGGCCGTTGCGGGCGGCGTCCACGTCAGTGACGCCGACATCACGAATTACCTGAAAAAGAACCGCGCGACGCTCGACACCGCCGAACAAGTGCGCGCGCGCCACATTCTCGTGCCGGATCTCAAGACGGCGCAGACCGTCGAAGCCAAACTCAAGGCGAACCCGGGCAATTTCGCAGCGTTAGCGCAACAGTACTCGACCGATCCGTCGAGCAAAGTAAAGGGCGGCGAATTGGGCTTCTTCGCCAAGGGCCAGATGGTGCCGTCGTTCCAGGCCGCGGCCTTCTCGCAGCCGATCGGGGAGATCGGATCGCCGGTGAAGTCGCCGTTCGGCTATCACATCATCCAAGTCGAGCAAAAGAAACCGGCCCAAGTCGCGACCCTCGCCAATTCACGCGACAAGATCAAGCAACTGCTGACGCAGCAGCAAGAGCAGCAGCAAATACCGCAGTTCCTCGCCAGCCTGCGCAGTAAGGCAAACATCGTCGTGTATGACGACCAGCTCAAAGATGCGATCCCGCCTGCGCCTCCGGCGAACTCGGCGGCTTCGGGCGCCCCCACTTCCGCTGCATCAAACGCTGCCTCAACCGCCGCGTCTGCAGCTCCGGTCGCGAGCCCGGCGAGCGCTCCCAGCACGGCCGCCTCTCCGTAGCAGATAGGCGCCCGTCTCCGAGCGCGAAAGTCTCGGGGGTGCGCCACCTTCGGGAGACTTCTTCATGATGGTGCGGATCGTCGGCTTAGGCCCCGGCGACGCCGATCTGATCACGCTCGGCAGCCTTGAGGCGCTGCGCGCTGCCGGGCGCGCGGTCACGTTGCTTGCACCGCCCGAACTGGTGCTGTTTCTGGAAAGCGAAGGTGTCGAGATCGTGCGCGACGGCATCGCCGACCCGGCGCTGTTCGTGCGCGGCTCGCGCGATGCCATCGATAGGTTCGTGCAGGCGCTCGAGGGCCGCGACCTCGCGCTCGGCGTGCTCGGCAATCCGCTGTCGGATTTCCCCGGCTTACCGCTGCTCTTGCGGGAACTCGAACGCGCCGGGGCACGCACGGAACTGGTGCCCGGCATGCCGCGCGCCACGCTCGCCGCCGCCATCGCGATGCCGCTGGTTCCCTTGCCGCCGGCGTCGGCACATTACACGTGGCCCGATCTCGTCGAAGTGATGGCGCGCTTGCGCCGCACGTGTCCCTGGGATCGCGAGCAGACGCATGCCACCCTCGTGCCGTATCTCATTGAAGAAACGTACGAGGTCGCCGACGCCATCGAAACGCACGGTGACGCCGAGTTGTGCGAAGAACTCGGCGATCTGTTGCTGCAAATCGTCTTCCACGCGCAGCTTGCCACCGAACGCGGCAAGTTCTCGATCGCCGACGTGATCGACGGCCTTTCCAACAAGATGATCCGACGTCATCCGCACGTCTTCGGCGATCAAGCCGTCAGCGGAGTGGCGGACGTGTGGCGCAACTGGGAGCAGCTTAAGGCTCTTGAGCCGTCGGCGCAAAAACGGCGCAGCCGGCTCGACGGCATTCCCAAAGGCTTGGGCGCGCTCCAACGTGGCCACAAGATGCAGGACAAGGCGGCTCGCGTCGGCTTCGACTGGCCGACGCACGACGGCGTACGGGCCAAACTGGCGGAGGAACTCGCCGAACTCGAAACGGCGCGGCGTGAAAACGATATGCGCGCATTGCGCGAAGAACTCGGCGACGTACTGTTCACGCTGGTCAACTACGCGCGCTCGCTCGGGATCGATGCCGAGGGTGCGATGCGCGACGCCAACGCCAAGTTCGACCGTCGTTTTCGTTACATGGAGCGGCGCGCCGAGACTGCGGGGCGAACCCTCGGCGACTTGAGCCTCGATGAACTCGAGGAACTCTGGCAACTGGCGAAGGCGCAGGCAGCGTAAAGCTCCGGTGAGCGATCGCGGCGAAGATTCGGCTTTTATCCGGCTGCGGATGAGCGCGCACGACGCGCATTACGGGGGCGACCTCGTCGACGGCGCACGCATGCTGGCACTATTCGGCGACGTCGCGACCGAATTGTGCATCCGCGAATCGGGCGACGAAGGACTGTTCGCGGGTTACGAACACGTCGAATTCCTGGCGCCGGTGCATGCCGGCGACTACATCGAAGCCGAAGGCCGCATCGTGCGGCGCGGAAATCGTTCACGCCGTATGACGTTCGAAGCGCGCAAGGTCGTGGCGGCGCGCCCCGACCGCTCGCCCAGCGCCGCCGACGTTGTGACCGAGCCCGTCGTCGTGTGCCGCGCCACCGGAACGTGCGTCGTCGTTCGCGTTGCGGATCGATAAATTCCTCAAAGTGTCGCGCCTTGCGAAACGGCGGAGCGAAGCGCATGAGGCCCTGGTCAACGGACGCATCGCCAAAGACGGAAAGGCGCTCAAGCCGGGCTACGACGTCAAGGTCGGCGACGTGATCGAATTACACTACGCGCGCAAATTCGTGACCGTGCGCGTATTGCTCGTACCGGAAAAGATCGTGCCCAGCCTGCGCGACGTACCGCTGTACGAGACGCTCGAAGAACGGCGCGATGAGCCGGCCGATTGGCTGCAGTGACGTGGGTTCGCAGCCGCGTACCTCACCGAAGCAAACGCTATCGGCCGATGCCAAGGACGCCCTCGCCCGCGAACCCGTAAGCACCCACCACGGTCGCGCGGCTTTGCGCGATGGACTGTTGTTCTTCGGAACGGAGCGGCGCCGCGGATTTTCCGGACGCGGAGAGCGGCCGTTGCGCGGCTGGCATGGACGCTGTTGACACCGGGCGGAGAAGGACCGCCCAAGGCGTCGAACGGGAAGCGGTCGCATCGTACGCCGACGTACGAGTTCACCGTTGCGAGGCTTCCCGTTCTTGGCAAGACGAACGCGCGTAACGATCGTCGCATGGCGCTGCGCGGCGCCTTTCTTGGGTGCGGTTCGTTAGCAGCCCCGGCACGCGGCTATCATCTCGAATTCATCCCGCCCGACACGGAAGCGGCGCAACGACTGCTCGCGCTCTTGCGCGCCGAAGAACTCGAACCACGCGTCACCCTGCGTAAGGGGCGCAGCGTCGTGTACTTCAAGGGCGTTGACCCGATCGCGCGCGTGCTGGCGACGATCGGCGCCGGTACCGTGCTCCTCCAGCTTGAAGAGCTGCGCGCCGTCAAGGAGACGAAGAACCGCATCCACCGGCTCGTCAACATGGAAGCGTCGAACGTGGACCGCGCCACGAGCGCCGCAGCTGCACAACGCGAAGCGATCGCCTTCTTGGCCGATGCCTACGGCTTGACGCGTTTGTCGGCGCCGCTGCGCGCAGCCGCCGAATTGCGCCTCGCGTATCCCGGTGAGACGCTCGCCGAACTCGGCCGGCGCTGCGATCCGATCGTCAACAAATCGACGATGGGCGGCCGCATCGCGGCCTTGATGCGACTTGCGCAGCAGACGGGGATGGCACCGCCGGAAAAGGGCTCGTCTCCCACGAGCGTGTAACCGAGTGAGCGCTTTCAGTGTGGGCGCTTCCAAAAGGAGACGGCATGCGCATCGGCATCAACGGCTTCGGCCGCATCGGCCGCAATTTCACCAAGGCCTTGTTGGAACGCCACCCCGGCGTCGAGATCGCGGCGGTCAACGATTTGACGAGCGCCGCCGAGTGCGCGCACCTCTTCAAGTACGATTCAAACTACGGAACCTACGACGGTGACGTAACCGCGAGCGGCAACGGCATCACGATCGACGGAAAAGCGATGCGGGTCTTGGCCGAACGCGATCCCGCCAAAATACCTTGGAAGGACCTTGGCGTCGACGTCGTCGTCGAGTCGACCGGGCTGTTCACCGATGCGGCCAAAGCGCGCGCGCACATCGACGGCGGCGGCGCGAGGAAAGTGATCATTTCGGCGCCCGCCAAGGGCGAGGACATCACGCTCGTGCTCGGCGTCAACCACGCCGCCTACGACCCCGAGAAGCATGACATCATTTCGAATGCGTCGTGTACGACCAACTGCCTGGCGACAGCCGTGAAGCCGATCGTCGACAACCTCGGGTGGGTCAAAGGCTTCATGACGACGATTCACTCCTATACCAACGATCAGAACATCCTCGACGCACCCCACAAGGATTTGCGCCGCGCGCGCAATGCCGCGACGAACATCGTTCCGACGTCGACCGGCGCTGCCAAAGCGCTCTACCTCACGATACCGGAAATCGAAGGCACGTTCGACGGGTTTGCCCTGCGCGTTCCGACGCCGGTCGTCTCGATGATCTATCTGGTCGCCCAGGTCAAGAAGCCGACGACCAGGGATCAGCTCAACGCGATCCTGCGCACTGCGTCGACCGGCGAACTCAAAGACCTCGTCGGTTACACCGACGAGGAACTCGTCTCGAGCGATTTCAAGAAGTCGTCCTACAGTTCGATCATCGACGCGAAGCTGAACAATGCCCTGGGGGACCTCGTGCAGATCGCGGCTTGGTACGACAACGAGTGGGGCTACTCGTGCCGCCTCGCCGACGTCACCCACATGGTGCTCTCCAAACTGCCTGCCGCCGTTTAGGCGTACGGTGGCACTTCGCACGTTACGCGACCTCGACGTTCGCGGCCGGCGCGTCATCGTGCGCGAGGACCTCAACGTTCCGCTCAAGGACGGCGCCGTCGGCGATGCGACCCGCATTGCCGCGGCGGTGGATACATTACGATACCTGCACGAGCAGGGCGCGCGCACGATCGTGCTGTCCCACCTGGGGCGACCTGACGGCAAGCGAACGCCGGCGCTCACATTACGCCCGGTGGCCGCGGAACTCGCCCGCCGGCTCGGCGTACCGGTCGCCTTTGCAACGGACTGCGTCGGACCCGTCGCCGAGGTTGCGACCGAAGCGATGCGCGACGGCGACGTCGTGCTGCTCGAAAACGTGCGCTACCACCCCGAAGAGGAAGCGAACGATCCCGAATTCGCGCGTCGCCTCGCGGCGCTGGGTGACCTGTACGTCAACGATGCGTTCGGCACGGCGCATCGCGCGCACGCCTCGACCGAGGGCATTGCGCGGTACGTGCCCGCCGCCGCCGGATTTCTGATGGAAGCGGAGTTGCGGGCGCTCGCGCAGTTGACGCAGCATCCGCGCAAACCGTTCGTCTGCGCGATCGGCGGCGCCAAAGTCAAAGACAAGGTCGGCGTGTTTACGCATCTGCTCGAGCGCGTCGATGCGTTTGTGATCGGCGGCGGCATGGCCAACACGTTTCTGGCCGCGCAGAACATGAACGTCGGGACGAGCTTGCGTGACGCCGACCTCGAGCCGGCGCGCGCCATCCTCGATCTCGCGTTGCGCAAAGGCGTCGACATTGAATTGCCCACCGATGCCGTCGTGTCAACTGCATTCGACGCCGATCAGAACGCTAAGACCGTCTCGCTTTCCGACATCGACGATGAGATGATCCTCGACATCGGCCCGGCCACGGCACAGCGCTATGCGGCGACGTTGCGAGCCGCCAAGACGATCGTCTTCAACGGCCCGATGGGCGTCTACGAGCGGGCGCCGTACCGTGACGGAACGCGTCGGATCGGTGAAGCGATTGCGGAGGCCACCCGAGCCGGCGCGACCAGCGTCGTCGGCGGCGGAGATGCAGCAGCCGCCGCGCATGAATTGCGCTTCGCCGCCGCGATGACGCATGTCTCGACGGGCGGCGGCGCGACGCTCGAATATCTGGAAGGCAAAACGCTGCCTGGGGTCGCCGCGTTAGAACGCGCCGCGCGACAGACGGCACCGCAAGGGTGAGTGCGCGGCGGCCGCTGATCGCGGGCAACTGGAAGATGCACGAGACGATCGCCCAAGCGCGTGCGCTCGTGCGCGATTTGCGCGCGCTCGCATGGCCGCAAGGCGTCGACGTCGCCGTCGCGCCGCCATTCACCGCCCTCGCGGCCGTGGTGGGCGAACTCGCCGGCTCTTCGATCGCGCTCGGCGCCCAGACGATGCACGAGCGCGACGACGGTCCCTTCACGGGCGAAATTTCTGCGCCGATGCTGCGCGAACTCGGCGTCGTGTACGTCATTCTTGGTCACTCCGAACGGCGCGCCACCTGCAGTGAAAACGACGCTGCGATCAACCGCAAAGTGCACGCCGCCCTCGGACACGATATCACGCCGATCGTCGCCGTCGGCGAGACACGGGACGAACACGTCGCGGGGCAGACGCTCCACAAGGTCACGCATCAAACCCGGGCCGCCTTTGCCGGCGTTGCACGTGCCGACGTCGAGCGCTGCGTCGTCGCCTACGAACCGATCTGGGCGATCGGCTCGGGACTAAGTGACGAGCCGGCGAGCGCCGATCGTGTGATGGCCGAGATTCGGTCCTGCACGGCGGGACTCGCGGGCGCCCGCATCCTGTACGGAGGCAGCATGAAACCGGACAACGCGGCTCTTCTGCTCGCACAGCCGAACATCGACGGCGGCTTGATCGGCGGTGCCAGTCTGTCGGCCGCGAGCTTCGCCGCGATTGCGAACTGCGCGCGCACGCGCGTGCTCGCATGATGCCGCAGCGCGCGCGCAAGGGTCCGCTCGTGCTCGCCCTTCTCGACGGCTGGGGACACAGCGACGAGCCCTACGGCAACGCAATCGCTGCGGCCGAACTTCCCAATTGGCGACGGTTGTTAAACACGTACCCGCATGCGCTGCTCGCGGCCAGCGGCGAGGCGGTCGGCCTGCCCACGGGCGTGATGGGCAACAGCGAAGTCGGGCACATCAATATCGGCAGCGGTCGCGTCGTTCCGCAAGGCGTCGTCGTCATCAACGAATCGCTGGCGGACGGCAGTTTCGCTCAGAGCGAGACGCTGCGCCGCGCGATCGCGCGCGCGAAAGCGCACGCCGGGACCTTGCACCTGATGGGCTTGCTGTCGGACGGCAACGTGCATAGCGCCATCGCGCATTGCTTCGCGCTGATCGAGGCCGCGGCGCCGGACGTCCGCATTGCCGTGCATCCCTTCGGTGACGGCCGCGACGTGCCGCCGTCGTCGATGTGCAGCTACCTCGCCGCGCTCGAAGAGCGTCTCGATAGCGTCGGACAACGTGGCGCGATCGCGACGTTGATGGGGCGCTACTATGCGATGGACCGCGACAAACGGTGGGACCGAACCGAGCGCGCGTACCAAGCGCTCGCAGAAGGTCGCGCCCAATACGCAGCGCCGACGGCAGGTGACGCGCTCGACGCTGCCTACGCGCGGGGCGAGACCGACGAGTTCATTATGCCGACGATCGTCGGCCAGGCGCGACCGGTCCGCGACGGCGACGCGGTCATCTTCTTCAACTTTCGGCCCGACCGTGCGCGCCAAATCACGCTCGCGTTCACGCAGCCGGGATTCGTCGAGTTTCCGGTTCTGACATACGACGATCTCTTCTTTGCCACGATGACCCGCTACGAAGAAGACATGACCAACCCCATCCTGTTCGGTCCTCGACCGCAGAGCGACACGTTCGGCGAGATCGTCGCCGCCGCGGGCTTACGCCAACTGCGCCTCGCCGAGACCGAAAAGTACGCGCACGTCACGTACTTCTTCAACGGCGGTCGGGAAACGGTCTTCGAACGCGAGGACCGCATCTTGATTCCCTCCGATCGGAAGGTCGCTACCTACGATCGCGCGCCCGAGATGCAGGCCGAAGAGATTACGACGGCCGCATGTGAGGACGTGCGCGACCGCGTGCACGATTTGATCGTGATGAACTACGCGAACGCCGACATGGTCGGCCACACCGGCGTAATGGAGGCGACGATCTCGAGCCTTGAAACGCTCGACGTCGCGCTCGGTCGCCTGGAGCACGCCGTCCTCGAAGCGGACGGCATTCTCGCCATCACCGCCGACCACGGCAACGCCGAAGCAAAACTCGACAAAGACGGAAACCCGCTGACCGCGCACACGACCAACCCCGTCCCGTTTATCCTGGTCTCGCGCGAGCCGCTCATCGGGCCGCTGCACGACGGTAAGCTCGGCGACGTAGCGCCGACCTTGCTGCCGCTGCTCGGGCTCGACGTACCCGCCGTCATGACGGGCTGTAATCTTCTCAGAGCGGCGGTTAAGGTGGCACAGCCACCTTAACGGAGCAGCATCTTTGCGATCATGGCGGAGCGCTTGGTGCAGCCAAGCTTGATTCCGGCGTTGCGCAGGTGGCAGTGCACCGTCGCCTCCGCAATGCCCAGCGACGAGGCGATCTCGCGAACGTTCTTGCCGTCGATGACGAGTTCCAGAACGTCGGCCTCGCGTGAGGAGAAGCAGTATTGGGAGCACTTCACGAAAAACGACGGCGCGTGGCGCTGGCGTTCAACGAGAACCGCATAGCCGCGGACGTTTCCTTCGAGCGCGAAGACGCGGACGACGATCTCGGACGACAATGCGCCCGAGCGCTGCTCGCGGTCGACCCCACCTTCGACCAGACGACGTGCCAGCGGCTTGATCTCTTCCGACCAGCGGGCTGCCAACAGACGGTAACGCGCATCGTGCCGCCCCGTCCCGAAGACGGCGAGGATCTCCAGCGCCTCGTCGACCGGATACGCTGTGCCGGTTAATAGACGATTAACGGACCGTTCCGCATTCCTTCGCTAGACGGCTCGCAAGGTGGCTCGTTCGCTGCGTATCGTGGCGCGTAGCAGAACCCGCAGCCGTTCGGGAGGTTCGCGGTCGAACCGGCGATGCAGCGCCGCTTCGAAACGACGGAACTCCGCTACCGCGGCGCCGGGATCACCCTGGCGCCGTGCGGCCGTCATCGCCAGTTCGCAGCCCCGTTCGTTACACGGATCGACCGCCAGCAGTTCGGTCGTGCGCTCGAGCGCTGCGACGAGATCATCGCGCAGCAGTGCGTCCCCCGCTAAGACTTCGAGCGCCGCACCGTACGCACGTCGGATGCGTTGCTCATACGGCCGAATCCACGCCCACCTTTGCGCAAACGCCGGAAACTGTGGCCGCAGCGAGGCGCGGTAGCGCTCGACGTTGTGCCGCAGTTCGGGTTGAAGCTGACGGCCGTCATCGATGTGGCCGAGCGTTTGCTCCGCTTCGAACAGATCAACGCACACATCCGAACCGAGCACATAGCCCGCGGGCGTGTCACATACTGCAGCGTTGCCAAGCTTCGAACGCAGGCGTCGCACGCAGCCTTTCGCTGCGCTCGCCGGCGCCCGGTTCTTCGGCCAAAACTCCGCACCGAGTGCCATCGCAGAGAGCGGTTCGGACGAAAATGCGATACGCGTGAGAACGGCCGTCTCACGCTCCGAAACGGCGACGGCGTGATCCCCCTCCCGTACCCGCAGCGATGCCGGCGAAAACAATAACCGCGCCGAGGCAGCATCTTGGAAGTAACGAAAGCGCCGGCTTACGCCGCCGAGGACCGTCGCATCCCCCGTGCCCGCGCGCAACGCTTCGAGCGCAGCTTCCAGCGTCGCATTGCGGTGATCTCTCGCAATGTGCACGGCCTCATCGAGCAACGTGCTGCCGGAGGTCTGATCGATGGCCGCGAGTGCGACTCGCGCGATCACTTGGTAATATGCCGAGCGCGCTTGATCCGCGGCTTGGCGCGCCGACATCGCAAATCCCGCGGCGCGCTTTCGATCCCTGGTGGCTGCGGCGGCCATCAAGTATGCTTGGCAACGGACTTTCGGCGGGCGCGAATTCGAGACGCCGCTCTGCGTACGGCCCCGCGCGCAATCCACGAAGAAGGCCGCCGCTGGGAAGCGCGCGATCGGGGGCTGTTCGAGCGCCGCAAGGCGACGCTCGAACGCCTCATCGTCACCGCTAGCCCACACTCCGAATGCGGCGTCGCTCTGCGCGGCAATCAGCGGCGCAGCTAAGCCCGTTCGGCCAGCCGCCTCGCAGGCTTCGTGCAGCGCTGCTCGTTCATCGGCGCTGTTGCCGTCCATACGGTGACGGGCCGCGACGACGTCGCTTGCCCAAAGGGCCCGCAACGCATCGTCGGCGAGCAGCGGATCGACGGTGCGGGTAAGCCGGGTCAGGTCGACCGGATCGCCGCGCCAGACATCGTACGCGGCGAACCACATCGTCGCATGCGCTTGCGCTGTACGGCGCTCTGTGGGAGGAGCATCGGCGACTGCGGACAGCAACGCTGCAAGCACAGCGCGCCCCTCTTCGAAGCAGCCGAGCAGTCCGGCCGCGTACGCATACGGTGACGTGATCGCGAGTCGAAGCTGGACGCTCGTCTCATTGGATATTGCCGCGTAGAGCCGCCGGCATTCGTCCAGCCATTGTGCGGCATCCATGCTAGGCATCCGTGCCAACGTCGCAGCGGACCACAACGGCGGACGGCATTCGAGCACACCGAAGGTGAAAGCAGACAACACGTTCGCTGCCTCAGGCGGCAGCGCGCCTTGCAGAAACGGCGCTATGCCGGCGAGTGCGTCGGCGGACGTATCGACGTCGTTTATTGCAAGAGCCAGCCGCGCTACCGCAAGGTCGTCACCGCTGCTTCGCAGCACGTCGATCAGTTCACCGATCACCACTTCCGCGCGCGAGCGATACGCGGCGGTGAGAATCGATTGCGCGAACGGGTGGACCGACGACGAGCCTTCCGGTGTCACGGTAACGAACGGCGTGTCGGCAAGCGGAACGGTCGCGCAGCGCTCGCGCAAAATCGTCTGGGGCACGCTGCCGTTCGGCACGAACGTCGTTAGAATCAGTGCATCGCGCTGCGGCGCATCGAGCCGTTCCACGATTTCTTGCGTGAAATACGTCGCCACGTCGCGACGCTTACCGGCTCGAATATCGGCTAGCGCCGAAGCTACGTTGCCTTCACTTGCCGCATTGGCGAGCACGAGAACCGCGATCGGCCACCCGGCCGTCGCCGCTTCGATCCCGTGCGCAATCTCCAGTCCACTGCCGAAGATGCGGCTAATCTCTTCGGTATCGAACCGTAGATCGTTCGCATCAAACGACAGCACTTCGTTGGGCGGCGCGAAGCCCGCGGCCGGCACGTCGAGGCGCGTACGCGACGCAACGATGACGCGTCGCGTGGGATGCGGGCGCGCCAACAATTGCGTGAACAGCGACAGCATCGCCGGATCGCCCGCGATGTCGGTGGCATCGTCAAAGATAAACGTCGTCGCGCCCAACGTTTGCCGCCATGCCTGCACGGCAGCAGTCGGGAGGTCGGCATCATCATGCGTAAACGGAAGTCGTTGCTGGAACGGGAACGCACGCTGCTCGTTCGAACTCTCGGTGAGCGCTGCGATGACGCGCCTAGCGAATTCGGTGACGTCGCCGACTCCGCGGCACGCGCATATTGCGGACTCAGGAGATTTACGGGCGAGTGTTGTTGCCAGCGTCGTTTTCCCAAAACCGGCAGGCGCGACGAGCCACAACAAACGCGGACCGACGATACGGACCCGTTTGAGAAGTCGCCTGCGCGCAATGGGACGGCGCGCTGACGTACTCATCTTCTTGCTGAACCTCGCGTTCGACGAATGAAAGCGCGCCAAGCGGCGCGCCGAGTCTCATTCGCGGGATCGACGTGCGTCCATTGTTACGCGCTCGCAAAAGTTTTCCACAGGCATGCCATCTTTTCCACAGCATGCCATCGTAGAGACAACGGACTAAAAGTCCCGCTCATGGGCCGAGCCGATACGAACCGCTCTGGTCGATCGACAGCCGCCGGCCAGCGCATATGATGGAACGAATGCTATGCTCCCAATACGTGACCACGCGCAGCGCGACGGGCCGCAGCTTCGCGAGCAATGCGCGCGCCCGTTGGGATATCGACAACGTATCTTTCATCCATGCGGGATGATCGCCCGGCAAGGCGTGTCCGCCCCACCGATCTTCGGCGTCATCGAAGACGGGATTGGGTGCGTACGGTGCTGCCAGTGCGGCCGGCTCCGTAGTTTGTAACGAGGTTGCCGCGACGTCGCGTTCGACCGTCGACCTCACGGCGCCAAACCGCTGTGGCGCAGCTTCACGAGCGCGCTCAAGTGAAGCTGAGAAACGCGTTGCGGTGAGACGCGCAATGCCGCCCCGATGGCATGCATCGTAAGGTCGTGCGAATAGTGCAAGCTCAGGATGCGGCGCTGGCGCTCGGGCAGCAGTGCGATTGCGTCGGCGAGCTCGCGGCGCCGCGCCCGCGCCGCTACTTCGCGCGAGGCATTGCCTTCGTAATCCACGAGCGCATCGCGGCTGCCGGACAACGGCACGTCGAGCGAAAGCGCTGCTTGGCGATGGGCCGCGGTCCGCGCGCGGCGCAGGGCACGATCGCTGCGTTCCATCTCGACGAACGCCGGCAACGTGCCGCGCTCTTGTGCGAGCGCATAGCGGCGTTCTTCAGCGCGACGGATCGTGCGGCGCACGCGTTCCGAGACCGGATCCAGGCGCCGCAGACCGTTGAGCATGGCGCCGGAGATCAAGCGTCGTGCGTAGAGTTCGAGCGTCGTTCCGCGGCTTTGGTCGAAGGTGTCGACGGCTCGGATCAACCCGATCGAACCATCGCCGATCAGGTCGTCGAGGTCGGCCGCGCCGACGACGCGTCGCACGCGCCGCGCGATCTGGCGCACGAGCGGCAACAGTTCGCGAATCGTCGCTTCGCGTTCGACGGTCGTCATCGTACAGATGTTCCGTCGTCGTGGCGTTCGCCGGCGGCCATGATGCGCATCAGGTCATCGGTCAAGCCGCCGCGCTCTTTGCGCGCGAGCGTCTGCGCGACTTCGCCAATGACGAGGTCGCCGTAGAAACCGAGCGCACCGGTCAGCGGCATAAACGCCGCCTTGGTGAGGATCGCCGCAAACTGAGCCGCGACGTCGCGACGCTGCTGCGCGGTGCGCCGGTACTCGATGCGTGTGTCAGGAACGGTGGAGGTTGTTGGCGATCCGCAGCATTTCATCGGCGGCCTGTACTCCTTTGGAATCGGCTTCATAGGCGCGTTGGGCAGCGAGAATTGCCATCATCGACTCGATGATCGAGACGTTCGATTTCTCGAGCATGCCGAACTCGATCTTCGGCTCGCGGTCGCCGCCGGCGGCGAGCGTGCGTGGAGGGCCCGATCCCGGCGTCGCAGCGAAGAGAGCGGAGCCTATTGGCCGTAAGCGTTCGGGTGCGTCGAATGCCGCAAGCGCAATGTGGCCCAGGCCCTTCTGATGGCCGTTGACGTGCGCGGTGACACGGCCGTCGGTCGCCACACTGCTTGTTTGCGCGCCGCCGGGGACCGCGACACTGCATAATTTCCAACCGTCTGGGTTACGCAGCGAACCGTCGCGCGCGCGCGAGAAAGCCCCGGCGCGCGTATAGGCACGTTCGCCGTCACGCTCAACGCAAAAGAACCCGGCACCGTCGATTGCGACGTCGAACGGACCGCCCGAGCGTTCGAGCTTGCCTTGAGCGAAGATGGCACGGGTTCCCGTCACCGCCGTACCGAGTTGCGCATTTCCGCCGATCGGGGCGAAGGTGGCCTGGGCGCTTTTGAAACCGGCAACGTCGGCATTGGCCAAATTGTCGGCGATGACGTCGAGCTGCTTTTGTTGCGCCGCCATGCCGGTCGCCGACGCGAACAGCGCGCGGTTCACGACTTTACCCGCACGACGTCGTTGGCGTCTTTTTCGCGCTCTTCGTCGAGCGCCGACAGCGTCTTCTGCGCCGTCTCGAAGGCACGTTGCGCGGCGAGTACGTCGACCATCTCACCGACCGCGTCGACGTTCGATGCTTCGATGAAGCCGCTTTGGAGCGTCGTGCCGGGCCGTAGTGCAATGCGGCCCGTTTCGCGCGCCGCTTCGCGCACGATGCCGCGCGAATCGATCGCCGCGTCACTGCTCGCTCGAATTGGACCGTGCGCGCCCATGAGCACGCGGGCGCGGTCGTCGGCGAGTTCGCCGAGCGCGTTGCGCTCGAACGAGCCCGAACGCGATTCGCTGACGTGGCCACCGCGATCCCGCACCAAAAAGCCGCCTGCACCCACGATCGCGAGATCGAAAGTGCGCCCGGTATGCTGGAGCGGTCCTTGTGCGGCATCGATGCGGCTGGATGTGACGAGTCCACGCGCGGTCAGTGCGGCCCGCGCAACGCGTCGATGGAAACCGTCGCTCGAAACGTTCGCCAGATTAGCGGCTGACACGTCGAGCCGGCCTTGCGCGGCGTGCATCGCCGTCGCCATGAGTTCGATTCCGTCCATGTCTCCACGATACGGCCGACATGTTGCGCCGACGAGGCCGGATCGTTACGGTTTTGCGACGATCCGCACGAGATCGATGCGATAGCGTTGCGCGCGTGAACCGCGCACGCCGCAGAAACGGGGATCGCGGAGAAAGGCGTCGTGGACCGCGTCGCCGCCCCACGCGCCGTTGTGCCCCTCGGGCAGAAAGTTGACGAGCAGAACGTCGCCGTTCGCGCTAAGCGAGTCGGCCATTCGCTCGCGTGTCCGCGCGAAGTCTTCCTCCGACCAGTAATACGCCACTTCTGAAAGGACGATGAGATCGAACCGCCCGTCAGGATAGTCGGACGTCGCATCACACCGCGCAAACGTGACGTTGCCACAGCCGCGGCACGTCACGCGCGCCAAGTCGATCGCGCGCCCACTGATATCGATCGCCATGACATGGCCGGCGCGCTGCGCCAACCGGCGGGTCAAGACGCCGATCGAACATCCGATCTCGAGCGCTCGCTCGTACCGGCGCCCGAGTGCCGCGAGCGTGCGATCGTACTTCTCACGTTCGTACTCGCTCGTTCGCAACGACCATGGGTCATCGTTGCGCGCGTAGACATCCTCGAAGTAGGCGCCCCCCAGCTTCTGCACGGCGTGAACCTAGCCGACTATCGGCATCGAACCGCTCTCCAGCGCGCGCACGATCGTCGCGCACGGAGCGCACAGCGTTGGATGCAGCGCATCGCTCCCCACGGGCAGATACTTCCAGCAGCGCGAGCACTTCTGACCGTCCGCTGCCGACACTTCGATGCGCGGGTCGCCCGCAGGCTGCGCTGCGTCGGCGACGAGTTCAAGGCCCGAAACGACGAGGGTCTCGCGCAGATTATCGCCGAGTGAGCGCAAGCGGGGCTCGAGCTCGGTACCGGCGTACACGCGTGCCTGTAACTGAAAATCGCGCGGGCCGCCACTGGCGGCCACGCTCGCCCGGAGGCGCTTGAGCGTTTCCCAAAGCTCCAGTTGCGCATGTTCCGCCGCACCGCGCGCACTGCCGTGCGGCAGGCTCACGTCGAAGACACTCTGCCGGTCAGCGCGCAGCGGCTCGGGTACGAACTGCCAGGCTTCCTCGGCGGTGAAGGACAGGAGCGGCGCCAGCAGCGAGCAGAGCGCTTCCAGGATCGCGAAAAGCGCCGTCTGGGCACTCTTTCGTCGTGAGCCGGACCGCTCTCCCGAGTACATCGGATCTTTGAGCAGATCGACGTAGAAGCTCGACAAGTCGTTCGTATCGTAGTCGAGCAGCGCGAGATACACGTCGTGCAGCCGGTAGTTCTTGTAGTGGTCGACGACGCGATAGGCAACGTCGTCGAGTTTCGCGAGCGCCAGCCGGTCGATCGGCGCCAGCTGGTCGCGCGGCACCCGCTCATCGGGGCGAAAATCGGCGATCAACCCGAGCAGCATGCGCAATCGGTTACGCCAGTTGCGATACACGCTGCCGATCGCTTTGAGCAACTCGTCGCCCAAACGCATGTCGGCCGTGAATTCGACCGAAGCGACCCACAGCCGCAGCACGTCGGCGCCGTACGTCGCCATGGCGCCCGCGGCGCCGATATAGTTGCCCGCCGACTTGTGCATCGCTCGCCCCTGCGCGTCGAGGACCCACCCCGTCGAGACCGCGGTCTTATACGGCGCCGTTCCGCGGGTCGCAACCGCGGTGATCAAGTTGCTGCGGAACCAGCCGCGATACTGATCGCTGCCTTCCAAATAGCAATCGGCAGGCCACTGCATGCCGCGCGGCTCGAGCACGGCGCGGTGCGTCACACCGGATTCGAACCAGATGTCGACGATGTTGTATTCGCGCTCGAAGGTCCGGCCGTTGCACTGCGGACACGCGAAGTTCTCGGGCAAAAACGTGTCGAGCGGCTCCGTCCACCACAGATCCGAGGCGTTCGTCGCTTCGCTGCCGCGCTCGCGGAAGACGCCGGCCACCCGGCGCGCAACGTCGGGATCGAGAAAGACGTGTCCGCAGGAGCGGCATACGAGCGCCGGAATCGGCGTGCCCCAGGTGCGCTGTCGTGAAATGCACCATTCGGGATGATTCTCGATCATCTGCGCCATCCGGTGTTCGCCCCAGGGGGGCACCCACGTGATGGCGGGGATCCGCTCTTCGGCGCGCTTGCGCAAGCGGTTGGCATCCATCGCGATGAACCACTGCGAGGTCGCGCGAAAGATGACCGGTTGCTTGCAGCGCCAGCAGTGCGGATACGAGTGCTCGAACTCGCTCTGTGCGAACAGCGCTCCGTTGGCAGCAAGATCGGCGATGATGCGATCGTTGGCCGCGAACACCACCTCGCCCGCGTAGGGTCCGGCGTCGTTTGTGAAACGGCCGGCGGCGTCGACCGGGACCATGATCGGTAGACCAAAACGCATCCCGGTCTCGAAGTCGTCGGCGCCGTGGCCCGGTGCCATATGGACGGCGCCCGTGCCGGTGTCGAGCGCGACGTACGCGGCGCTGACGACGAGCGAATCGCGCGCGAAGAGCGGATGACGCACGTTCGCGCCGACGAGGTCCGTGCCCGGCGCACCACCCAACCGCTCGGCCGCAGGTCTGCCGCCCTGTCGGAAAACGTCGTCAGCGCGCTCGTCGGCGACGAGCAACAACTCATCACCCACCCGGTAGACGCCATATACGGCGTCGGGGCGCAGCGCGATCGCGGCGTTTGCCGGTAGCGTCCATGGCGTCGTCGTCCAGATGACGATCGCGAGCGGTAAGGCGTTTGCATCGGCTGCATCGGCCTGCGTGCGGCGCAACAGATCGGCCCGCTGCGCGGCGTCGGCCGCGAAGCGCACGTAGATTGACGGCGAAACGCGTTCCTTGTATTCGATTTCGGCTTCCGCGAGCGCCGTCTCGTCGCGGATGCACCACAACGTCGGCCGTAAGCCTTTGTAGAGTTGGCGGCTTTCGGCCAGATCGGCCAGCGTGTCGACGATCGTGGCTTCGAAGTCTTTGTCGATCGTGCGATACGGATGGGCGTAGTCGCCGAGCAACCCCATGCGCAGAAACGTCTCACGCTGGCGGTCGAGCCAATAGAAGGCCCGCTCGCGGCACGCGGCCCGCAGTGCGATGGGATCGATGTGATGGAAGTCGAGGCCCAGGTGCCGCAGGGTCTCGAATTCGATCGGTAAGCCGTGCATGTCCCAACCGGGCACGAACTTCGCGTAGGCGCCGTCGAGCAGGTGGACTTTCACGAAGACGTCCTTGAGCACGCGGTTCAGGAAGCCGCCCATGTGCACGTCGCCGTTGGCGTACGGCGGTCCGTCGTGGAGGATCCATTGCGGATTGCCGGCGTTGCGCTCCAAGCGCCGCTCGTACACGCGCCGTTCTTGCCACCATGCGACGCGTTCCGGCTCGCGCTTGGACAGTTCGGCGCGCATCGGAAAATCGGTCGTCGGTAGATTGAGGGTCGAGCGGTAATCCGTCGCGAGGGTCCGGTTCGATGGCATGCAGGCGCGAACGTTCAAGGCGCCGCGGGGCGCCTCCCCGCAGTGACCAGGTCGTCGAGCACGTCGAAGTTGCGGCGCGCGAGCGCACGTTGGTGTTCGGCGGCATCGCGTAGGTGCGCGGCGAGTTCGTTGCGGCGCAGCCACGCTCCGTCGACCAGCGCGTCGATCCGCGCGCTATCGCCGCGCGTGCCGGGCGTCCAAAGCGGCGGTAGCGGGTAGGCGACGTCTTCGAGCAGCCCCGCTACTTTGGGATCGTACGGAACGGCGAGGAACGGAATGCCCAAGCGGACTGCCAGGATCAACGCGTGCAGCCGTATGCCGATGACGAGCGTTGCGCGCGCGAGCGTGCCCGCGATGTCGTCGAGCGAATCGCACGGGACGAGCATCGGCTTCGAACGGCATTTACGGATGACCGAGGTCGCCGCTTCCGCGTCGGGCATGCCGCCGAACGGCACGAAGGCGACCCGCGCGCCGTGGCGTTCGGCCAGCCGGTCGACGGCGGCGGCGAGTACCGGCACGCCGTCGGCGTAGTGAGCCGTTTTACGGACCGCCACGACGACAAGCGGTTCGGCATCGAGCAAGACCTCGCTTTGCGCGCCGTTTCGTGCCGGCGGATCGTATAGAAAAACCGGGTCCGCGGTGCGTTCGATCGGCGTTCCCGGAACGAGCGGGCTCAGCAGCGCGCGCGAGCGTCCGTCGCGCACGGTCGCGGCGTGCAGGCCCTTGCAGCATTCGCGAACGGTCCGCTTTCCCCAGAAATCGAGCGGGCCGATCGATTGGGCGAAGACCATCGTGCGCTTGCCGGCGCGCAACGCCGTGCGGATGATACCCGCATAGTAGAGCAGGCTCTTGAGGCTCGTCGCGTTCTGCAGCAGGCCGCCGCCGCCCGAAAGCACGACGTCGGCGCGCGCGACTGCGGTACGAATGGCGTCCTGATCCCAGCGCGGCGTCGCGGTGATGCCGAGTTCGTGCGCCGTCTCCTCGGGCGTCGCGCTCAACACGTCGAGCGTCGCAAACGGATATCGCGCGCGCAGCTGCGCCACGATGACCTGCAACAGTGCCTCGTCCCCGACGTTGCCGAAGCCGTAATAGCCGCTCAGCAGAATACGCATGCGTTCCCCGCAGATGGCGGCCGCCGGCCCGGTCGCGGTTTACGCTGCGCGGGCGCGGCGGCGTTCGACGTAGGCGTGCGCGCGGTGCTCGAGCGCGCGGTAAATCCCGATGGCTATCGCGCCGAGCACGATCCCGATGATGACGCCATTGAAGACACGCGTGAGCGATACGGTAAGCGGCGTGTGCAGATGCGAAAACGTATCCACCACGTCCGCGGTGCCGATGGCGATGCCGATCGCGAAGATCCAACCCACGACACGCTTGTGCTCGAGGCGCAGCGCCGGCAGCAACAGCATCAGCGGAAAACCGATGGCAAATTCCTTGAAGCGCGGCCGCACGCCGAGCACTGCGGTCAAATTCGAGCGCAGCGCCAGTTCGAAGGACGACGGCGCGATGTCGCTCTGATTGCCGCTGCGCGACACGTAGATGAATGCTCCGATGGCCAGCAGCGCGACGATTGCCAACTGATACACCCGCACGGGAGCGAGCGCGCTGTCTCGGCCGTCGACCGCCGGACCGCCGAAGCGCCGCGTGTAGACGTAGAGCGCGAAGGCGAGTAGGGGCGGGACGAGGATCACCGCCTTCACACCCGTGAAGCGGTCGATCTCCTCCATCAGCAGCGGCGTACTCACGAGCCCCACGACTATGAGTCCGCCGGCGAGTGCAAAGGCGAGCGCGATACCGAGCGTCCGCAGTCCCGCAAGCAGACTGGCCCCATAGGTACCCGGCGCAGGCAGTGTAAAGGCGCGCGGAATCGCGACGACGCCCATGGTCGCGAAGCTGATCGCGCCGGCCAGAGCCAGCACCTTGCGCGCGAGGAGGTCGTGGTGCGACACGTAGCCGGCGACCAGGAACAACACGTCGAGCGCGAACATCGCGTATGCCAGCGGCGCGCGCCTCACGCCGAAGGCTTCGAAGAGCAGCATGACGATCGCCGGAACCGCGAGCGAGACGAGCACGATCACGATTGGATTGATGCGAAAGCCGGGAACCGGCGTAGCGCGGCCGAGCGTAAACCCGCGTGCCTTCAGGCCGCTCGCGATCTGGCGAACGAGTTCCACGTTGGTGCGCTCGAGCGACATCCCGTTCTGTTCGTGCAAAAAGGGTCGTAGATACACCACGCGCACGTTGCGCTCGCGGACGCCGAGCAGATAACGCGCGACCACGGTATCGAAATCGAGCTTGTCGAGTTCGGTTTTCGAAATAGCCTGAACCCGGGTCGTTCGCGCGATGGCCTTGTCGGCCAGTCCGTCGTTGCCTTTTTGCAGTTGGTTCTTGTCGTACGTTTCAATGGAGCCGAAATTGAGGCCCGTGCGTTTAAAAGCGTCGGCCGTCGCCTGCAGATTGTCGGGAAAGCCGAGAACCTCGTTACGCGCGCCGAAGAACACGACCGTTGACGGACGCTCGTGCCGTTTGAAGCTCGCGAAGATGCGGTCGATTTGCACGGGGCCGAAGCGTTCGTCGTTCTGCACGCGTGGAACGAGCAGCAGGTGAAGCGTGCGCGCAAGTGCCAGCGGTTCGCCCGGCACTCCGAGTCCAAGCGAGTTGAAGTAATCGATCTGCGACTTGATCGCGAAGATCGTCGGGTTTGAAGGTCGCAGAACGCGCACGGCGCTGCCGCCCAGGTGCTCGGCGAGCGCCGTGCGATAACGCGCTACCTCAGGCGGATCGTAGACGACCAGATAGATGTCGCTGGGCATGAGCTGCCGGCCGCGCGCCAGTGTCGCGAGGGTCGGCTGAGAGATCGTCCCGAGGCGCGCTTGATCGAGTAGCTGCTGACCGGGAACGGCGACCGCTGCCGCGCTGCCGTTAACCGCGCCGCCCAGCTCCTCGGATACGGCGAGCGACGTCAGCCCGGCGCGGCGCAATGCGATGAGGAACTGCTGTTGATCGTATCCGTAGGATTGCGCGAGCGAGACGAAATCGCCGTAGTCCATCGCGATCTCGACGCGGCGCGCCTCATGCTCTTTGCGTACGCGCACGGCGGCAACGTACAGTGCGGCCAGGAGCGCAATCGCCAGCACGACGGAAAGCGCCATGCGGTAGCGACGCGGCGCGCTCATGGCAATCATCGCTTCACGAACCCGTCTTGATCGTCAGCGCTTCCAGTCGGGCGCGCGCCGTTCGAGAAACGCGCCGATGCCTTCCCGTGCATCTGCGTCGAGCGCGTTGACGCTCATCACTTCCTTGGCGTACGCATAGGCTTTGGATTGGTCGAGATCGATCTGCGCGTAAAACGCCGCTTTTCCGAGTCCGACGGTGAAGGCGCTCGATGCCGCAATTTTTTGCGCGAGCGCACGAACGTCATCACCGAGCCGCTCCGGTGCGACGGCGCGGTTGATGAGTCCCCACGACGTCGCGGTTTCTGCGTCGATGAACTCACCGCAGAGCAGCATCTCCATGGCGCGCTTGCGGCCGATCGCGCGCGTGAGCGCAACCATCGGTGTCGTGCAAAAGAGTCCAATCTTGACGCCCGGCGTCGCAAATTTCGCGTCGGTCGAGGCGATCGCCAGATCGCACGTCGCGACGAGTTGGCAGCCTGCCGCCGTCGCGACCCCCGCCACTTGCGCGATCACCGGCTGCGGGATCGTTTGGATCGCCGCCATGACGCGCACGCACGTATCGAAAATTTCGCGAAAGCGCGCGACGTCGGCCTCATCGCCGGCACACTGCATCTCCCGCAAGTCATGTCCGGCGCTGAACGCGGGTCCCAGCGCAGCCAGCACGACGACTTTCACCGTTGAGTCGCTTGCTAGTGACTCAACGGCGCTCAGCAGTTCGCGCATTGCGGCCAGCGACAGCGCGTTGCGGCGGTCGGGATTCGCAAGCGTGATCGTGGCGATTCCGCCTTCCCCGGAGACGGTCAGGAGGCGGTAGGGGCTCGTTTCGATCATCGGCGTTCGGTCCGCCGAGAGGCCTCCGACGCCCTTCTCATCGTACATCGCTCTCTAGGATTCTGTCGGGCTTTGCCCGACCTCCGCCTCTGTTCATGATTCGGCGCAGCCGAATCGTGGACGGATTCAGCGGAGCGCAATCCCAATCTCCCATTATTTCGGAGGGCACGTTGGCGTTGTTTCGCTGGGCCGCGTTGATTGCGCTTTTTACGGTAGCGAGTGCCGGACTCTCATCCGCCGAGGTCTCGCCGGCGGTTAACCCGCAGCTCTATGCGGGGCTGCATTGGCGGCTGATCGGCCCGTTCCGCGCGGGGCGCACGGTCGCCGTCTCCGGCGTGCCCCAACAGCGCGGCGTTTTCTACATGGCTCCCAACAACGGGGGCGTTTGGAAGTCGGTCGATTTCGGGCGGACCTGGCAACCGATCTTCGATAACCAAGACACGGGTTCGATCGGGGCGCTGGCCGTCGCACCGTCCGATCCGAACGTCATCTACGTCGGCAGCGGCGAAGGCTTGCGCCGTCCCGACCTCTCGACCGGCGACGGCATGTACGTCTCGACCGACGCCGGCAAAACGTGGACGCATGAAGGTCTGCGCGACGGGCAGCAGATCCAGCAAATCGCCGTCGACCCACGCGACCCGCGCCGGCTGTACGTCGCGGTCGTCGGCCATCCGTACGGCCCCAATCCCGAGCGTGGACTCTATCGTTCGACCGACGGCGGCGCAACGTTCGCCAAAGTGCTCGGCCGGGGCGAAGATGTCGGCGCCGTCAGCGTCGTCATCGATCCCAATCATCCCGAGACGCTGTACGCCGGACTGTGGGCGTCGCGCAACGGGCCGTGGAACCTGGTGCAGGTCTACGAACGCTACGATGAGAGCGGACTTTTCAAGTCGACCGACGGCGGCAACACTTGGACGCGGCTGAAGAACGGACTACCGAACCTGGTCGGGCGCATCGGCATCTCCGTATCGGCGGCGTATTCGAAGCGCGTTTATGCCATCGTCGAAGAACCCGATGCCTGCGGCATCTTCCGTTCGAACGACGCGGGCGCAACGTGGACGCGGACGAATTCGGAGGTGCGCGTCTGCGGTCGCACGGAAGATTTCGCCGGCATCACTGCCGACCCCAAAGACCGCGATACCGTCTACTCCGCGAACACGACGACCTATCGCTCAACGGACGCCGGTACGACGTGGGTCGGCATCAAAGGCGCGCCGGGCGGCGATGACTATCACACCGTGTGGATCGACCCCACCGATCCGAATACGATTCTGCTCGGCGTCGATCAAGGTGCGACGCTGTCCGTCGATCACGGCGCGACGTGGACCTCGTGGTACAACCAGCCGACGGCGCAGTTCTATCACGTGATCGCCGACGACCGTTTTCCGTATCGCGTGTTCGGCGGCCAACAGGAAAGCGGCAGCGCGGAAGTGTGGAGCCGCGGAAACGACGGCGCGATCACGTTTCGTGAGTTTCACCCCGTCGGGACCGAAGAGTATGGGTACGTGGCACCGGATCCACTGCATCCGTGGCTGATCTACGGCGGCAAAACGACGGTCTACGACGAGCGCACGGGCCAGACGCAAGACGTTTCGCCGACGTACGATCGTACGACGTACCGTTTCGACCGCACCAACCCGCTCATCTGGAATCGCGTCGACAAGCACGTGCTCTATCTCGGGCTCAACGTCGTCTTCATGACGCGCGACGGCGGGCACAGTTGGAAGATCATCAGTCCCGATCTGACGCGCAAAGACCCCGGTGAACCCGCGACCCTCGCCCACTTTGCGAAGAACGACCCGCTCAACGGGAAGCATCGCGGCGTCATCTATAGTCTCGCGCCGTCGTACCTGGACAAAAATCTCATCTGGGCCGGAACCGATGATGGATTGTTGTGGGTGACGCGTGACGGCGGAACGCACTGGCGCAACGTAACGCCTCCAATGCTCGAACCGTGGAGCCGCGTGACGCAGATCGACGCCTCGCACTTCGATCGCAACACCGCCTACGCTTCGGTCAGCCGCGAACGGCTCGATGACCGGCGTCCGTACATCTATGCAACGCACGACGGCGGCCGGACGTGGCGGGCAATTGCGAACGGGATTCCGAGCGACGAGCCCGTCAACACGGTACGCGAAGACCCCAACCGGGGCAGCCTGCTCTTCGCGGGAACGGAAAAGACCGTCTACGTCTCGTTCGACGACGGTGCGAACTGGCAATCGTTGCAGAACGATCTGCCGCCATCGTCCGTGCGCGATCTGGTCGTACACGGTGATGATGTGGTCGTCGGCACGCACGGTCGCTCGTTCTGGATTCTGGACGACATCGCACCGCTGCGTCAGATGAGCGCGGCGATTGCCGGTTCGGCCTCGCACCTCTTCGCGCCGCCGCTGACGTACCGCGTTCGTCGCGACACGAACACGGATACGCCGCTGCCGCCCGAGGAACCGGTCGGCGAAAATCCGCCCGACGGCGCGATCATAGACTACACGCTTGCGCAGAATGTCAGCGGACCCGTCACGATCACGATCGACGACGCGGCCGGCCGGCGCATCCGCCGGTACGCGAGCACCGACGCACCGCAGCCGATCGATCCCCAGATCAACGTGCCGACGTACTGGGTGCGTCCTACGCCGATTCCCCCGACGGGCGCGGGCGGACATCGTTTCGTGTGGGACCTCCGCGAGCCCCCGCCGCAGTCGGTCGTCCACGACTATCCGATCGCCGCGATCCTGCATGACACGCCCCGCGTTCCGCAAGGCGTGCTCGTGCCGCCCGGCATGTATTCGGTACGCCTTTCCGTCGCGGGCCGCACGTACGCACAGCCGCTGCGCGTGGTGATGGATCCGCGAGTGACGGCGTCGGCGGCCGCCTTACGTGAGCAGTACGCGCTTGCGTCGCAGATCATCACGTCGATGAACCGTTCGTACGCTGCGATGACGAAGGCCAAAGCGCGCAAGGATACCGCCGCGGTCAAACGGTACGCGCTCATCAATACGTCGCTCGCGCAGCTGCTCGACGTCGTCGACGGTGCCGACGCCGCGCCCACGGTGCAGGCCCGTGCGACGGTCGCGCACGTCCAGCACGATCTCGCGCTCGGCGGCCGTACGACGCTCGAGCTCGGCGGCAGCGACGAACCGTAGTGTTATGAGAGAGGACAAATTTT
>JAABUQ010001157.1_pt1 | contig 58908 bp, 54 predicted proteins | sample 5560001 | NCBI WGS metagenome assembly JAABUQ01 (sample SAMN10711888, study PRJNA513371) | rock metagenome | isolation source: Antarctica rocks | place: Antarctica: Victoria Land, Finger Mt nord | collected 2015-12-18
GAGGCCGGCCTTGAGGGCCTGCCGCTCGTCGTCGGTCAGCGGGCGGACGAAGGTGGGTGGCGTCATGGCCCCGATCTTCGCCCGCCGAGATCCCCTTGCACAAGGCCTTTGTTGAGGCTGCACTAGGGAGACACGGCCGAAGACCGAAGCGCCGATCCACGAAAAGCCGACGCATCCTTGAGCAATGTCGTGGGCCGTCCGCGAAGCCCGGTCCGAGGTCACCCATCACTCCGGGAGCGGCTTCCCCATCGTCTCCGGCGCGAACGGCAGGACCATCAGGCCGATGAGGAACACCGAGCACATCGTCACCCCGGCATAACGGAACGGGAGGCTCGGGTCGACCTGGCCGTGGTGGCCGTAGACCTCACTCGTGAGCAGGCCGAGCGCGATCGGACCGACCGCTGCGACGAGGCGGCCGACGTTGTAGCAGAACGACGTGCCGGTGCTCCGCAGCCGGGTCGGGTAGAGTTCGGGGAAGTAGATCGCGTAGCCGCCGAACAGCGTCATCTGGCAGAAGCCCATCAGCGGGACCATCCAGAGGATGTCGGTGATCCCGCCGATCCGGCCGAGAAACCAGAATGTGAAGGCCGTCGAGGCGAGCGAGATCACGAACCCGATCGCGAAGGCGGGGCGACGGCCGAGTCGGGCCGTCACCCGGCTGAACGCGTGGACGCCGAAGAAGGCGCCCGCGTTCTGGACCAGCGAGGTGATCCCGGTCCAGAGCGTCAGTTGGCCCTTGATCGCGTCCGGCGAGAGCCCCTGAGCCACGAAGTGGCGGCGGAAGATCAGCCGGATCAGGTCGAAGCTGAAGAAGCCGATCCCCCAAAGGCCGACCACGCCCGAGAAGGCCAGGAGCATCCCGACGATCGTGTTTTTCCGCCACCTCGGGTCGCCGAACAGCTCGGAGATCGACCCCAGCCTGGGCTCGACTCCCGCGATCTCGCCGTCGTCGGCCCGGGCGGCGGCCTTCCAGCGCTCGGGCTCCTTCAGCCGTGATCGGATCACGATCGCCAGCAGGGCCGGCAGGGTGCCGATGACGAACATGTACCGCCAGGCGCCGGCGATCGCGCCCGATTCCTCGATCTTCCCGAGGCCCATCGCGATCCCCGCCGCCGTCATGTTCCCCAGGGCCGAGAGCGCCTGGAGCCAGCCGAGGGCATGGGTCCGGGCTCCCTCGGGCATGACCTCGGCGACGAGGGCGACCCCCACGGCGAATTCCCCGCCGACGCCGAGCCCGGTCAGGAACCGATAGAGGCAGAAGTCCCAGAACCCGGTGGAGAGGGAACTCAGGCCGGTGAAGAGGGAATAGAGCAGGATCGTCAGGAGCATGGTCTTGGCCCGGCCGATCTTGTCGCCCAGGACGCCGAAGAAGAGGCCGCCGATGGCCCAGCCGACCATGAAGATGCTCGTCGAGTAGCCGCCGAACTTCTCGATGTCCTTGGTCAGCTTGGCGGAGGCGGCCGCGGCCTCCTCGGCGGTCGGCGGGGTCGCGCCCGGGACGGTCTTCGGCGTGATCAGCTCGGTGATCGCGGGGCGTCGGGCGAGGTTGAAGAGCTGCTGGTCCATCGTGTCGAAGAGCCACCCGAGCGCGGCGACGATCAGGACGAACCAGTGGTACCGGGTCAGGTCCTTGTGCCAGGGGCCGTCCGAAGGTGTCCGGGTACGGCTCGGGTCGTCCTCGAAGTGCATGACGGTCTGGCTCCCGGTCGGCGGCAGGAAACGGTCGACACCCCCGGTTTGACTCTGGAAGTGCGACGAGGATAACACCGACGCCGGGGGAAGTCGATTTCCGACCGGCCTGCCCGCGGGTTAGGATCGGCCGGATGAGACGATGGAAAGTGTCACTCCTCATCCTCGGGCAGGCATCCCTCGTCCTCGGCCTCGCGGCCGCGATCCGTTCCGGCGCCGTTCCGCTCGGCGTCCGGGATGATTGGGAGTGGCTTCGCGTCCGACTCCGACCCGACCCGCTCCTGTTTGGCCTTGCCGTCGCGGCCATCCTCCTCTACGTGGGCTTCGCCGCGGCCGGGGCGAGGAGCCTGGCGCGCGGGCACGGGGCCGTCGGCTGGCTCATCGCGCTCGTGCCGATCGCGGTCGCGACCCAGGCCGCGGTCCAGGAGGGTGCTCCCGCAGGTCATGGCCTGGCCAAGTGGGGCATCGCCCTGCACAGTTCAGGATCGAGCGGCTATTACAGCGTCGCCAAGTCCCAGATCCGCGACCTCAGGGCGTTCCTGGCAGCCTACCCCGACTGGATCGGGCATCAGGACGCGCTGCACGTCGGGACGCACCCGCCGGGCCTGTTCCTCCTCGCCTGGGGGGCGCTCCGGGCGATGGAGAGCAACCCCCCCCTGGCCCGGGCCGTCGCGAGCAGGTTCCCGACCTCGCTCGACCAAGCATTCCAGTCGCTCGGGCCGGGCCGTCCCCTGCCGCTCGCGGATCGGGCGGCGCTGGCGATCATGGGCTTCGCGACCATGTGCGCCTGCTCGGCGACCGTGATCCCTCTCTATCTACTGGCGAGGAGCCGGCTATCGGCGACAGCCTCGTGGTCCGCGGCGACCCTCTGGCCCCTCGTCCCGGCCGCCCTGCTCTTCCAGCCGACGGCCGATACGGCCTTCCCGCTCCTGTCCACCTCCGCCCTGGCGCTGGCCGGTTGGTCGGATCGCCGACCCGCGCTGGCCGTTCTCGCGGGCCTGGTCATGGCGGCGGGGGCCCAGTTCAGCCTTGTCTTCTTCCCGATCGGCCTCATCGCGGCCCTGGTTTACTCGACGATGACCGAGGTCACGCCGCGACGCCGACTCGCCCTGATCGGCCTGACGGGGGCGGGCTTCCTGGGCCTGACCTTCGCCGTCTGGGCGTTCTCCGGGGCGAATCCGTTCTCGATCTGGCGGACGAATGCCCTGAACCACGCCCGGTTCTACGTTCAGTTTCCGCGACGGTACTGGGCCTGGGTCGCGGAAAACCCGGTCGAGCTGGTCGTGGCGATCGGGCTGCCGACGGTAGCCTGGGCCGGTTGCGGCCTGCGGTCAGCGCCGAAGGTCGTCGCGGCGACCCTGGCCACGCTCGTCGGGCTCACCCTCTCGGGGAAGAACCTGAGCGAGGTCGGGCGGCTCTGGCTGCCGATGATGCCGCCGCTCCTCGTCGCGGCGGGCGCGGGGATGGTCCGGCTCGACGCGAGGGCGATCGGGCTCGCGGCCACCCTGTTCCTCCTCGGCCTCCAGACGCTGATCCTCCAGACGACGATCCAGGTGGTCTACCCGTTCACCGTCTTGCCCTGAAGTTATGGCCACGATCAGATCAGGTCGAGCCGACGACGAGGGCTCCTCGCGCGGCTGCACGAGGAACAGGTGCCGGTGATCATGAAGCGGTGACCGTTGGGGCGGAAGCCGTGTTCGAGGCTCACCGCCTCGCGGACCCGGCGGATCTCGTCGTTGTTGAACTCGACGATCCGGTTGCACTCGGTGCAGTGCAGGTGGTCGTGGGACGGGTAGCCGTAGTCGTGCTCGTAGGCCGTCCGGTTGGTGAGCCGAAGCTCGCGGAGCAGGCCGGCCTCGACCAAGAGCCGTAGGGTCCGGTAGACGGTCGACCGGCTCACTTTCCGCGAGGCCTCGCGGAGGTCGGCGACCAGCTCGTCCGCGTCGAAATGCTTGTGCGAGTCGAAGATGTGGCGGATCAGGACGCGACGGGGCTCGGTGAGCTTCTCGCCGCGGATCTCGAGGAACTCGCGGAACTTCTCTTCCGGGCTGTCCGAGACCGGAATCCGGCTCAGGGGTGCGGGTTCCGCCACGAGAGTAGCCCTCGATCTTCCCCCAGCCCCGCTGAGGGAGGCGGGCCTGGGCGGCGTGGTGTCCATGATCGAGATTGTACGCCCGTCGAGAGGTCGGGGCCATCGGCCGGCGCGAAAAAGGAGGCGTCGGCCGATGAGAGAGACCCCGAAACGCGACCGATCGGTGGCGGGCTCATTGTCCCGGCGGGCTCAGTTCCAGGACCGGCCTGCCCCCGGCCGGGGCCATTGGACCCTGGGACGGGCCCGCGACCGGAGCGGGGCCCGCCGTCCCCTCGGCGCCGCTGGGAGCGGGCGAACTGATTCGCCCCTGGATCGCCTCCATCGCAGCGTGGAGCTTGCGGACGGCGGGGTCGCAGCCCTGAGGATTGCCCGAATAGGAGAACGACGTCGCCCGGAGTTTGCCGTATGACCTTTCGAAGAGGACAACGTGGGAGACCTCGATGAAATCGGTCGGTGGGGCGCCGCAGTGGCCCTTCAGCCGGTACAGGTCGCCCTGGCGGAGGGCCTCGGTGAGCGGCCTCATCACGTCGCCGCCGAGCTTGTGGACGCCCTCGCCGTCGATCACCGTGCCGTCGGCGAACACCTGGAGGAACATCCCGAACTGCCCGCCGCCGTCGGAACGGGCGACCGAGGCCCGGGTGAGGATCGGATCGGACTCGGTCGGCGGCCGGCTCACGCGAGGCTGGGGGGAGATCCGCGGGGCCGTCCCCCCGCCCGCCTCCGGGGTCGAGACGGGCGTGGTCGGGAAAATCGGCAGGGTCGTCGTCATCCCCGGGGCCGCGGGGACATCGTGCGGATGGTTGTGGTTCGCCGCGCCGGATGAATTCCCCCCGCCGAATCGGAAGAGGCGCGTCAGGCGGCTGCCGCTCTGAGGCTCGTCTCCCAGTCCGCGGGGCGGGGCCAGCCCGATGACGACGAGACACGACGCGAGCAGGCCCACGCCGCGGATAGCACTCGATCCCGGTCGCATCCCCAGCCTCCTTGCTGGTCGACTCCTCCGATCATCCCGCCGCGGCCCACGGCCGGGCGGGTGTCCCCCTACACGGCGACGACCCGGTAGACTTCCTCGACGGTCGACTGGCCTTGCAAGACCTTATCGACCGCGCTTTCCCGCAACGTTTGCATTCCCAGCTCGCTGGCCACCTTCCTCAGGACGTCCTTGGAGATCTGCTGGAAGACCAGCTCGCGGAGCACTTCGCCCAGCTCCATGATCTCGAAGATCCCGGTCCGCCCGAGGTAGCCGGTCTGGAAGCACGACGAGCAGCCGCGCCCCCGGACCAGCGTCCGGCCCCGGTTTTCCTCCGGTTCGAGGCCCAGCAGGGAGAGGACCTTCTCGTCGGGTTCGAACTGCTCGCGGCAGTACGGGCAGACCTTCCGCATGAGCCGCTGCGAGACGACGCCCAGGAGCGTGTTCGAGAGCAGATAGCCGGGGATCTTGAACTCGTAGAGGTTGCCGATCGTGCCCGGCGAGTCGGCCGCGTGGATCGTGCTGAAGACCAGGACGCCGGTCATCGCCGCCCGGATGCCGATCTGCGCCGTCTCCTCGTCGCGGATCTCGCCGATCATGATCACGTCGGGGTCCTGGCGGAGCATCGCCTTGAGCCCCTCGGCGAAGCCGATGTGGACCCGGCTCTCGACCTGCATCTGGTTGACCCCCGCCAGCCGGTGCTCGATCGGGTCCTCGATGGTCATGAGGTTGCGGGTGGGGAGGTTGACCCGGCTCAGGCACGAGTAGAGCGTGGTCGTCTTGCCCGCCCCGACGGGCCCCGCGACCAGGACCGCCCCGTAGGGCTTGGAGCAGAGGCCCGCGATCTGCTCGGACTCGCGCGCCGAGAGGCCGAGCTTGTCGAAGCTGAACGCCTCGTTCAGGGCCTCGTGGATCCGCACGACGACCTTCTCGCCCAGGACGGTCGGCAGGGTGGCGATCCGGAGGTCGCGCGACCGGTCCTTGTAGCGGATCGTGATCCGCCCGTCCTGCGCATGGCGGCGCTCGACGATGTTCAGGTCCGCCATCACCTTCAATCGACTGACCAGCGAGGTCGCCAGGCCCGTCTCCAGGTCCAGCACGTCGTGGAGCAGGCCGTCGATCCGGTACCGGACCCTTGTGTGGTTCTCCTGGGGGTCGAAGTGGACGTCGGTCGCGCGGCAGTCGCACGCCTTGCCGAGGATCTCCGTCACGAGATCGACGGGGCCGGCCGTGGCGGCGATCTCGCGCAACACACCCCGGACGTTGCGCTCGACCAGGGCCAGGTCCGACGGGAGCGACAGGGACGTTGCGATCGACGCGCCGGGAGTGGCCGCCTCGGCGAGATCCGTCGAGGCCGGGCTGCCCGGGAGGTCGGGGGCCTGCGTCTCCTGGACATGCGTCACGGATGAGTCGGCGAGGACGGGCAGGTTCTCGTCGACCGCCTCCAGGATGACCGGGATCCGCTCGTTGATGAGCCGGGCCACCTGATCGGGGGGGACGAGCTTGAGCTTGAGGAGCGCCTGGCGGAGGTCGAGCTTGTGCTGCCAGCTATACTGCTGGACTGCAAGGAGTTGCGCCGAGCTGATCAGGCCGTCCTGCACGAGCAGGGCGCCGAGCGCCTGCTCGGCGGCCGCCGGGAGTGTCTCCGAGGGGATCGGCACGATCGAGAGTCTCCGGGACGAGCCGCATCGCCCGTCGCACCGCCGCTCGGAAGGTCGTCGGTGGGGATTCCGAGCCCGCGGCCCGTCGGGCAGGTGTCAAGGACCGCCCGTGGATTCTCCACGATCTCGCGCGACAATTCCAGGGGAAGTCGATGCGACGAGGAAAGCGACACCGGGATCGCCCGTCGACCAGGCGCCCGGCACGGTGACGACAGGCCCGCACCGGGATCGCACGGCCGTCGGTCAGCGGGCGCTCTCCCATTTCGCCCGGTAGTAGGTATCGCCGTCGGCATCGTCGGCGACGACGTAGAGGTGGCAGCCGAGCATCTCCTCGCGGCTGCTCGGGCCGTACTTCACCCGCGCCGGCGGGCTGTTCGGGTTGCGGGGGTTGGCCGACGAGTTGTCATAGAGGGCCACGACCTCGAGCTTCGTGCCCCGAGGCAGGGCGATCGGTTCGGCATAGTAGTACTGCGACTGCCACCCGAAGTCCCAATCCTTGATCCAGAGCATCCGTCGCACCTGCCCGTCGGGCAGGGTCGCCGTGAACTTCAGCTCGCGGAGGAGGTTGTGGCCGTGGGGGAAGACGCTGTAGGCGTGGACGTCGTGCCGGAGCGTCGAGCGTGCCACCTCGCGGTGCTGGGCCGCGCCCGCCGGGATGTCGATCCGGTCGCTGCTGAGAGTCTGCATCGCCATGATCCGCCGGGGGGCGGCCTTGGCGTAATAGATCCCCACCCGCGACAGGTCCTTCTCCGGCTTGCCGGTGCCGTGGTAATGGAGTAGCAGGACCACGTCGGACCCAGGCCTGACGGGCTTGGCGACCCCCTCGGGCGGGAGTCGGAGCCTCATCCCCGGCGCCCACTCGGCCAGGGCGGGCCTCGGGATGTCGAACCGGCCGTCATACCCGAAGCCGGGCCCGGGAGTCTCGGCGTCGAGGCGGCGTGAATACGGAGTGTCGTCGACGAAGACTCGGGCGTGGTGGGCAACCTTGCGATTGCCCGGCCGGTATTCGACCGCCGCGATCGCCCGGCCGTCGACGAGTGGCCCCGGGAGGACGAACCCGCGCCAGTCGTCGCCCACGGCCGGCACATCGTAGGGCTCGGCCATCGTCAGGACGACGTCGGGGAGACCGAGTTGCCAGGCATCCGGGGAGGGCGAGGCCGCGACGAGGTCGGAGCGATCGCCCTCGGGGGCGCCGGACTCTGCCCAGCGGTCGATGAGGGCCAGCTCGCGGCGGGTCAATCGGTGGGCGTCCAGAAACTCGCCGTAGCCGGGTTGGGCCCTCCAGGGCGGCATCTGGCCCGATCCCGTGACGTCGCGGACGAACCGAGCCCGCTTGCCGACATCGCGATAGGTGGCCAGCGAGAATGGCCCCACCTCCCCCGGGCGATGACACTCGACGCAGTGCGCGCGGAGGATCGGTGCCACATCCCGGGAATAGGTCACCGACACGCCGGCCGCGATGAGTGGGGCCGGCTCCGGCAGAGGCTCTCCGGGCGTGTCCGAGTATTCCAGAGCGGGCGGCTTCCCCGCGAGGACGCCGTCCAGGATCGTCTCGAGACGACTGATCGGGCCCCGGAAGAGGACCAGGCCGCCCGGGTCGACGACGGCCACATCGGCCATCGATCGGATGCCAGCGGCATCGACCAGCTCTTGCGCGGGGTCGAACAGGATCGGGAGGCCGAATTGCGTTGCATCGATCGAGGACTCCGTCCGATCGACGTCGACGGACGGATCGACGCACACGGCGAAGAAGCCGAATCCGCGCGATCGATAGGCCGATGCATGCGACCGGATCGCGGGATCGAACTTCGCCGCGTTGAGATCTCGAGAGGGCGTCGGGATCAGGACGACGAGGCGAAAGGATCGCCAGTCTTTCATCGTCACCGTATCGCCCCGCGAATTGCGGAGCGAGAAGTCGGCGAGGAACCTCGCACCGTCCAGACGATCGGACGCCACGCGATCCGAACGACCCGACCTGCCTGCGAAGGTCGCACCGAGGCAGCCCGCGAGGACGGCCAGCGCAAAGAGTCGACTACGCCGCCCTGTCGCGGTTGTCCGACGATCCCGGGCGAACATCCGACGGGCCGAGAGTCTCCCGGCGGATCCTGCCTCGCGACCCTGGAGGCCGATCGGGTCGCCGACTCGGCCCATCCATGAACCGTGGGACGGCATCAGTAGCCTCCTCGTGACCGACTCAACCCGTCTGCGAATCCTTCGCTCCGCGAGCCGCGGGATGCTAAATCCCGATCGAGCGGTCGACGACGGAGGGATCGCGGTTTGGCTTAGGTCCGTTCAGCGTCGGTGGACCGGCGGGTCGTCGGAGGCTCGTACCGGCGGCACGACCTGCCGGGCGACCGGCCGGGCAACCGCGTTCACGGATCACCAGCCGCTCAGCTCGTCCATGAGCCGATCGAGGGCGAGCTCCAGCTTAGCCGAAGTCTCGTAGGAACCGCCCACGATCTGGCGGCGGATCTCCTCGACCTTCTCGTGACGGATCTCGGGAAGTCGGCTGATCCCGTCGAGCATCTGACCCAAGGGGCTGATCTCGACGTGGTCGCGCGGCGACCCCGCGTGGACGGTCTGGCCGGCATCGACGGCGAACGAGGCCAGGCGCGGATAGATAGGTTGGGGACCCTGCGTTCCCCCGGCTCCGTAGACTTCCATGTGACCCTCCCCTTCTGATTGGGCCGACGGCTCCCCGCCGGCTCGCCCAGGCGTTGCGAATCAAGGACCAGGAACCAACTGCGGAGTCCGCCCAGAGTGTCCACCGGCCCGACCCGGAGTCCTGCCCCTCACGGCCTCCGCCGTGGTGCCCTCGACAATCGCCTCGGGCGTCCACACCCTTATCATCGGACCGGAAGATGGAGCGGATTTAACATTACGGACGAAAATCATGCCCCTTTTTCGGACTTTTCGCTCCAACTGCGTGGCATGGAAGACGTCGCGACGTGAACACCCGGCCATGAGTCGAGCCTGACAGAAGAAGCGACGGCCAGGAGCCTTTGCGCCGCTTCACTCCCTTCGCGCCCCGCGACTGGTCCGTGGGGCCTTGAGGGCATCGGCCAGCCCTTGAGACGTCTGGCCGAGCCGGGCGGTCACCTCGGCGATCTGGTGCTGGAGGGCATCCAGCTCCGCGCGGTTGGCGGGGGTCATGGGCCGGGCCCGCATGGCGTCGAGGGTGGCGACGGCGTCGTTCAGCTCCTTGGCCCCGTTGACGAAGGTCTGGGCCGTGTCGTAGGCCGCCTGCACCTGGATGTCGGCCGGGGTGGGCTTGTAGAAGGGGCTCAGGACGAACGGGTTGGCGAAGATCTTCTGGACGAGCTTGTCGGCCCACGCGGTCGCGTCGCGGACGTTCGCGACGGTCCGCTGGATGTCGGCCTTGTTGCGGGTGAGCATCTGGACCCCCTGCTCGGCAAGCACGTCGGCCTGGTAGAGCACGCGATCGGCGCGGGCCCGGGATGCCTCCAGGCCGTCGAGCAGCTTCTCGACCTTCACCCGGTCCGTCGCCACGACGTCGCTCGCCGTGGCGGTCAGGTCGCGGACACTCGCCAGCGTCCCGCGGATATTGTCGCGGTTCTCGGCGAGGATGCCCTCGACCTGGCCGGTCAGCACGTCGAGCCTGGCCAGCGAGGCCTCGACGCGAGGCGCTGCGGCGTTGACCCGGCGAGCGACGTCCTCGATGTGGCCCGCGGTGCTCTCGATCGACGGGCGGACGGCCTCGATCGTGTCCTTCAGCCCGCCGGTCGCCTCCTGGACGTTCGACAAGATCAGCTTGACCCGGGGCCCGACCTTGTCGACGGTGTCGCGGACCTCGGCGATCGTGTGGCTCAGGTGGCTCCGCTCGGCGGGCCCGAGCCCGATCTGGTCGAGGATCGGGTCGAACGGGCTGGTCTCCACGCCCGGCACGACCTGGCCGGCGACGAGGCCGACGGCCGACCGGCCCGAGGAGACGATGTTGATCCGGCTCTGCCCGGTCAGGCCCGACTGGATCGTGATCTTCACATCCTGCTTGAGCTTGGCGGCGAGCTCGACCGGGACCGCGATCGTGACCCGGGCCTTGAGGTTGCCGTCGACCTCGGCGAGGGTGACCTCGGTCACCCGGCCGGCGTCGATCCCGGCGATCCGGACGGGACAACCGGGGCGAATCCCCTGGCCGTCGCGGAAATCGACCTCGATCTCGCGGCGCGCGGTGAGGAAGCCTGGGCCGTCGCCGGCCAGCACGAGGAGAGTGAGCAGCCCCCCCAGCGCGACGACCGCCACCAGCCCGACGCGGACCTCGTGTCCCGCCGCTCGCGTGTTCATGGGCCCACTCCCTCGGGTCTTGTGCGTGGCATCCGGATCCGACTCACGACAGGGGCGGGGCCAGCACGGTCGGCCCGAAGGCCGGGCCGGCGTGGTAGAAGAGGAGGAACCAGGCGCTGTTGATCACCAGGATCGCCAGGCCGGCGAAGCAGGCGACGCGGACCGCGACCCCGGGCGTCGAGGCGGGGTCGGGCGTGACACCGAGCGGCCGCTTCAGCCCCTCGTAGCAGGCGAACCAGGCCGCGATCCCGCCGAAGACCATCCCCTTGAGGAAGACGCCGACGACGTCGCGGACCCAGAGCATCTGGAGGAACATGTCGAAGAAGCCCGGCGTGCTCACCTTGAGCATCCCCACGGCGACGCCGTATCCGACCGAGATCCCGACCAGCGCACCCCAGACGCCCAGGATCGGCCCGGCCAGGATCGCGGCCGCGAGCCGCGAGGCGGCCAGCCGGGCCGGCTCGATCGGGGGCCGCGGGTCTGATTCGACCCCAGGGGCGACGGGGCGGTCGGGGAGCCAGCCCGGCTCATAGTCGAGGACGTCCCGCCTCGGGCCGCGAAGCTCGGGCGTGTGGCGGGCCGCGAGCAGCCCGGCGAGCAGCATCCCCGACATCAGCGGCGCGATGTTCCGGACCAGGCCGACGCCCACGACCGGGCCGATCCCGTCGAGGAACGTGGCGCCGAAATACGCCTGCATCGCCAGGAACGAGCCCAGGCCGACGTGGACGATCGCCACCAGGGGCAGACCGAACCGGAGCGTGGTATCGAGCTGGCGGGCGATCGCGGTGGCGAGCGGGGGTGGCCCGCCTCTCGGGCGGACGGCCGAGCGGGCGGCCGAGCCGGCGAGCATCCCCATGCCGCCCAGGTAGTGGACGACGTCGAGGATCGCCCGGCCGAGCATCCCGAACGGGCGGAGCAGCGGTGCGGTCGCGTGCGTGTGGAGCATGATCGCGGCCCTCCATGGCCGGCGTCGGACGATGGCGGCGCGGACTCTACCGTTTCCGTCTCGGGGTGGCCAGCCCACCTTGACCCAGGCCGACCGTCTTCGATTGCCACCAGACCTTCCACCGCGCGACGGCCGACGCCCTTTGCTCGGGCTCGGCCCACGGCACGAAGCCGAAGTCCTGCCCGGATCGGCCCTTCAATTCCTCGTGGGCCGCCATCCGGACGACCGGATCCTTGTCGTCGAGCCGGCCGATCCAGGCCGGGATCGCCACGGCGTCGGGCTGATTCTCCCCGCGCCCGACCGCGCCCGCCCTCACGACCGGGGCGGGGTTCGCCATCGCGCGGAAATTGCGGGGCTTCAACGCCCCGCACCCCGAGGAGGCGATCAAGGCGATGATGAGCAGGGTATCACGGGTCCGTCGCCGCCGATCCATGGAGCTCCCCCATCACGGCGCGGAGGGGATGTTCCGCGCCGGCGGGAGGCTAATCGAACCCGGCCGCGCGGGCAAGGCCGATCGACCCGGCAGGCTGGGGCGGCCTTGAGGTTCAGGGGCGATCCGTCCGATCCACGCCCCCCCGCCGGACCTCGTTGACGAAGTCGTGCGCCAGCCGCGCCGGCCCGGGCAGGCGATACTTGCCGGACGTCGCGAGCACGAGCGCGACGGCCGACTCGATGTCGCATCGGTGCCCGGGAGAGACGTACAGCGGCTTGACCCGGTCCTTGGTCCGGACCAAGGCCCCGATCACCTCGTCGCCGTCCGTCAGGGGCGCCCGGTCACCCCGCGACGGCCCCGGCTCGTCGTGGTCGCCGAAGAGACGACTCTTGGCGCAACCGACCGTCGGCCGGCCGAGCCGGAGCCCCAGGTGGCTGGCGATCCCGAGCCGACGCGGGTGGGCGATCCCCTGGCCGTCGCAGAGGACCACGTCGAAGCTCGTCTCGACCCGTGCGAAGGCGTCGAGCAGGCCGGGTGCCTCGCGGAATGAGAGCAGCCCCGGCACATACGGAAAGGTGATCGGTCGGATCACGCCGACCCGCTCGATGACCTCGCACGTCTTGCCTCGGACGACGACGACCGCGGCGGCCAGCTCGCGGTCATAGCGGCCGAACGAGACGTCCGCCGCGGCGATCACGTCCCACTCCGGGAGCGGGCTCGTCGAGTCGACCTCGGCGGCCAGCCGTTTCTGGAGGATGCGGGCCTCGGCCGGCGTGAGGTCCCAGGGGTGATCGACGCCCATGCGATCGCCTCCGGGGCGGTTTCCCCGGTCCATCAGCAGGAGGCCGCGACCGAAGACAAGGCGCGGATCGCCTCGGCCGCGCGTTCGCAGTCCTCGCGCGAGACGTCCAGGTGGGTGCACGCCCTCACCACCCTCGGCCCGAGGGCGCTGACCAGGATCCCCTTCTCCCGGAGCCGGGCGGCGACCTCCGCCCCGGTCCCCAACTCGGGCGAGACGCGGACCCAGACCAGGTTCGTCTCGACCGGGCCCGACTCCAGGGAGAGGCCCTCGGTCTCCTCGACCGCCGCGGCGAGGAGCCGGGCGTGGGCGTGATCCTCGGCCAGCCGATCGATGTGATGCTCCAGCGCGTGGATCGCCCCCGCCGCCACGATCCCCGCCTGCCGCATCCCGCCGCCGAACACCTTGCGGAGCCGGTGCGCCTTGCGGATCAGGTCGGCCGGCCCCGCCAGGGCCGACCCGACCGGGGCGCCCAGCCCCTTCGAGAAGCAGATCGAGACCGTGTCGAAGTGGCGACCCCAGTCCCGGGCGGCGATCCCCGAGGCGACCACCGCGTTCATGAGCCGCGCCCCGTCGAGATGCATGGCCAGCCCGTTCGACCGCGCCCAGGTGGCCACCGCGGCGACGTCCTGGATCGGGTGGGCCCTGCCTCCGCCTCGGTTGTGCGTGTTCTCCAGGCAGACCAGCCGGGTCCGGACGTAGTGGCCGTCGTCGGGGCGGACCTTCCCCTCGAGGTCGGCCCTGGTCACGAGGAATCCGGGGGGGTCGAGCGGGCGGGCGGTCACCCCCGAGAGGCGGGCGACGCCCCCCCCCTCCCAGACGTAGACGTGCGAAGTCGCCCCGCAGATCAGCTCGTCCCCGGGGTCGCAATGGACCCCGACGGCGATCTGGTTGGCCATCGTCCCGGACGGCACGAAGAGCGCGGACTCCTGGCCCAGCAGGTCCGCCGTCATCCGTTCGAGGGCGAGGATCGTCGGGTCTTCGCCGTAGACGTCGTCGCCGACCTCGGCGTCGGCCATCGCCCTCCGCATCGCGGGGGTGGGCCTGGTGACGGTGTCCGACCGGAGGTCGATCTTGGGGTGCTGGCTCATCGGTTCGCCTCGATCCGGGATTCCCTGGGGGGGACGTATTCTATCCGACACGGGGACGACTCGGCGACCGTCGAGGTCTCTGACAAAAATCAGAGGCTCGGGCAGGAGCATCCGCTTGCCCCGTCGACTAGAATGAGGGCTGCTCGACGCGGGCCGCGGGGAATTCTGCTTCGATGTCCACCACCCTCCAGATCGGCCGGATCAACACGGCGAGCGACGACGCGCGGGGGGCGATCCTCGCGCTCCGTCGCCAGTTGAGCCCGAAGGGGGATGTGGTCAGCCCGCAGGGCCGGGCCAGGACGATCGCGGCGTTCGGCGAGCCGCTCACGCCCCAGCAGGTGGTCGAGCGGATCTGCGACGACGTCCGCGACCGTGGCCTCGACGCCGTGCTCGACTACACGGCCAGGCTCGACGGGGTCCAACTCGACCCGGCGGAGGTCCGGGTCCCGGACGACGAGCTCCGGCGGGCCCACAAGGCGGCCGACCCCGCCTACCTCCGGACCATCCGCCGGGTCCGGGACAACGTGCTGGCCTTCCAGTCGGGCATCCTCAACCGCGACGCGCGGATGCGACGCGGGGCCGGGTGCGAGCTCCAGCTCCGCTATCGGCCGCTCCGGCGTGCGGGACTCTGCATCCCCGGCGGGGCGGCGGCCTACCCCTCCTCCCTGCTGATGACGGCGGTCCCGGCGCAGGCGGCGGGAGTCGAGCAGATCGCCGTCGTGGTGCCGCCGACGAAGTTCGGCGGGTACAACGTCGACCTCCTGGCCGCCTGCCATGCCCTGGGCGTCACCGAGGTCTACCGGGTCGGCGGGGCTCAGGCCGTGGCGGCGTTAGCCTACGGGGTCGAGGGGATCGAGGGGGTCGACAAGATCGTCGGGCCGGGCAACCTGTTCGTCGCCCTGGCCAAGCGGCAGGTCTACGGCGAGGTCGACATCGACAGCATCGCCGGGCCGAGCGAAATCGTCCTGATCGCGGACTGGACCGCCGATCCGCGGTATGTCGCGGCCGACCTGATCAGCCAGGCCGAGCACTCGCCCGGGGCGAGCGTCCTGATCACCTGGGAGCCCGACCTGATCGATCGCGTGGCCGAGGCCCTCGACGACCAGCTCGGCCGGCTCAGCCGCGGCGAGCTCGCCCGCGAGAGCCTCGAGCGGTTCGGCGCCCTCGTGCTCGTGCGGGACGAGGACGAGGCCGTCTCGCTGACGAACCTGATCGCTCCCGAGCACCTGCACGTCTCGACCTCCGACCCGTCCCGCCTGGCGGAACGGCTCACCAACGCCGGGGCGATCTTCCTCGGCCATGAGACGCCGGTCGCCGTCGGCGACTATGCGGCCGGCCCGTCGCACGTCCTCCCGACCGGGGGCACGGCTCGATGGGCCTCCGGCCTCTGCGCCAACGACTTCCTCAAGAGGACGAGCCTCATCTACGTCGACCGCGACGGCCTCGCCGCGCTCGCCCCGGACGTCCGGCTCCTGGCCGACAAGGAAGGGCTGACGGCCCACCGCTACAGCGTCGACATCCGACTCGAGCACCAGGACACCCCCGCCGACTCCTGAGCCGAGGCCCCGCCATGAGCCCGTCGCCCGCCCCGCAACCTCAAGCCTCGCCTCCGCGATCGCCGATCGGCGTCGGGGGGCCTGCCGCCATCAGCCCGCAGGAACTCCAGGCCTGGATGGCGCGACGGAGACGGTCGCGCGACCGGATGATGACGGCGCTCGCGGTCGTCGGCGTGATCGTGGTCACGAGCCTGGCGACGGTCTGGACGGTCTTCCACAGGCATCTCATCGCCTCGGGCAGCCTCCAGGCGCTCGGCTTCGTCGTCGACTGGGATCTCAACGCCGAGAACTTCATGAAGGGGGGCGTCACGGGGGTTGGCTATCGCGAGCGATGGGTCTCCAGTTATGCCAAGATCACCCGCGCCGAGCTGGACTCCCTCCGATCGCTCCGTCACGTCGAGTCTCTGGACCTCTCGCTCCTGCTCGCGCTCGGCGACGACGACCTGGCCGTGGTCGGCCAGCTTCCCGAGCTGACTAGCCTCTACCTCGACCGAATGCCCGGCAGATTCCCGAGACAGGAAATCACCCCCCTCACCGACAAGATCCTCGATCATGTCGCGGGGCTGACCCGCCTTCGAAGTCTCGGCCTCGCCGACAACCGGATCACCGACGCGGGCCTGGCCAAGCTCGCGAACCTCCAGGAGCTGGAGACCATCGACCTGGAAGGCACCCTCGTGACCGACGCGGGCCTGATGTCCCTCGCCGGCCTGAAGCGGCTGGAGACCATCGACCTGGAAGGCACCCTCGTGACCGACGCGGGCCTGATGTCCCTCGCCGGCCTGAAGCGACTGAAGGTGGTCACGATCGAGAGGACCGCCGTGACCCGCAAGGGGACGGCGGAGTTCCAGAAGGTCAGGCCCGACGTCGAGGTGACACTCGAGCAGCTCCCCCCGGATGGCTCCCTCCGATGACTCCCGTCCCCGCCCATCCCTTCGCGATCCGCCCGGCCGTGGCCGACGACTGCGACCTGATCGCGGACCTGATCCGCGAGCTGGCCGTCTACGAGCGGCTGGAAGGCCAGGCCAAGGCCACCCCGGCCGACCTCAGGCGGCATCTCTTCGGCCCCCGGCCGTTCGCCGAGGTCCTGATCGCCGAGGTCGACGGCAGGCCGGTCGGGTTCGCGCTCTACTTCCCGACCTTCTCGACGTTTCGCGGCAGCCCCGGGCTCTACCTCGAAGACCTGTTCGTCCGCCTTGCTTACCGAGGCCGGGGGATCGGCAAGGGGCTGTTCGCGAGGCTCGCCGCGACGGTGAGGGAGCGCGGGTTCGGGAGGCTGGAGTGGGCAGTCCTGAACTGGAACGAGCCGTCGATCGGCTTCTACCGCTCGCTCGGGGCGGTCCCGATGGACGATTGGACGGTCTATCGACTCGCCGACGAGCCGCTGGTGGCGCTGGCCGAGAAGGCGACAGGTCCGGGCACGGAGGCCGAGCGATGAGCGTCCCGCACCGTCCGACCGCGTTCCGCCGGCACATCGAGGCGATGACCGGATACGCCCCGGGCGAGCAGCCGCGCGACGGCGAGTTCATCAAGCTCAACACCAACGAGAACCCATATCCCCCGTCGCCCCGGGTGGCCGAGGCGATCGCCCTCGGCCTCGACGGCCGGCTCAGGCGTTATCCCGACCCGGTCGGGACCGCATTCCGCGAGGCGGTGGCCCGGCGGCACGGGGTCGAACCGGCGATGGTCCTCGCGGGCAACGGCTCGGACGACCTCCTGACGATCGTCACCCGCGCCTTCGTCGGTCCCGGCGAGCTGGTCGTCTACCCGACCCCGAGCTACATCCTCTACCGGACCCTGGCGGAACTCCAGGACGCGCGGGCGATCGAGGTCCCGTTCGGCCCGGACTGGACCCTGGACCCCGCCCGATTCGCCCATCCCGAGGCCCGGCTCGCCTTCCTCGCCAACCCGAACAGCCCCTCGGGCACCTGCCTGCCGTCCTCCGAGGTCGCCCAGCTCGCACGCCGATTGCCTTGCCCTTTGATCGTCGACGAGGCCTACGTCGACTTCGCCGAGGCCGACTGCGTCGGGCTGGTCGCGCGCCATGCGAACGTGATCGTCATGCGGACCCTCAGCAAGGGCTCGTCGCTCGCCGGCCTCCGGCTCGGCTACCTGATCGCCAGGCCGGAGGTCGTCGCGGGGCTGGAGAAGGTCAAGGACTCGTACAACTGCGACACCCTGAGCCTCCTCGGCGGCCAGGCGGCGGTCGAGGACGTCGACCACCTGGCCGCCAATCGTGCGAAGATCGTGGCGACCCGCCGACGGCTGGCCGACTCGCTCCGAGACCTCGGCTATCGGATCCCCGAGAGCTCGGCGAACTTCGTCTGGTGCGAGGGCGGGTTCCCCGCGCGTGAGGTCTACGAGGCGCTCAAGGAGCGGAAGATCCTCGTCCGGCTGATGCGCTACCCGGGTCGCGACGACGGGCTGAGGATCACGGTCGGGACCGACGCCGAGATCGACCGCCTCGTCGACGAACTCCGCGCGATCCTCGCGGCACGGGGATGACACGGGCGGGCCTTCCCTCGCCCGTCAACCGCCGGTGCGGGGCGTGGCGGGTTCGGGCCGGAGCCGCTCGACCCGCAGACGACGGATCCGGGTCGGGTCGGCCCGGAGGACGGTGAGCAGATGGCCGTCGACCGCGACGGAGTCGCCCGGCCGGGCGAGCCGGCCCAGGAGGTCGAGCACGAGTCCGCCCGCGGTCTCGGCCTCGGTCTCGGGGATCTCGACCCCGCACGCCTCGGCCAGGACGTCGAGCGGGCACGACGCGTCGACCTCGTAGACGTGGCCGCCGAGGTCGGTCACCTGCGGCGTCTCGCGGTCGAACTCGTCCAGGATCGGTCCGACCAGCTCCTCCATCACGTTCTCGAGCGTGACCATCCCGACCACGCTCCCGTATTCGTCGAGCAGCATGGCCATGTGCACCCGGTCGCGCTGGAATTCGAGCAGGAGCCCGTCGAGCCTCAGCGTCTCGGGCAGGAACGGGACCTTGCGGGCGATCTTGCGGAGGTCGGGCCGGCCGTTGCTCGAGACCGAGGCGCGGAGCAGGTCCTTGACGTGGATCATGCCGATGACGGTCGTCAGGTCGTCCTCGCAGAGCGGGAACCGGGTGTGCCCGGCCTGGCGGACCGTCCGGAGGTTGTCCTCCAGCGGCCGGGCCAGGCTGAGGTAGACCACGTCGGGGCGGGGGACCATCACCCGCCTCGCCATCTTCTCCTCCAGGTTCAGGACGTTCTCGATCATGACCCGCTCGCGACGCGAGAGGTGGCCGCCCCCCGCGCTCTCGGCGACGATGTGCCGCAGCTCTTCCTCGGTGTGCGAGACCTCGGCGTGATCGGCCCGCCCGAGCCCGATGCACCAGAGCGTGAGGTTGCTCGCGGCATTCAGCAGCCAGATGATCGGCCAGAAGACGTAGTAGAAGGCGATCAGGACCGGGGCGGTCCAGAGGGCGATCGTCTTGGCCGACCGGATGGCCAGGCTCTTGGGCGCCTGCTCGCCCAGGGCCATGTGGAGGAACGTGACGACCGAGAAGACCGCGACGGTGATGACCGGGATTTCGACGATGCCCAGCGGGAGGACGGTCGGCAGGCCGATTTCCGCCAGCAGCGCCTTGATCCCGTGGGATAGCTTGTCGATCGCCTGTCCCAGGGCCAGGCTCGCCACGGTGATCCCCAGCTGCGAGGCCGAGAGGTAAACGTCGAGCCGGTCGAGGGCCCGACTCGTGAGCTTCGCCGCCCAGTGGCCCTCCTCGACGAGCTGGTCGATCTGGCTCGTCCGGACCTTGACCAGGGCGAACTCGGCGGCGACGAAGAAGCCGTTGACGAAGATCAGCCCCGCGATGATGCAAAACTCGGCGAAGCCCATGGTTCGGGTCGTCCGGCCTCCCTTCCGGCGCGGATCGGCCGCCGACGGCGGCGACCGGCCGGTGCAGCCGCGATTGTAAAGGAACCGCCTCGCGGATGCATCCGAGAATCGGGCCTGAGGTTGTCGAGCCCCGCCGCCGGCGGATAGAATCTCGTCTCATCCCGGTGCAACCGCGCGAGGACCGCATGGCCGACGCGACCCCCCTCCAGACCGCCCTGCACGACTGGCATCGGGCCCACGGCGGCCGACTCGTCGAGTTCGGCGGCTGGTCGATGCCCGTCCAGTACTCCACGATCGTGCAGGAGCATCGCGCGGTCCGCTCGGGTGTCGGCCTGTTCGACATCAGTCACATGGGTCGGATCCTCTTCTCCGGCCCGGACGTCCTGGCCTGGATCGAGCGGGTCGCGACCAACCACGCGGCGAAACTCGTCCCCGGCCAGGTCCAGTACAGCCTGATGGTCGACGACTCCGGCGGCATCCTCGACGACATCCTGGTTTATCACGCCCCCGATGACGGCTACTCGATCGTCTGCAACGCCTCGAACCGACCGAAGGTCGTGGCGCAACTCCTCGCCCACAAAGTCGGCGGTGCCTCCACCCAGCTCCTCGACTGGACGATGGCCACGACGATGATCGCCGTCCAGGGTCCGAAGGCGGAGGCCGTCCTCCAGCGGCTCTGCGATGCCCCGCTCGCCGGGCTCGGCTACTACCGGGCGATCTCCGCGAACGTGCTCTCGGCCCGCTGCCTGCTGAGCCGGACCGGCTACACGGGCGAAGATGGCTTCGAGATCAGCTTCGCCGAGGAGATGGCCGTCCCGATCTGGGAGGCGCTCCTCGAAGCCGGCAAGCCCGAGGGGGCCGTGCCCTGCGGCCTCGGGGCCCGGGACACCCTCCGGTTCGAGGCGGCGATGCCGCTGTACGGCCACGAGATGGACGAGACCGTCAACCCGTACGACGTCGGCCTCGGCTGGGCCGTGAAGCTGGCCAAGGGCGATTTCGTCGGCCGAGAGGCCCTCACTCGCCTCAAGGCCGGCCCCGGCCGGAAGCGGGTCGGCCTCGCCCTGGAGGGCAAGCGGATCGCCCGCCAGGGGGCGGCCGTGCTCGCGGACGGCCGGGCCGTCGGCATGGTCACCTCGGGCACGTTCGCCCCGACCCTCGAGCGTCCGCTCGCGATGGCGCTGGTCGAACCGGGGGCGGCCCAAGTCGGTTCCTCCCTCACCGTCGACGTCCGCGGACATCATGAGCCGGCGCGGGTCATCCCCCTGCCGTTCTATCGAGCCGGTGCCGATCGGTAGCCCCATCCATCCCCGTGCCGTCCCCGCGCAGGACCGTATCGACATGATCGACCCGACGAGCCTGAAATACACGACGACGCACGAGTGGGTCCACCTCGACGGCGACGTCGCCACGATCGGGATCAGCCGGTTCGCCGTCGATCAGCTCACCGACCTGATCACGATCGACCTCCCCTCGGTCGGCGACAAGGTCACGCCTGGCAAGGGCTTCGGCGAGATCGAGAGCGTCAAGGCGGTGAGCGACCTGTATGCCCCCCTCGGCGGCGAGGTCGTCGCGGTCAATCCCGCCGTCACGACGGATGTCCGGGTCCTGGCCGAGGACCCCTACACCAAGGGCTGGCTGATCAAGCTCAAGGTCGACGACCCGTCGGGCCTCGCCAAGCTCCTCGACCACGAGGCCTACCAGCGCCGGGTGGCCGAAGACGCCCACTGACGCCCGTCGTCCCCCGCCGCGACGCGACTCCGCCCCACCCACCCGCCGACGTCCCGCCCCCGCCGCCCGCCCCGGGTCGGCGCGATCCGACCCTCCTTCCCCCGAAGGGACCGCCGGGCCGAGAGGCCCCGGGTGCTCGAACTCATGGCCTACATCGCCAACACCCCCGACGACGTCCAGCACATGCTCGCCGCGATCGGCCTCAGGTCGCTCGACGAGCTCTTCGACATGGTCCCCCCCGAGTTCCGGCTCGACCGCCCGTTGGCCATCCCCCCCGCGCTCGGCGAGCTCGAGCTGACGACCGGGGTCGGGGCCCTGCTCGCGAGGAACCAGGGGGCCGACCGCCGCCCCTGCTTCCTCGGCGGCGGCAGCTACGACCACTTTGTCCCCGCCGTCGTCGACGTCCTCTCCGCCCGCGGCGAGTTCTACACCGCCTACACGCCGTACCAGGCCGAGGCGAGCCAGGGGACCCTCCAGGCGACCTTCGAATATCAGACGCTCATCGCCCAGCTCACCGGCATGGACGTCTCGAACGCCAGCCTGTACGACGGCGGCTCGGCGGCGTCCGAGGCGATGCTGATGGCGATGACCGTCACCCGACGGCTCGGCCGGGTCGTGGTCGCCGGCACGGTCCATCCCGAATACCGCGCGATCCTCGGCACGTTCCTGGCGAACCTCGAGCCCGAGCTGGTGACGGTCCCGGCCCGCGGAGGCAAGGTCGACCCGGCCGAGCTCGCCGAGGCGGTGACCGACGACACGTCCGCTGTGATCCTCCAGCACCCGAACTTCTTCGGCGGGCTGGAGGAGATCGAGGCGCTGGTCGAGGCCGCCCACGCCCGGGGGGCCCTGGCGATCGTGAGCACCGACCCGATCGGCCTGGGCCTGCTCAAGCGGCCGGGTGCGTACGAGGCCGACATCGTCGTGGCCGAGGGCCAGTCGCTCGGCAATCACTTGAATTACGGCGGGCCCTACCTCGGCATCCTGGCCTGCCGCGAGGAGTACGTCCGCAAGATGCCCGGCCGGGTCGTCGGCGAGACCGTCGACCGCCACGGCAAGCGCTGCTTCACCCTGACGCTCCAGACCCGGGAGCAGCACATCCGCCGCGAGAAGGCGACCTCGAACATCTGCACGAACCAGGGCCTCCTGGCCCTCCGGGCGAGCATCTACCTGGCGGTCGTCGGCCCGACCGGGCTCCGCCAGGCCGCCGAGCTCTCGACCCGCAAGGCCCACTACGCGGCCGAGCGGCTCGCCGCCGTCCCGGGGCTGTCGCTGGCGTTCTCGACGCCGTTCTTCAAGGAGTTCGTCGTCCGGTCGGAGCGGGCCCCGGCCGAGGTCCTCGCCGAGGTCGGCAGGCAGGGCTACCACGGCGGGATCGCCCTCGGCCGATGGTACCCCGACCTAGCCGACGGCATCCTCGTCGCCGTCACCGAGAAGCGGACGAAGGACGAGATCGACGGCCTCGCGGGGGCCTATGCGCAGGCAATGGCCCCGGTTTGATCGAGGGCGGGCTGTTGGTCGAAAACCCCCAAATTATCGTGCTCGCCGGCCCGAACGGTGCCGGGAAGTCCACGGCGGCCGTCCACTTGTTGCCCGACGAGATTGCCTTCATCAATGCCGACGAGATCGCCAAGACGCTGGACACCTATCCTTCCAGAGAGGCCGACTTGAGAGCGGGACGGCTCGCCCTGACTCAACTCGACCGGCTCGAAGAACGGCGGGCGAGTTTGGGCGTCGAGTCGACCCTGGCGGGCCTGACCCTGGCCCTCAGGATCGTCCGACTTCGTGGACTCGGCTATCGCTTCCGTCTGATCTTCCTCTGGACCCCGAACGCCGAGTTCTCGATCCGCCGGGTCGCCTCGCGGGTGGAGGCGGGGGGGCACCACGTCCCCGACGGGGCGGTCCGTCGCCGCCACAGAGCGGGCCTCGTTAACTTCTTTGGCCGCTATCGGCCTATCGCCGACAAGTGGGAAGTCTACAATAGTACGAGCCCAACCCCGACTCTCGTGGCCGAGGGCAGGCTCGACGAAGTGCCATCGATCTTTGATCCCGAATTGTGGGCTCGGATGCGAGAGGGGGGCCGGGATGAAGGATCAGGGTAAGGGCATTCTCAAGGATTGGGACGCCGACGGGGCTGACGTCCGCAATGCGCTCCAACAAGCCGTCCGCATCGCCCTTCGCGAGCACCAGCTGGCGGGTCGTTCCGTCGTCATCTGGGATCGGATGAACGACCGGATCGTCGACCTCCCCGCCGCCGATATCAACTTCCCCGCCGAGCCGCTTCGAGAGCTCGTCCCGTCGGACATCCCCCGGGACCACCCACCGGTCAAGTCCTGAACCCGACGAGGCGGATCGCCGCCCGCCACGGACGACCTCCTCCGAGAATCCACCGATGCCCAACTTCAATCAGCCTCCCCTGCTCTTCGAGTCCTCGCGGCGCGGCCGGTCGACGGCGATCCTGCCGGCGTCGGACGTGCCCGACCGGCCGCTCGACGCCATCCTGCCGCTCGAGGCGCTCTCGCCCACCCCGCCACCGCTCCCCGAGCTTGGGGAGCTCGACGTGGTCCGGCACTACACGAACCTGTCGACGCTGAATATGTCGATCGACGCGAACTTCTATCCGCTCGGCTCGTGCACGATGAAGTACAACCCGAAGCGGAACGAGCGGCTCGCCTCGTATCCCGGGCTCGCGGCGCAGCATCCCTACCAGGACGAGTCGACCCTCCAGGGGCTCCTCTCGTTCCTGTACGACATGCAGGACATCCTCGCCGAGGTGGCGGGCCTCCACGCGGTCAGCCTCCAGCCGGCCGCGGGCGCGCAGGGCGAGCTGACCGCGCTGCTCGTCGCGGCGGCCTACTTCCGCGACCGGGGGGAGCACCGGACCAAGGTCCTCATCCCCGACAGCGCCCACGGGACGAACCCCGCCTCGGCGAACCTCGCCGGCTTCCGGGCCGTCACGATCAAGAGCAACGCCCGGGGGCTCGTCGACCTCGACGACTTCAAGGCCCACCTCGACGACGAGACGGCCGTGTTCATGATCACCAACCCGAACACGGTCGGGCTGTTCGACCCGCAGGTCGGCGAGATCGCGGCGCGGCTGCACGACCGGGGGGCCCTGCTCTACCTCGACGGCGCGAACATGAACGCCATCCTCGGCGTCGTCCGCCCCGGCGACATGGGGGCCGACCTGATGCACTACAACCCCCACAAGACCTTCTCCGGTCCCCACGGCGGCGGCGGCCCCGGCGCCGGGCCGATCGCGGTCCGCGACTTCCTCGGGCCCTACCTCCCCTCGCCGCTGGTGGCCCGCCGCGAGGACGGCACCTACTACCTCGACCAGGACCGCCCGAAGGCGATCGGCCGGGTCCGCTCGTTCTTCGGCAATACCGGGGTCCTGTTCCGGGCCTACTGCTACATCCGGAGCCAGGGGCCCGAGGGGCTGAAGGCCGTCGCCCAGCACGCCGTCCTGAACGCGAACTATCTCCTGTCGCTCGTCAAAGATGTCTATCCGGTCCCGCTCGGCGACCGTTGCATGCACGAGTTCGTCGCCTCGGCGCGGGGGATGATGCGCGAGCGGGGGGTCCGCGCCATGGACATCGGCAAGCGTCTGCTCGATTATCATTACCACGCCCCGACGGTCTACTTCCCGCTGATCGTCCCCGAGGCGATGATGATCGAGCCGACCGAGACCGAGAGTCGGGAGACGCTGGAGGCGTTCGCGGAGGCCCTGCTGGCGATCGCCGCCGAGGACCCGGCCACGCTCCACGACGCCCCGCTGACCACCCCCGTGAGCCGGCCGGACGAGGTGGCCGCGGCCCGGACCCCGATCCTGAGATGGACCCCCGCGGCCGCGCCCGTCGCTGCGACCTGAGCGCCCGGCCGGCCGGAGGGGAGCCCGCGGTGTCGATCGTCGTCGACGACTTCCACAAGGTGTACGACAAGACGGTCGCCGTCGCGGGGCTCTCGTTCTCGGTCGCCCCCGGGGAGATCCTTGGCCTGGTCGGGCCCAACGGCGCGGGCAAGACGACCACGATGCGTGCCCTCGCCGGCATCCTCGCGCCGACCCGGGGGCGGCTCGTCGTCGACGGCCACGACCTGGCCGTCGAGCCGGTCGCCGCCAAGCGGGCCCTGGCCTACGTCCCCGACGACCCCCACCTCTTCGACAACCTCACGGTCTGGGAGCACTTCCGGTTCGTCGCCGCGGCCTACCGGCTCACGCCCGACTGGCCCGGCCGTGCCGAGTCGCTGCTCGGCCAGTTCGAACTGACCGAGAAGCGCGACGAGCCGACATCGGCACTTTCGCGGGGAATGAGGCAGAAGGTCGCCATCTCGTGCGGCTACCTCCACGACCCGCGCGCGATCATCCTCGACGAGCCGCTCACCGGCCTCGACCCGCGCGGGATCCGGACGATGCAGTCGTCGATCCGGCTCCGGGCGGAGGCCGGGGCCGCCGTCATGGTCAGCTCGCACCTGCTCTCGCTGGTCGAGGACCTCTGCACGTCGATCCTCGTGATGCATCGCGGCCGGATGCTCCTCCGCGGGACGCTCGCCGAGCTCCGCCGAGAGCTCGACGAGGGGGGCCGGCACGAGTCCCTGGAAGACCTCTTCTTCCGCCTCACCGAGGAGGCACCCGAGCCGGCGACGGGCGCGGACGCCGCCCTGCCGACCGAGCGAGGGGGCTGAGCCGCGATGGACCCCGCCCTCTGGCTGCTCGCGATCCTCAAGCTCAAGGCCTTCCTCCGGAAGGCGGGCAAGACTCTCCGCACGGCGAAGGGGATCGGCCTGACGCTCGTCGGCCTCCTGGTCTTCGTCCCCTGGGCCGTGTCGCTGACCTTCGCGCCCGCCGAGGCGACGGGCTTCGACCCCGCGACGGTCCGTCGGTTCGGCCCCCTGGTCCTGCTCGGCTTCGCCGTGCTCACGCTGCTGCTGTCGACGGGGGAGCGGGCCCTCTTCTTCTCGCCGGCCGAGATCGCCTTCCTCTTCTCGGGGCCGTTCACGAGGCGAGGGCTCCTCGCCTACAAGGTCGTCGGGCTGGTCTGGGGCGTGCTCTTCTCCTCGATCTTCATGCTGCTGGCGTTCCTCCGTTCGAGCCGGAACCCGATGGCGTCGTATCTGGCCATCGTCCTGATGATGCTCTTCTTCCAGTTCTTCGCCATGGCGGTGGGGCTGGCGTCGAGCACCGTGGCCGTCCTCGCGACGGGATTCCGTCGCCGGTTCGTCCTGGGATTCCTGCTCGTTCTGGCGGCCGGGACCCTCGCCTCGACGGGGATCGGCATCCTCGACCTCCCGCCGGCCGAGGCGCTCCGGCGGGTCGAGGCCTCGCCCATCCTGCGGGCGGCCGTCGCGCCGCTCAAGCCGTTCGTGCTCGCCTACGCGGCGGAGCGGACCTGGCCGGACCTGGTGGGATGGGGGACCGCCTGCCTGGCGATGGTCGCGGCGATGGTCGCGGTCGTCTTCGCGATCGACACCCAGTACATGGAGGCCGTCGCCGCCTCGAGCTCCCGGATGTACGCGAAGCTGCAGCGGATGCGGAGGGGCGGCGTCCTGGCCGCCGGTGGTGCCACGGCGCGGACGGCCCGGCTCCGGCTGGGGATGTTCCCCTGGTGGGGAGGGGTCGGCCCGACCCTCTGGCGGCAGATGACGACCGCCCTCCGCGAGCCGATCCGGGTGGCGATCGTGGCGGTCGCCGTCCTCCTGCCGGCCGGCTTCGCGCTCGCCCGGACGGGGGACGTCCCGGGGGAGGCCGTGGTCTTCTTCGCCCAGGGATTCGCCCTCTGGATGTCGATCTTCCTCTCGCCGCTCATCGCGTTCGACTTCCGGGGCGACCTCGACCGGATGGAGGGGCTGAAGTCCTTGCCGATCGCGCCGGCCGCGCTGGCGATTGGGGAGGTCCTCACGCCCGTGCTGATCTTCGCCGTGCCGCAATGGGTCGGCATCGGGCTGCTCTCGATCCGCCTGGGAGGGCTGGAGGTGGAGTCGTGGGGGGCGGCGGCGATGGTCCTGCCGGCGACCTTCCTGCTGTTCGGCATCGAGAACCTCCTGTTCCTCCTCTTCCCGACGCGCTCCGTCGCCGCGAACCCGGGGGACTTCGCGGCGTTCGGCCGGCAGATCCTTCTGATCCTCGGCAAGGTCGCGGGTGCCACGCTGACGATCGGCGCCGCGGTCGCGGTGAAGCTGGGGGCCGAGTACCTGCTGGGCGCGAGCCGATCGGTCGCGACCGTGGTGGGGGTGGGGGTCGCCTTCGGGTTCGCCGCCTCGCTCGTGCCGCTGCTGGCCTTCGCGTTCGAGCGATACGACGTCGCGCGGGACACCCCGGCCTGACCCAGCGCGGAGCCGTCGGATGATCGAATGCCGGATCGTGCCGCACCGGGCCGACGACGGCCCGGCCAACATGGCGATCGACGAGGCCCTGCTGGCGTCGGCCGCCGCATCGGACCGCGCCGTGTTCCGGACGTATACCTGGTCGGTGCCCACACTCAGCCTCGGCTACTTCCAGCCGATGGCGCTCGCCGAGGCCGAGCCCCGGTGGCGCGACGTGCCCATCGTCCGCCGGTCGACCGGGGGTGGGGCACTCTGGCACGACCGCGAGATCACCTACGCCCTGGCGATCCCGGCCTCCCACCCGCTGGCCCGGCGGAGCGCCGAGCTGTATCGGGCCGTCCACTCGGCGATCGCGGCCCTGCTCGGAAGCCTCGGGCTCGTCGCGCATCGCCGCGGCGAGGACTCCGCCACCCTCGACGGGCCCAGGCCCTTCCTCTGCTTCGCCGACCGCGACGCCGAGGACCTCGTCTCCGGCCGCGACAAGCTCGTCGGCAGCGCCCAGAGGCGCAGGGCCCGGGCGGTCCTCCAGCACGGGTCGATCCTCCTCGGCCGCTCGTCCAGGACGCCGGAATTGCCCGGTGCCTCCGACATCGGGCCGGTCGACGACGATCCGGACCGATGGGCGGAACGACTGGCGGGGGCGATCCCCGCGGCGCTGGGGCTGGTGCCGGTCGCCGACCGCCTCAGCCGCGACGAGATGGAGGAGGCCGATCGGCTCGCGGAGTCCGTCTACCGGGACCCCGCCTGGAATCGCAAGCGATGACTCCGGTTCGAGTGGTCGCGGACCCCATCGTCCGCCGATGGAAGACCGATGGGGTCGTGTTTCCGGCACGCCTCGACCGGGACTCTGCCTGCCCGGTCGGTGCTTGTTCGGCTCCGGCCGGTCGGGATATGATGCGTTAACCCCCGATCATCGACGCGACGGGGCCATTTCTCCCTCCCGGACGCACCCCTCTCCGCTTTGTCCGGGTCCGGTAGAGATCCGAGGTCTCCGCGGCGAAGTTCCCCGCCATCCTTCCCCGTCGGCCTTCGTGGTCGGGACGAAACCCATGAAAGTTCAACTGATCGTGGTCCAGGGCAAGCCGGAGGGGAAGACGATTCCGCTTCTCGGGCCCCGTTTCAAGATCGGCCGCGGGGAGACCTGCCACCTCCGGCCGAGCAGCGAGCAGGTCAGCCGGGAGCACGCCGAGTTCAGCGTCGGCGTGTCGGGCGTCTCGGTCACCGACCTGGGGAGCCGCAACGGCACGCTCGTCAACGGCCGGGCCATCACCGCCCCCCAGGACCTCAAGAACGGCGACCTCGTCCAGGTGGGCAACCTCACCTTCGCGGTGTCGATCCAGGGGGCCCCGGCCTCGGCGGCGCCGGCGGCCTCGGGCCCGGCGCCGGCGCGGAAGCCGGTCTCGCTCGACGACGTGAGCAACGACGAGATCGACTCGTGGCTCGTCTCCGAGAAGGGCCGCCCCACCCCCGAGACACCCTCCGGCGTCTACGGCGGCGACACGATCACGATCTCCGCGTTCAAGGACGCCTCGGCCGCCCCGCCCGCCGCCCCCGCCTCCCCTCCCCCGGCCGAGGATAACGACGAGGAGTATGAGCGGCTGGAAGCCTCCGACGACGAGGCCGAGGAATCCGACCAGGACGACGAGGCCGAGGAGTCGAGCGGCGAGGACGTGCCCGAGGAATTCGTCGACGAGTCGAACCCGTTCCATGTCAAGAAGAAGAAGCCCGAGGAAGAGACCGGCACGGCCAAGCAGACCTTCAAGGACACGAGCGACGCGGCGACGGAGATCCTCCGCAAGATGATGGAGCGTCGTCGCCAGAAATAGCCGGGGCCGACCCCGACCGACTGCAGCCCCCCGGCCCGCCCCGACCTCCGAGGCGGGCCGTTCCGTTCGACCCGGTGGCCACGGATTCCCATGCCCGAAACCGACGCCCCGGTCCGGATCCTCAACGCCCTGATCGAGCGGCTCGAGCGCGACGTCGTCGGCCAGCGGCCGCTCCTCGAACGGCTGCTGATCGCCCTCCTGGCCGGGGGGCACGTCCTCGTCGAGGGGGTTCCCGGGCTGGCCAAGACGCGGGCCATCCGCTCGCTCGCGCGGGCCCTCGACCTCCCCTTCCGCCGGATCCAGTTCACCCCCGACCTGCTCCCCGCCGACCTCACCGGGACGCAGGTCTATCGCCCGGCAAGCGGCACCTTCGATGTCCGCCCGGGGCCGATCATCACCAGCGTCCTGCTCGCCGACGAGATCAACCGCGCCCCCGCCAAGGTCCAGAGCGCACTGCTGGAGGCGATGCAGGAGGGGCAGGTCACCATCGGCGACGAGACCGTGATCCTCCCCGACCCGTTCTGGGTCCTCGCCACCCAGAACCCGGTCGAGCACGAGGGGACCTATCCCCTGCCCGAGGCCCAGCTCGACCGGTTCCTGCTCAAGCTGACCGTCACGTATCCCGACCGTCCGGCCGAGCTGGCGATGCTCGACCTGGAGCCGCCCGAGTCGCGGATCGACGAGGCTCCGCTGCTCGGGCCGGCCGACGTCCGCGACCTCAGGCGGACGGCCGGGGCCGTCCGGGTCGCCGACTCGATCAAGGGCTATGTCGTCGACCTCGTCCGGGCGACCCGCGACCCGGGCCGCTACGGCCTGGACCTCGCCCCGTACCTCGAGCTGGGGGCGAGCCCTCGGGCCTCGCTCGCGCTGGTGGCCGCCTCGCGGGGCCATGCCCTGCTCTCCGGGCGGGACTACGTGACGCCGCACGACGTCAAGAGCCTCGCCCGGGACGTGCTCCGCCACCGGCTGGTCGTCAGCTACGAGGCCGACGCCGAGGGCCTCGCCGCCGACGAGCTGATCGGCCGGATCCTCGACACCCTCCCGGTTCCCTGACGCCCGCGCCGGAGGGGCGACGACCCGGTCGTCAGCGGGCCGGCTCGGCGGGCGGGCCCGTCGCGGTGTCGGCGTAGCGCCCGGGCGAGAGCGACCGCAGGTAGGCCCAGAACCCGAGCCCGACCGCCAGCAGGCCCAGGCTGATCACCTGCGAGACGGTCATCCCGCCGGCGAAGGCCGCCTCGTCGTTGCGGAGCCGCTCGATGAGGAACCGGGTGACCGGGTAGGTCACCAGCAGCAGGGCCATCACCTCGCCGTCCCGGGTCCGGAGCGGGTAGAAGGCCGAGAGCAGGCCGAGCAGGAGGAAGCCGTCGATCGCCGAGTAGATCTGGGTCGGGTGGATCGGCAGGGAGCGGAGGGCGGACGCGGGGATCAGGAGATGCTTGACGTGGTCGACCCACGGGGGCGACTCGGCCGGGAAGGAGGTCGCCCAGGGGAGGTCGCAGCGGTCGCCGTAGCAGCAGCCATTGAGGAAGCAGCCGATCCGCCCGAGGGCGATCCCGAGGGCCACGGCCGGGGCGATGGCGTCCATCATCGGCCGGGCCGGGAACGGGTTCCTCCACCGATACAGGAGGAACACGACGATCGCCCCCGCGAGGCTCCCGTAGAGGACGATCCCGCCGTTCCAGACCTGGAAGACTTCCCACCAGCTCCGGAACGTCTTCCAGTACTCGGCGACGAAGAAGAGGCGGGCGCCCACGAGCCCGCCGAGGAGGACCCAGATGGCCAGGTCGAACACCTGGTCGGGGTCGAGCTTCTCGCGACCGGCCCGCCAGGCCGCCAGGTTCATCGAGCCGATCAGGGCCAGGGTGAGCATCAGGCCGAAGCCGTAGACCTTGATGCCCAGGCCTGGGATCTGGAAGAGGACCTGGTACATCGATGGGTCTCGGGGACGCGTTCGCCCCGCCCCCGTCGGGCGCGGCTTCAGGTCGTCAGGGGGGCGTTGTCGATCAGCCGGGCCGGCCCGACCCGCGCCGCCACCAGCGCCACGGCCTGGCGGTCGTCGTCGAGGCGGACGAGGGGTTCGAGGGTCTCGGAGTCGGCCACCTCGGCGTAATCGAGCCGCGCCAACCGTTCGGATTCTATCCACGTTACCAGGATCTGTCGAATCCGGTCGGCCGACCGCTCGCCCGACCTCGTGGCCGCCTCGGCCTCCGCGAGGGCCCGCGACAGGACCAGGGCGGCCCGTCGCTCGTCGGGGCCGAGGTAGCGGTTGCGGCTGCTCATCGCCAGGCCGTCGGGCTCGCGGACCGTCGGCACCGTCGCGATCGCGACCGGCACGTTCAGGTCGCGGACCATCCGCCGGAGGACGAGCTGCTGCTGGTAGTCCTTCTGGCCGAAGTAAGCGACATCCGGCCCGACGATCCCGAAGAGCTTGAGGACGACGGTGGCGACCCCGCGGAGATGGCCCGGCCGGGACGCCCCTTCGAGCACATCCGAGAGGCCCGGCACCTCGACGAAGCAGGAAGGAGGACCCGGCGGGTAGATCGTCGCCTGATCGGGGACGAAGACCAGGTCGGCCCCGCCCTCCTCGCAGAGCGCGAGGTCGGCCTCGAACGTCCGGGGGTAGCGCACGTAGTCCTCGCCGGGGCCGAACTGGGTCGGGTTGACGAAGATCGAGACGACCACGGTCGCCGACCCTCGGCGTGCGACCTCGATCAGGCGGGCGTGGCCGGCGTGGAGGGCCCCCATCGTCGGCACGAACCCGACGGGTCGACCGGCGGCGCCGACGCCCGCGACGGACCGGCGGACGTCCGCGATCGACTCGACGACTCGCGGCGGCATGACAATCCCTCCCTCCCGCGGGCCGGGCCGGGCTCCCCCCGGCGATGCGTCCCGCCGGGCGGGGGAGACCGGCATGCTTGTTGCCGCAATGGGTCCTGCGGGTCGTGGAAGTGGACGTCCGAGGTGTTTCGGCCAGGACCCGGGTCGACGACCTCCCGGGCCGTCGGGTTATACTCGAATCCGGCCGACGCGGACAAGTTCGGCCGTCCTCGACAAGGGTCTCCCCCCGTGGAATCATCATCCGCCGTGCAGGAGGGCCGGGCCGAGACCCTGGGCCGTCTGGTCGACCGGTCGGCACAGCCGTGCGCGGCGATCGACCTGGACGGGAAGATCCACCGGGTGAACCGGGCGTTCGAAGAGCTCGTCGGCTACACCGCCCGGGAGCTGGAGGCCATCAGCCTCGCCGAGCTGACCCCGCCCCGCTGGCACGCCTCGGGCGTCGAGGCCAGGGCCCGCGTGCTCGAGACGGGCCTGGCGATCCGGTACGAGAAGGAGTATCGCCGCAAGGACGGCCGGGTGGTCCCCGTCGAGGTGGCCCTGGACCTCGAACGCGGCGAGGACGGGGCGCCGATCGGCTTCTTCGGGTTCGTCACCGACATCAGCGATCGCAAGCAGTCCGAGCGCGCCCTCCGCGAGTCCGAGGACCGATTCCGCCGGCTCTACGACGACGCGCCGGTCGGCTACCACGAGATCGACGTCGAGGGGACGATCGTCAGCATCAACCGGACCGAATGCGAGATGCTCGGCTACGAGCGCGGGGAGATGCTCGGCCGCCCGGTCTTCGACTTCATCGTCCCGGAGCATCGCGAGCAGGCCCGGGCGGCGGTCCGCCAGAAGATGGACGGCACGCGGCCGCTCCGCCCGCTCGAACGGCCCTACGTGACCCGCGACGGCCGTCGGCTGATGATGGCGATCGAGGAGCGGTACCGGCTCGACGACCAGGGCCGGGTGATCGGCCTGCGGACGACGGTCCAGGACGTGACCGAGCGGAGGCGGACCGAGGCCGCGCTCGTCGCCTCCGAGCGCCGGACCCGGGCGCTGTACGAGGGGATCGAGGACGCGATCTTCGTCCACGACTTCGACGGCCGGATCATCGACGCCAACCCCGCGGCGTGCCGTCGCCTGGGCTACTCGCGCGAGGAGTTGCTCACCCTCACGACCGCGGACCTCGACGCGCCGGAGACCTCCGCCGGCTATCCCGACCGGCTCCGGCTCCAGATCGAGCGCGGGAACCTCTCGTTCGAGGGGAAGCACCGGGCGAAGGACGGCCGGATCATCCCGGTCGACGTGAACACGTCCATCATCCTCTTCGAGGACCGTCGCGCGGTGCTCGCCGTCATCCGCGACATCACCGAGCGCAAGGCGCTCGAGGAGACGCGCCGGCAGTTCGAGGAGTCGCGCGCGGCCCACGCCCGCGACATCGAGGAGAAGAACCGCGAGCTGATCCGGTCCGAGGCGCGGTACCGGCAGCTCGTCGAGGGGAGCCTCGACGCGATCGTCGCGACCGACCGCTCGGGGCGCGTGACCCTGTTCAACCCCGCGGCCGAGGCGGTCTTCGGCCACGAGGCCTCGGAGGTCGTCGGCCTCCCGCTGGCGACCCTCATCCCCGACGGCCAGCGCCCCGGCGACTACGGCCGGACGGTCGAGATGACCGGCATCCGCAAGTCCGGCGAGTCGTTCCCGATCGAGATCTCGCTCGGGGCCGTCGACATCGAGGGGGAACTCCAGTTCATCGGCTCGATCCGGGACCAGACCGAGCGGCAGCGGATGCGGGCGATGCTCGTGCAGTCGGAGAAGCTCGCCTCGATCGGATTGCTCAGCGCCGGGGTCGCCCACGAGATCAACAACCCGCTCGCGTACGTCGGCAATAACCTCGCCGTGATCGAGCGCGACCTGAAAGGGATGGTCGCGATGATGGACGAGTACGAGTCGACCCACGGGTCGCTCGCCGGGGTCGCGCCCGAGTCGCTGGCGCGGGTGGCGGCCCTCTCGGAGGACCTCGACTGGCCCTACGTCCGCGAGAACCTCCCCCGGATGCTCGCCCGGACCCGCGACGGCGTCCAGCGCGTCGCCGCGATCGTGCAGAACCTGCGGGGCCTGGCGCGGACCTCGCCGCCGAAGTTCGAGCCCGCGCTGCTGAGGGACCTGATCCTCCCGGCCGTCGAGATCGCCCAGACCCGGGGCAAGCGGCGGCAGATCGAGGTCGTGGTCCGCGACCTCCCCGCAATCCGGGTCCCGTGCGTCACCTCGCAGGTCAGCCAGGTGGTCCTCAACCTGCTGGTCAACGCGATCCAGGCCATCGAGGGGTCGGAGCGGCCCGCGGGCGGGTCGATCGAGGTCTCGGCGCGAGAGGTCGGCGACGAGGTCGCGATCGCGATCCGCGACGACGGCTGCGGGATCGACCCCGAGAACATCCAGAAGCTGTTCGACCCCTTCTTCACGACCAAGGCCGTCGGCGAGGGGACGGGCCTGGGCCTCTCGATCAGCCACGGGATCGTCACCGGGCACGGCGGCCGGATCGAGGTCTCCAGCGACCCGGGGCGGGGCACGACCTTCACCGTCGTCCTGCCGCGACGGCCGGCCGAGTCCCCCGACCGGCGGACCGCCCGCGAGCCCGGCCACCACCTCGATCCGATCCCCGGGCCCGGCCCGGGCGGAGGGACCACGCCGTGACGCCACCGATCAAGCATTGCCTCCTGGTCGTCGACGACGAGCCCGACGTCTGCGACTCCGTCCACGACCTGCTCCGCCGCGAGTTCCGCGTCCTCAAGGCCCACGGCGCCGAGGAGGGATTCCGGCTGATGCGGGACGAGGAGGTCCACATCATCATGACCGACCAGCGGATGCCCAAGATCACCGGGGTCGAGCTGCTCAGCAAGGTGAAGGCCAAGGACCCGAAGGCGGTCCGGATGCTGTTCACCGGCTACGCCGACCTGGAGTCGATCATCGCGGCGATCAACCAGGGCCACATCTACCAGTTCCTCCGCAAGCCCTGGCAGCCCGAGGACCTGCTCGCGGCCGTCCGGCAGGCGGCGGTCGAGTACGACCGGCTCGTCGACCAGGACGAGGACGCCGATCGGCTCCGCGCCGAGATCGCCGACCTCCGGGGGCGCGTCCGTCAGCTCGAGGACGAGGTCCATCGCCTCGGCGGCTCGCCCGCGCCGGCCGAGTGAGCGGGCCCGCCCCGACGAGGTCACCGGGGGGCGACGGGGTGGGCGCGGCCGTGCCGGCCGTCGGCCCCGTGCCGAGGCCGGCCCCGGCCTCCAGGCCGACCCTGCTGGTCGTGGACGACGAGCCCGACGTCCTCGACAGCGTCCGGCACCTCTTCCACCGGGCCTACCGCGTCCTCACCGCGGGGCGGGGCGAGGAGGCCCTGGAGCTGCTCCGGCAGGACGAGGTCCACGCGATCCTCTCGGACCAGCGGATGCCCGGGATGACCGGCGACGTCTTCCTCGGGATCGCCCGCCGGCTCCATCCCGACGCGATCCGGATGCTCTTCACCGGGTACGCCGACCTCGAGTCGGTCATCAAGGCCGTCAACGACGGGCATATCTACCGCTATATCGTCAAGCCCTGGGAGCCGGCCGAGCTCGAGAGCCTGGTCGGCCAGGCGATGGAGCAGTACCGGCTGATCGCCGAGCGGAACCGCCTCGTCGCCGAGCTCCGGTCCGCCAACGAGGGGCTCTCGCAGGCGAACCTCCGGCTGTCCGAGGCGAGCCAGCTCAAGTCGGCCTTCATCGAGGTCGCGAGCCACGAGTTCAACACGCCGATCACCCTGGTCCTCGGGCTGAGCGAGCTGCTGCTGCTGAAGCATCCCGACCGGACCTCCGACGACCGCCAGATCGTCGAGCAGATCACCAAGGCCGCCCGCCAGCTCGCCCGGCTCGTGGCCGACACGATCAAGCTGATGCAGGCCGGGTCGTTCGAGACGTCGCTGCGGCGGGCCCCGGTCGACCTGGCGGTCCTGCTCCGCGAGGCCGCCGACCGGCTCGTCCCGTTCGTCGAGGCCCGACAGATGGCCTTCGAGGTCGACGTCCCGTCGGGGCTCGGCAGCTTCGAGATCGACGCGCCGAAGGTCCGTGACGCCGTGCTCAACCTGCTGACCAACGCCCTGAAATTCACGCCCGACGGGGGCTGCATCGGCCTCTCGGCGCGGGTCACTCCGCCCGACGAGGCCGAGATCGTCGTCTCGGACTGCGGGATCGGCCTGGAGCCACGCGCCCTCCGCAGGCTCTTCGAGCCGTTCTTCACCGAATTCGACCCCAGCCGCCATTCGTCCGGCGACTTCGGCTTCGAGAAGCGCGGGCTCGGGCTCGGCCTGAGCATCGTCCGCCAGTTCGTCGAGCTGCACGGCGGCCGGATCGAGGCCGAGAGCGAGCCGGGCCGGGGGACCCGCGTCACGATCCATCTCCCTCGCTGTCCATTCCCAGGGCCCGCCCGCGAGGTAGAATCCAGAGAGACGGACGCCGACGGGGCACGCGAGGACGCGGGGCCGGCCTGAACGCCCGACGGGCCGGCCCGACCGCCGACGCCCTGGACTCTCCCCCGCCTTCGGCGACTCGTGGCCGCGAGGACGAACTCCGATGCCGACCGCCCTGATCGTCGAGGACGAGCCCGCCGCCAACGGGCTGCTCGCCATGCTCGTCCAGCTCCGCGGCTACCGGACCGACTCGGCCTTCACGGGGGACGAGGCCCTCCGCAAGGCCGACGACCACCTCCCCGACCTCGTCTTCCTCGACCTGATGCTGCCCGACATCAACGGGTACGAGGTCTGCAAGGCCCTCAAGGCGCGTCGGGCGACCGGCGGCATCCCGGTCGTGATGGTGACCGCCCGCCTCGCCGACGAGAACCGGGTCCAGGGCTTCCGCGCGGGGGCCGTCGAGTACATCCCCAAGCCCTACACCCCCGACCAGATCTTCGGCGCCATGTCCCGGGCCGACTCCTGGCGGTCGCGGCTCGACGCCACCGATCCCTCGGGCGAGCTGGCCCTCGACGCCTCGGAAGAGGTCGCCCACCTCCTCGCCGCCTCCGACCTCCGCAGCCTGCTGCTCGCCCGGACCGCCCTGGACGAGGACGAGGTCGGCCGCCTCGGCTCGACCCTCCTCGACCTCCTCCAGCGCGGCGTCGACTGGGGCCGGGCCCATCGCCGCGACCTCGTGGCGACGCTCGATTACGCCATCGGGCCCGATCGGGTGGCCTTCCGGCTCCTCGACCGCTCGGGCTGGTTCGAGGACGACGACCCGGGCCGCGGCGAGGTCGCCGCGCTGCTGGCGCGCGGAGGGTTCGAGACCGTCGAGGTCCTCGACGGCCGCGAGCTTCGCCTCGCCCGGGGCGTCGCCCGCCCCTGATCGGCGACCCGCCCGGGTGGAATCGGCCGGGCGGGCCGGGTAGAGTCGGCCTGCTCGACCACCTCCGTCGGAGACGCGCCTTGCCCGACTCCGGACCGCTCAGCCCTTCGGATCGGGCGACCGTCGCCGCCCTCGACGCCTGGGCCGGGCCCGAGGCCCTGCCCCTGCTCCGCCGATTCGGCCACCAGAAGGCCCGCGACCTGGCCGGGACGGTCGGGACGACCCCGGCAGCCGTCGACGCCCTCCGGCTCGACCTGAAGGCGCAGCTCGGCCCCGACTCGTCCCGGGTCCATCCGACCTGGTACGCCCGCGCCCTCCGCGAGGAGTCCGAGGCAGTCCGTCGCGCCGTCGTCGCCGGCACCCCCGAGCCGCTCCGGTCGACCCTGATCGGTGAACTCGGGATCGAACCGGCCGACCTCGTCTCCGACCATCCCGCCGACCCCGAGGCGGCCCGGGTCGCCCTGACGCTCTGGACCGAGCGGCTGGTCGGCGACCTGCCCGCCCGGCCCGGCGACCCGCCGGCCATCGTCGCCCTCGCGTCCCTCGGCCGGTTCGGGCTCTATCGCCTGCTCCGCCTCTGCGGCCAGGCCAAGCGGTCGATCCTGGCGGGGACGGACCCGGTCCCCGCGAGGCCCCTCGCGAGGGCCCGGCTCGCGGCGATGGCGGGGCGGCTGGGAGGGCCGGGCGATCCGCGACTCGTCCAGCTCGCGGGGCTCGACGCGGCGGCCTCGGACTCGCTGGGCAGGCACCGGCTCGCCGGGCTCGGCCTGACGACGCTGGGCCGCCTCCTCGCGACGGCCGACCCGTACCGGGTCCGCTGGGCCTTGCAGCACGTCCCCTACCCGATCGCCAAGCGGCTCCGGCTCGCGGCCAGCCAGCCCCAGGCCGCGATCAAGGCGGTCCAGGCCTGGGAAGGTCGCTTCCTCGCCGCCGCGACGCAGAGGCTGGCCGACGAGGGCCTCGATTCCCCCGAAGCCGACCCATCCCGGAGCCCACTCGCGTGAGCCTCGTACCCGCGCCGACCTCCACGGACGATGTCGGGCCCGACCCCGGCGGCCCCGCGGGCGAGGCGGGGCCGCTGGGGGACCTGCCCCGGCTGTCGGCGCAGGGGGTCGCCTTCCGGCGACGGCTGGCCCGCTCGGGCGACCTGGGGCCGGTCGCGCGCGATCTCCTCCCGGGCGTCCCGATCGTCTGGGGGACGACCGAGGTCGTCTGGCGGGCGACGGGCCTGGGCCGGCCGGGGGTGATCGCGCAGCTCGCCTGGCCGCGGCTCGACGCCCGGCTCGCGATCGGGATCGAGACGCCGCTGGCCCACGCGCTGGTCGACCACCTGCTCGGGTTCGGGCGGCTTCCGGCCGAGGTCCAGCGGCAGGTGACGCCGGTCGAGTGGGGCATCCTCGCCTTCGTGGCCGCCCGGGCCCTGGACCGGCTCGACGCCCGGCCCGGCCCGCTCGGCGCCTGGGACCTGACGATCGACCGCGTCGGCCCCGACCCGTTCGACCCCCGCGGCCTCGGCCCGGTCGTCACCTGGCGATGGCCGGCCCGACTCGGCCCGGCCGAAGGATCGATCCGCCTCTGGGTCCCGGCCTCGATCCTCGACCGTCTTGAGGACGCGCCTCCCCCGCCCGCCGCCTCGCGGCCGACGTTCGCCGGGCTCTCGGCGATCTGGCGGGTCGAGGCCGGCACGATCACCCTGGCTCGAGGCCTGTCCCGGATCAAGAAGGGGAGCATCCTGCCGATCGACGGCGCGACGATCGGGGGGACGGTCGCCTCGCCGGCCGGGACGATCGCGCTGGCGTGCCGCGACCGCGACGGCCGATGCCGGATCGACGCCGAGGCCGCCCCGGACTCGTCGGCCGCCCGGGTCGTCGTGAAGTCTCCCCTCCGCCGCGAACCGACCCCGAGGGAGCCGATCGCCGTGAACCCGACACCGAACGCCCCCGCGACCTCGCCCTCCGCCCCGCCCGACGTCCCGGTGACGCTGGTCGTCGAGCTGGGCCGGATCAACCTCCCCCTCGCCAGGCTGGCCGACCTCAAGCCCGGCGACGTCCTGGAGCTGGGCCGGCACTCGCGCGAGCCCGTCGAGCTGACCTCGAACGGCCGGCTCGTCGCGCGCGGCGAGCTCGTCCAGATCGACACCGAGCTGGGAGTCCGGGTCCTCAGCGTCTTCCTCTGACGATCCGTCGCATGGTCAGGCCCGGGCGGCGATCCACGCCCCGGTCCGGCTCTCCGGCGCGGCGGCGATCTCGGCGGGGGTCCCCATGGCGACGACCCGGCCTCCTTGGTCGCCCGCGCCGGGGCCGAGGTCGACGACCCAGTCGGCGGCCCGGACCACGTCGAGGTTGTGCTCGATCACGACCACGGTGTTGCCCAGGTCGGCCAGCCGATGGAGCAGGCCGAGGAGACGGGCGACGTCGGAGAAATGGAGCCCGGTCGTCGGCTCGTCGAGGATGTAGAGGGTCCGCCCCGTCCCCGGTCGGCCCAACTCGGCGGCGAGCTTGACCCGCTGGGCCTCCCCCCCCGAGAGCGTCGTGCTCGACTGCCCGAGGGCGATGTAGCCGAGCCCGGCCTCGTGGAGCGACTCCAGGCCGCGGCGGACCCTCGGCACGTTCTCGAAGTGCCGGAGCGCCTCGTCGACGCGGAGGGCGAGGACGTCGCCGATCGACAGGTCCTTGTACGTGACCTCCAGGGTCGCGGGGTTGAATCGCCTCCCCTCGCAGGCCTCGCACCGGACGAACAGGTCGGGCAGGAAGTTCATCTCGACCTTGCGGACCCCCTGCCCCGCGCAGGCCTCGCACCGCCCTCCCTTCACGTTGGGGCTGAACCGGCTGGGCCCGTAGCCGCGGATCTTGGCCTCGCGGGTGAGGGCATAGACCCGGCGGATCTCGTCGAAGACGCCGGTGTAGGTCGAGGGGGTCGAGCGGGGGCCCCGGCCGATCGGGCCCTGGTCGATCTCGATCAGCTTGTCGATGGCGTCGAGCCCCTCAACGGCCCGGTGCTCGGCCGGCCGCGGGCCTCCCCCGTCCAGGTGGCGCCGGACCGCGCGTCCGAGGATCTCGTGGACGAGCGTGCTCTTGCCCGAGCCGCTGACGCCGGTGACGCACGTCAGCGTCCCGAGCGGGATCGAGGCGTCCACGCCACGGAGGTTGCGCGCGGTCGCCCCGAGGACGACGACCCGTCCCGGGCTCCGCGCGAGTCGGTCCGGCGACCGCCCGGGGGGCTCGACCTCGCCGCGAAGATAGCGGGCCGTGGCCGAGGCGCCGGCCTCGATCAGGTCGGCCGGGGTCCCCTGGGCGACGATCCTGCCGCCGTCCGGCCCCGCCCCGGGGCCGAGGTCGACCACCCAGTCCGCGGCGCGGATGGTCGCCTCGTCGTGCTCGACGACGATCACGCTGTTGCCCCGGTCGCGGAGGTCGGCGAGGCTCGCCAGCAGCCGGTCGGTGTCGGCCGGATGCAGGCCCGCCGTCGGCTCGTCGAGCACGTAGCCGACCCCGACCAGCCCCGAGCCGATCTGCGACGCGAGCCGGACCCGCTGGAGCTCGCCGCCCGAGAGCGAGTCGGCCGGCCGGTCGAGGCTGAGGTAGCCCAGGCCGACCCGATCGAGGAACAGGAGTCGCGCAACGATCTCCCGGACGAGGGGAGGCCCGACCAGGTCGAGCGGAGGGTCGAAGTCGAGGGCTTCCAGGGCCGAGCGGGCGTCGTCGATCGGCAGGGCGGAGAGGCCGTGGATCGGCCGGCCGCCGAGCGTCACCGCGCGGGCCTCGGGGCCGAGCCGGGCCCCGCCGCAGGACGAGCAGGTCATCTCGACCCGGTAGGCGTCGAGCGCCACCCGGGCGGACTCGGCCCGCGTCGAGGCCAGGAGCCGGTCGAGGCCGGGGATGACCCCCTCGTGGCCGGTCGCGGCATCCCCCCGGAGGAACGCGTCGAGGGCCTTCGCCGTCCAGGTCTTGAGGGCCGAGTCGCGGGAGAGCCTGCGGGATCTCAGGAAGGCGGCGAGCGTCGGGTCTCCTTTGATCCCAAGCCGGGCCGAGGGCCCGAGGGCCTCCCAGGCGGCGACGGCCCCGCCGTCGATCGACCGAGTCCGATCGGAGATGACCAGGTCGGGGTCGAACCGGCGGAGGACGCCCAGGCCGTCGCACTCGGGGCAGGCGCCGTAGGGGCTGTTGAAGCTGAAGCTCCTCGGCTCGGGCGGGGCGAAGCCCGTCCCGCAGGCGGGGCAGGCGAACTTGACGCTCAGGAGCCGGTCGGCCCACGCATCGCCGTCCTGGATCGACAGGACGACCGCCCCGTCTCCCAGCTTCAGCGCCAGGTCGACGCTCTCGGCGAGCCTCGGCCGGATCCCCCCGCGGACGACCAGGCGGTCGACCACGGCGTCGATGTCGTGGGCCTTGGTCCTGGCCAGCTTCGGCTCGTCGCGGACCTCGACCGTCTCGCCGTCGACCCGGGCCCGGAGCAGGCCCGCCCTCCGGATCGCTTCGAATGCCTCGCGATGGAGCCCCTTCCGGCCCCGGACCAGCGGGGCCAGGACGATCACCTTCTTCCCTTCTCCGAGGGCGAGGGTACCGGCGACGATCTGCTCGGGCGTCCGCCGCTCGATCGCCAGCCCGCACGAGGGACAGTGCGGGGTCCCGGCCCGGGCATAGAGGAGGCGGAGGTAGTCGTAGACCTCGGTGACGGTGCCGACGGTGCTCCTCGGGCTCGATGCGCCGGCCTTCTGGTCGATGGCGACGGTCGGAGGGAGGCCCTCGATCGAGTCGACGTCGGGCCGTTCGAGCTGGTCGAGGAACTGTCGGGCGTAGCTGGAGAGGCCTTCGAGGTAGCGGCGCTGGCCCTCGGCGTAGATCGTGTCGAAGGCCAGCGAGCTCTTGCCCGAGCCCGAGACGCCGGTCAGGACGACGAGCCTGTCGCGCGGGAGGTCGACCGAGACGTCCCGGAGGTTGTGGACCCGCGCCCCGCGGACGACGATCGCGCCGGCATGGTCCCCCGTCTCGTCCATGCGACCCCCCGACCCCCGACGGGATCGTCCCCGACCCCCGAGGCAGCTTACCCCCGCGTCGTCCGGGGTCGCAAGCCGGGCGCCTGGGCAGCCGGGCCGATCCGCGATACAACGGGATCGGTGGTCGACCCGCGATCCGCGACCCGACGCCCGACCGGAGCCCCGCCCGCATGCGAGTCGTCGTCCGCCTGTTCGCCGTCGCCCGGGAGCGTGCCGGCCGATCGTCGGTCGAGGTCGACCTCCCGGAGCGGCCGACGGTCGCCGACCTCCGGGCCGCCCTCGGGGTCGTGGTCCCGGGGCTGGTGCCGATCCTGCCGTCCGTCCGGTTCGCCGTGGACTCCTTATATGCCGACGACGACACGCCGGTCCCGCCCGGGGCCGAGATCGCCGCGATCCCGCCGGTCAGCGGCGGCCTGAGGGGCTGAGGCCATGATCGAGATCACCGACGCCCCGCTCGACCACGCCGCGATCACCGACCGGGTCCGGTCGAACCTCGCCGGCGCCGTCTGCTCGTTCCTGGGGACGGTCCGCGAGATGACCGACGGCCGTCGGACCGCCTCGCTCGACTACGAGGCCTACCCGGCGATGGCCCGCAAGACGATGGCCGACCTGGAGGAAGAGGCCCGCCGTCGCTGGCCGATCCTGGAGGCGGCGCTGGTCCACCGGGTCGGCCACCTGGGCCTGGGCGAGATCAGCGTCGTCGTCGCCGTGAGCTGCCCGCACCGGCACCAGGCGTTCGACGCCTGCCGGTGGCTGATCGACGCCCTCAAGGAGTCGGTGCCGATCTGGAAGAAGGAGGTCTGGGCCGACGGCGGCGAGGAATGGGTCCACCCCGGGACCTGACCGCGACCGGACCCCGGGCAGGTGGGGTTATGCTCCACCCGCCCGGGCGGTTAGACTGGATTGACTGGACTCCGCAGACCGATAACCCTCTCCTCCGCGGCCCGCCTCTCCGTCGGTCCCGGCATCGCATGAAGAATGTCCCCATGCTCGACAAGACCGACCGGCTGATCGACGGCTTCGGACGGGTCCACAACAACTTGCGGATCAGCGTGACCGACCGGTGCAACATCCGGTGCGTCTACTGCATGCCCGAGTCGGTCCAGTTCCTGCCGAGGTCCAGCCTGCTCAGCTTCGAGGAGATCGAGGCCTTCGTCCGGGCGGCGACGACCGTCGGGATCGACAAGATCCGGCTGACGGGGGGCGAGCCGCTGGTCCGCCGGGGGCTGCCCGACCTCGTCGCCCGGATCGCGGCGATCCCCGGGATCGCGGACGTCGGCCTGACCACCAACGGGATCCTCCTGGCCCCGATGGCGCGCGACCTCTGGGACGCCGGGCTCCGGCGGATCAACGTCAGCCTCGACACGATGGACCCGGCGAAGTTCGTCGAGATCACCCGCCGGACCGGCTTCGAGCAGGTGATCGAGGGGATCCTCGCCGCCAAGCTCGCGGGGTTCGACCCCGTGAAGGTCAACGCGATCGCCATCAAGGGCGTGTCCGAGTCCGAGGTCGTCCCGCTCGGCCTGTTCTGCCGCGAGCACGGGCTGGAACTCCGGTTCATCGAGTACATGCCGCTCGACGCGGGCAACCTCTGGGAGCGGGACAAGGTCCTGTATGCCGACGAGATCCTCGAACGCCTGTCACTCGGGATCGGCCCGCTCGTCCCCGCGCCGGACCAGGACCCTCGGGCCCCGGCCCTCGACTACGCATATGCCGACGGGGGCGGGCGGGTCGGGCTGATCGCCTCGATCTCGCGCCCCTTCTGCCAGAGCTGCAACCGGATCCGGCTGACGGCCGACGGCAAGCTCCGCAACTGCCTGTTCTCGCTCGACGAGACCGACGTCCGCGCCTTGCTCCGCGACGGCGCGGGGGATGCGGCGATCGTCCGGGCCCTCCGCGACTCGGTCGCCGCCAAGTGGGAAGGGCATGAGATCAACACGTCCCGGTTCATCAAGCCAGAGCGGCTGATGCACTCGATCGGCGGCTGAGGCCGGCTCAGGCCAGGCCGTAGACGCGGACGGCGTTGTCGTGGAAGAGCTTGCGACGGTCGGCCTCGGGCCGGGCCGCGACGATCGACCGGAGGGCCTCGACCCACCGCCGGTAGCTCGTCGCCAGGGTGCAGACCGGCCAGTCGCCGCCGAACATCACCCGGTCGGGGCCGAAGGTGTCGAGGACGTGGTCGACGATCGGCGCGAGGTCGTCGGCCGACCAGGGGGCCCCTCGCGCCGAGGCGACGATGCCCGAGACCTTGCAGACGGCGCGGTCGCCCCGATTCGCGACCGCGGCGAGGTCGCGCTTCCAGGCCGAGCGGTCGCGGGCACGGACGTCGGCGTTGCCGCAGTGGTCGAGGATGAACCGGGTCGCGGGGCAGGCGTCGATCAGTCGGGCGGCGTCGGCAAGCTCGCCGCTCCGCATGCACAGGTCGAACATCAGCCCGCGCTCTCCCAGGAGCCGGATGCCTCGGACGAACGCGGGATCGAGGCAGGTCCCCGGGGGCGTCTCGCCCGAGTGGAGGACCTGGCGGACCCCCTTGATGGCCGGCTCGTTCCGGTAGCGATCGAGGTAGGCCCGGAACTCCTCGGAGGCCGGGCGGCCCCCGATCACGGCGGCGACCGTCGGCGCCTTGCCCGAGCGGATCAGGTCGAGGATGGAGTCGGCCTCGGCCGCCCGCTGCTCGGGCGCGACGTCGACCTCCATGTAGACGGCCTGGACCACGTCCAGGCCCCGCGTCGCCTCGGCGAACTCCGCCGGCCCGTAACTCCTGCCGAGCGGCTCCTCGCCGACCTTGATCCAGGGGAGCTTGAACCGGGCGAGGTCCCAGAGGTGCTGATGCGTATCGACGATCGGGATCGGGCGCTCCGCCGCCGCGGCGACCCCCGTGGCGAACGAGACGGCACCCGCGAGAAAGCCTCGTCGATGCATGGCTGTCCTCATTCCCCGTCCAGGGATGTGCGGTCGGGCACGGGTCGATCACCGTCGCCGTTGATACCCTTCCGGAGGGGCAGGGTCAACGGCGTAGCAGTCTCGGCCGGGCCCGATGTGTCATCCGGTCGTCACACGGCCTCGGGGCATCCCGGTCCTCCCGACGATGCCGGTTCCTGTCGGAGTCGTGACGCACAACTGGCACGACCGCATCGGCTTGAGTCGACCGGGGGTTGTTGGGGCCGGTGGGGCCCGATAGAATCGGTGGGCGTCGTAATCCGGTCGCTCCCGGCCGGCACGAGCGACGACCGACCTTCCTCCATCCGATCCGCCCATGAATACCTCCGACTCCGAATCCCCCTGGTATCGCGACGGCCTGGCGTTCTCCTGCACCCGTTGCGGAGCCTGCTGCACGGGGGCCCCGGGCTTCGTCTGGGTGGACCCGGAGGAGATCCAGGCCCTGGCGACCCATCGCGGCGAGACGCTCGACCAGTTCTCCAGGCGATTCGTCCGCCGGGTCGGCGATCGCTACAGCCTGGTCGAGCGGCCGGGGGGCGATTGCGTCTTCTGGTCGAAGGAGGCCGGCTGCACGGTCTACCCGGCGCGGCCGGCGCAGTGCCAGACCTGGCCATTCTGGCCGGAAAACCTGGCCAGCCCGGAGTCCTGGGAAGCCGTCCGGCGGGTCTGCCCCGGCTCGGGGACGGATTCGGGCCGGGTCTTCAGCGTCGAGGAGATCCGAGACTCGGCCGCGCGGGTGCATACGTCGTGACCGTCGACGAGGCCGGCGATCGCGACGACCCGTCTTCCGACCTTAGGGACGTCCGGGCCGAGCTGCACGCCCTCTATGCCGACCTGGATGCGGAGGTCCGGCGGCTCGGGCCGGTCTGCGAGCTGAGCGGGCGATGCTGCCGGTTCGAGGAGTACGGGCACACGCTCTTCCTGTCCGCCCCCGAGGCCGCCCTCCTGATCGCCGACGCCCCGGCCCCCTCGCGCCCGCTCGACGACGGCGTGAGCTGCCCGTGGCAGGACCACCGGGGCCGCTGCACCGCCCGCGAGGCCCGGCCGCTGGGCTGCCGCGTCTACTACTGCGACCCCGCCTTCGACGGCCACGCCCCGGCGCTCAGCGAGGCGTTCCTCGGCCGGCTGAAGGCGATCGTCAACCGCCTCGGACTGGATTGGGACTATGCCCCGCTCCACCGCCATCTCCGGAGGGCCGTCGAGGCGGGCTGGGCGGTCCCGACGGCCCCGGCGGCCGGCGTCGACCGGATGCAGACATCGGCACCCGAGCCGGCGTGAGCGCGCACCCGATCATGAACGCTCCCGGGCCGGGGCGACGATTTTGACTTGACATTAGTCCAAGCGATTCCTACTTTTGAGCCCAATCGACGCTCGGCCCGGGCCGCGCCCCCGCCCTCAGGGAGACCGACATCGTGACCAAGAAAGAAATCGTGAAGAAGATCTCGGAGGATATCGGCCTCACCCAGCTCAAGACCAAGGACATCGTCCAGCGGACCCTCGACGCGATCATCCTGACCCTGGTCGAGGAGGGGCGGATCGAGCTCCGCAACTTCGGCGTCTTCGAGGTCAAGCGACGCGCCCCGCGCAAGGCCCGGAACCCGAGGACGGGGGATAAGGTCTACGTCCCGTCGAAGAACGTGGTGACGTTCAAGCCGGGGAAGGAAATGGAAGAGCTGGTGCGAAAGATGAATCCGGAAAATCTTCCCCTGTTGGACGACGAGGCGGAAGCCGATGTAGAGAGCAACGGACCCGTTGAGCCGGTCGCCGATCCCCCGGTCGCCTGAACGCCAGGCCGTCGGGAGGAGGGGCTGCCGGAGCCCCGGGACCCGGCCGGCGGTGGTGACGGGTCGATTCCCGGAGGGGCGCGGAGCGCCACCGGGACGGAGCCGCGCGACGGAGCGTGCGGGCCGACCGATCCGCGAGGCACGAGACGCGGGAGGATCCCCTGAATGCGTAAACCCTTGGCGGCCCTTCTCATCCTGGGGGCGGTCATGGCCTTCTGCGAAGGCTGTGCCCCGGTCCCCCTGCCGCACTATGCGGCCTATCAGCCGAGGCGGGTCGAGCAATTGCTCACCGACTCGGAAAACCTCCGGATGGCCGGGGACGACTGGGAGCGATTCTGGCTGCTCGACCAGCCGTCGCACCTGACCCCGCTCCGGACCCACGGCGGCCTCGGGCCCTGATCTGACCGCCGCCTCGCCGGCCAACCGACCCGACCTTCCCCCTCCGAGGCCGGCCCCGATATCGGGCCGGCCTCGGTCGTTTCGATGTTGTGCTCACCTCGACCGGAGGGGGTTCTCGAACAGGTAGAGCCCGCTCTTGCCGGGGCAGACGAGGTCGAGGTCGCCGTCGCCGTCGATGTCGATCGCCGCGATTTCGAGGCCGGTGCCGGCCGTGCCCGCCGGGAAGTCCTTCTGGGCGTCGCGCTTGCTCGCGTCCGCGGGCGCCCCCCGGGCGGGCTCTCCCTTGGCGATGATGTGCCGATCCCAGCCCTTCTTGCCGGGTGCGAATTTATAGTAGGCGACGATCGGCGCGTCGACGTCGCCGGGCTCGCGCTCGTGGGCGTAGACACGCTTGCCGGTGATCATCTCGTCGGCCTTGCCGTCGCCGTCGAGGTCGGCCCAGAGCAGGGTATGCACCGACGAGACCTCCTTGTCGATCAGCTCGGGCTTCCAGGTCGACTTGCCGTCGGCCGACTTCTCCTGCCGGGCCCAGTAGAGCCCGATCCCGTGGCCCATCCCGTAGACGAGGTCGGTCAGGCCGTCGCCGTCGAGGTCGCGGCCGAGGATCTGGATGCCGGTGGCCCCGAGCTTCCAGTCGGGGTGCCAGGGCCAGGAGTCGTGCTTGGGGTCGGCCGGGGCCTCGAACCAGCCGGTCGGCGTGAGCAGGTCGACCTTGCCGTCGCCGTTGATGTCCCCCGTGCCGACGCCGTGGCCGTTGGACCCCTTGGTCGCCGAGAAGTCGTGCTTGCGGAAGGCGACCCCCTTGCCGCCGGGGTCCTTCTCGACCGAGTACCAGACGACGGTGTTGACCGCGTTCGGCAGGATGTCGCCCACGCCGTCGCCGTCGAGGTCGACCCGGACCGCCGCCTCGCTGTTGCCGGGCAGGTCGATCTCGTGGTACGGCCAAATCCCCCCGGCCTTGCCCGGGTTCTCGACCCAGCCGACGTTCTTCTCGAAGTACGAGCAGGTGACGAAGTCGGTGAAGCCGTCGCCATTGACGTCGAGGGGGATGGTCGAGAAGCAGTTGCGGTAGGTGCCCGTCTGCGAGACCTTGCGGACCGGGAACGGCTTCCAGTCGGGGGCCTTGTACCAGGTGTCCCCCGAGACGATGTCGGGCTTGCCGTCGTTGTCGACGTCGAAGGCGCCGGCCGCCTCGAAGACGCTCCCGGGGTTGATGTCGTGCTTCTTCCAGGTCGGCTCGCCCGCGACGGCCGCGGCCGGCAAGGCCAGGGCCGCGAGGGCGAGGGTGCGGAGGCAGTTCGGCGTCATCGGTCGGCATCTCCCGGGGATGGGTCAGGTTGCGGCTTCATTCGTCGTCGTCATCCTCGTCGTCCGGATCGTCGGGATGGATCTCCCAGCCGATCGTCGCGGCGGCCGTCTCGAGGAGGCGGGCGGCCGGGGCCGGGTCGGGGTCGTCGAGCTCGAAGTTGATCGCCTCGACGTGGGGGCCGGCGATCAGGGCGTATCCCCGGAGCCGGGGCGACCCCAGCTCGACCCAGGTCCCCTCGGCCGACTCGCTCCGGACCGTCACGGCCGAGCCGGCCCCGGCCTCCAGGGCCGCGACCCAGGCGGCGAGGGCCGTCGGCGGGGCCTCCCAGCCGGGGATCGCGAGCAGCTCGATCATGGCGGGGCTCAGACCTTCGGGATCGACCAGGGGGCCCGATACTCCGCGCGGGCCAGGTGGGCGTTGGCCTCGGGATGGTTCGTCACCCGCTCGGTCGGGGCGTCCCAGCAGAGGGTCTCGCCGGTCAGGAGGGCGATGTTGCCGAGGTGGCCGACGGACGAGAGCCGGTGGCCGTACTCGAAGTGGCACGAGGTCTTCCCCCGCGTCCTGATCGCCTCGAGCCACTCGCGATGGTGGCCGACCGACCGCGGCAGGCTCGGCGAGGGGAGGTCGATCGTCCGGCCCTTCTCGGGGATGACCTGGAACGAGGTGTAGTCGGCCACCAGCGTCGCCTCGGTCCCCTGGAAGAGGATACCGAGCCCCTTGCCTTCGGGGGCATAGCTCGACCGGTCGCACTGGCTCCAGGCCATCGTGAATCCGTGGTCCCCCTTCGGGTAGTGATAGAGGACTTCGAGGGTGTCGGGGGTCTCGGCGTTGTCCCGCTCGACGTAACGGCCGCCGGTCGCCGAGATCGTCGAGGGGGCGTCGACCTCCATCGCCCAGTGGACGAGGTCGACGATGTGGCAGACGAAGTCGGTGAGGTAGCCGCCGCCGTAATCCCAGAAGTACCGCCAGTTGAAGGTGAACCGGTTCGGGTTGAACGGCCGCAACGGGGCGGGCCCGAGCCAGAAGTCGTAGTCGAGGCCGGGCGGCGGGGCCGAGTCGGCGGGGCTGCCGATCCCGTGGCGAGTGCCGGCCATCCAGACCTTGGTCTTGAAGATCGGCCCGAGGACCCCGGACCGGACGACTTCGACGACGCGACGGTAGTTCTCCCCGGCGTGGATCAGGTTGCCCATCTGGGTGACCCGGGAGAACTTGGCCGCGGCGTCGGCCATGGCCCGTCCCTCGGCGATCCGGCCGGCCAGGGGCTTCTCGCAGTAAACGTCCTTGCCCGCCTGGCAGGCCAGGATCGTCGGGATCGCATGCCAGTGGTCCGGGGTGGCCACGACGACGGCGTCGACGTCCTTGCGGTCGAGGACCCGGCGGAAGTCGCCGTACGCCTCGACCTTGCCGCCGGCCGCCTCCCTGGCCCGCAGCAGGTGGGGCTCGTGGACGTCGCAGACGGCGGCGACCCGGACGTCGGGCATCCCCCGGAAGATCTTGAGCAGGCCCGAGCCCATCCCGCCGACGCCGATGAAGCCGAGCCTGATCGCCTCGGACGGGGTCGCGGGCCGGGCGTCCTGACCGCGGGCGAGCCCGGCGGCCGCGGCCGAGGAGGCGGCGAGGAAGGCGCGGCGGGACGGGTCTCGCATCGGGGGGCCCTTGCCTGGCGGGGTGGGGATCGGTCTGATGGCGGATCGACGGCCACCCGGATTCGTAACAGACCCGGGGCGACCGCTCAAGGATCGTCCCCCGGTTTCCCCGGAGCCCACGCCATGCGACGCCTCGCCTACTGGATCGCCCTGGTCCCCCTGGCCCTGGCCCCCGCCGAACCGTCGAAGAGTGCCTACGAGGCCGATCCCAAGGGCTGGACCGACCTGGTCGCCCGGGGCGGCAAGGAGCTCGACGGCTGGAAGCGGGGGCCGATCCCGCCGACCGGCCGGCTCAACCCGCAGAGCCAGTGGTCGGTCGAGGAGGCGACCGGCTACCTCGTCTGCGAGGGGGACAAGGGCCACGAGTGGCTCCGGTACGACCGCGAGCTGGGCGACTTCATCCTCCACGTCGAGTGGCGGTTCACCCCGGTCGCCACCGGCAAGGCCGGCTACAACTCGGGGATCTACGCGCGGAACTCGGCCGACGCCGCCGTCTGGCACCAGGCCCAGACCGGCCCGGGATCGGGCGGCTACCTGTTCGGGGATACGCTCCAGGGCGGCAAGATCGCCCGGATCAACCTGTCGAAGCAGGTGACGGACAGGCGGGTGAAGCCGGCCGGCGAGTGGAACACGTTCGAGGTCACCTGCAAGGGCAAGGACATGAGCCTCTGGGTCAACGGCGCGGAGACCTGCGCCTGGCACGAGTGCGAGGTCCCGCGGGGGTATGTCGGGCTCGAAGCCGAGGGGTACCGGATCGAGTTCCGCAACGTCCTGGTCAAGGAACTCTGAGGGCCGCGACCGGCGCGATCATTCCAGGGTGATCGAGAGGTCCTTCAGGCCGCCCTTGGGGATGGTCACCTCGAGCCCCGAGCCGTCGGGGCTGGCGAAGCCCTGGGGGATGTCGTACTTGAGGCCGACGTCGTTGTCCTTGGTCTTCACCTCGGTCGCCGAGACGACGCCCACCTTGTGCTTGCCGGGGATCGCACCGTCGCGATCGCCGTAGGTGCTCAGGGTGAACTTGCCGTCGACGATCTCCCCGCTGGCACCTTTGCCGACCTCGGGGAGGAGCTGGAGGGTCCCCTTGGCGATCGGCTTGCCCTTGTAGGTGATCGTCCCCGAGACCGGGACGGCGGCGACATCCCCCGCCCCGCCGCAGCCGAGGCCGAGCAGCGCCGGGGCGAGGACGCAGGCGAAGCCGGCCGCGATGACGGCGCGGCGGGACCTCGGGGCGGGTCGTTTGGTCATGGTCGCGTGGCTCCGCGGATCGGGGGGCCGGGATGGTCTCGGGCGGCCGGCGATCGACCGGCCGCCCTTCCGGGGCACTCGGGTTCAGTAGCTGTCGGAGCTGATCGTCTCGCCGCCGTCGCGGGTGCAGACCCCCCGGTAGGTCGTGAGGTTGATCGAGTCCTTGAGGAAGCCCACGTGGCCGTCGGCGAAGAGGAAGTTCGCCCCGCCGGAGTGCCGGCTCCCGAACGCCCCGTTCATCCCGCAGGGGTTGCCGCCGTTGGTGATCCCGAACCCGGGCGGGGTGTTGATCGGGTTCTTCGGGCCCCGGAAGTTCGACCCGTGGCGCAGGGTGACCGACCAGGCATTGAACGACGGGTTGAACCCCGAGCAGTTCTGGGCCTGGCGGGCGTAGTAGGAGCCGTCGTTGTTGTAGGCCGTCTCGCCGACCGCCACGGTGTTGCTCGTGCCGTCGAGGAAGTCGCGGATGCCCTTCGGCTTGCCGTAGTCGGCGAAGCCGTTGTTCTTGTGCTTCAGGTCGCCGACCCGGTAGGGCTGGCTGTTGTCGTTGCAGCAGTCGGGCGGCCCGCCCGTGCCGGCGTTGTTCGCGTAGGACGAGATCGCGAGGTTCGCGAGCTTCGGGAGGTCGTTCCGGTTCGAGTTGAGCGTGCTGGCGAACTGCTGGGTCCGGATGTCGCTCGGGCAGTTGAAGGCGTTGAGGTTGGTCGAGCAGACCGTCGTGTGGACCGCGGGGATGCACGAAGGGGCGTAGACCGGATCGACCGAGGGATCGTTGAACGAGAGGCTGAAATTCCAGGCGTTGAACAGCGGCTGCTGCTCGAGCTGGGGCAGCAGGGCGACCCACGAGCTCATCGCGTTGGAGTCGTTCCGGTTCGGGTCGTCGCCCGGCCGGCCGTTGGGGAAGACGTCGTAGGTCTGGTGGTAGTTGTGCAACGCCAGGCCCAGCTGCTTGAGGTTGTTGGTGCACTGGGCGCGTCGGGCGGCCTCGCGGGCCGCCTGGACGGCGGGCAGCAGCAGGGCGATGAGGACGGCGATGATGGCGATGACCACTAGCAGCTCGATCAGCGTGAAGGCTCTTCGTCGCATCCGACTCTCCTGGATGGGGCCGCGAGGCCCGATAGGATCGCGTGAAGGAACCATCCCGATCGCGACAGCACGAGGGGATGCCAGCCCAGCCCCGGACCGGGGTGGTGGATCGGGCGGGATCGATGAATGCGGAGGACTCGTCGGGTCCTCGATGCGTCGCGCCCGGCGACGTGGCCCCCGACGGAATCCACGATAGCTCATCGTGCACAGCCCCGCAAGGATAACGCAGGCATGGGCCTGGATTGCTCGCCGGGCCCGGCCCCCCTCGCCACCGCGGCGCCCGCTCGGTATCTTAGGGGTCGTCGGCCGGCGACGGTCCTCCCCGACTCGAGGGTCGCCCGCCCGACGATCCCCCACCCGAGAGAGTGCCCAATGGCCACCGCCTCGACCTCGACGACCCCGCTCGCCGCCCTCCAGGCCCTCGGGCAGAGCGTCTGGCTCGACGACATCAGCCGCAAGATGCTCAACGCCGGCGACCTCAATCGCCTGATCGAGGACGACGGGCTCCAGGGGATGACCTCCAACCCGTCGATCTTCCAGAAGGCGATCGGCACCGGCACCGAGTACGACGACGAGGTCCAGAACCTCGTCGGCCTCGGCGGCGGGCTCGACGACATCTACCAGGGGCTCACCGTCGCCGACATCACCGAGGCCCTCGACCTCTTCCGCCCGACCTACGACCGCGCCGGCGGCGGCGACGGCTTCGTCTCGCTCGAGGTCTCCCCCCTGCTCGCCCTCGACGCCGAGGGGACCACCGTCGAGGCCAAGAAGCTCTGGGCCCTGCTCAACCGGCCCAACGCGATGATCAAGATCCCCGGGACGACCGAGTGCCTCCCGGCGATCGAGGAGGCCCTCTTCTCCGGGATCAACGTCAACGTCACCCTCCTCTTCAGCACCGACGCCTATCGGGCCGTCGCCGAGACCTACCTCCGCGCGCTGAAGCGACGGGCCGACGCGGGCCTGCCGGTCGACGGGATCGCGTCGGTCGCCAGCTTCTTCGTCTCCCGGATCGACTCCGAGGTCGACAAGCGGCTCGAGGGCAAGCTCGCCTCCGAGTCGATCCCCGCCCGCAAGGCCAAGCTCGAAGGGCTGCTCGGCAAGGTCGCCATCGCCAACGCCAAGAACGCCTACGGGATCTATCAGGAGCTGTTCGAGGGGCCCGCCTTCGCCGGCCTGAAGGCCAAGGGCGCGAAGGTCCAGCGCCTCCTCTGGGCGTCGGTCGGGACCAAGAATCCCAAGTACCCGGACACCCTCTACACCGCCGGGCTGATCGGCCCCGAGACCGTCAGCACGATGCCACGCGCCGCGTACGACGCCTTCAAGGACCACGGCAAGGCCGCGCCGACCCTGCTCGACGGGATGGACGAGGCCAAGGTCGTGATGGCCGACCTCGCCGGGGCCGGCGTCGACTTCAAGGACGTGACCGACAAGCTCCTCCGCGACGGCGTGAAGCTGTTCGCCGACGCCTTCCACGACCTGATGAAGGCGATCCGCGACAAGCGGGCCGCCGTCCTCCGGGCCCGACGGATCGGCCAGACCGCGCTGCTCGGCGACGAGAACGCCAGGGCCGTCACCGACGCCCTGGACGACCTCGACAAGATCGGGGCCGTCCGGCGGATCTGGGCCAAGGACGCCTCGCTCTGGAAGGCCGACCCGGATCACGACAGGATCATCGGCAACGCCCTCGGCTGGCTCACCGTCCCCGAGGTCGTCCGGCCCCATGCCCAGGAGTTGGAGGCGTTCGGTGAGGAGATCGCCTCGGCCGGATTCACCCACATCGTCGTGATGGGGATGGGCGGGTCGAGCCTCTGCGTCGAGGTCCTCCGCCGGACCAACGTCCCGCTCGACGGCCACCCCGCGCTGCTCGTCCTGGACAGCACCGTCCCCGCGACGATCCGCCGGCTCGAGTCCGAGATCGACGTGGCGCGGACCCTCTTCGTCGTCGCGAGCAAGAGCGGGACGACCACCGAGCCGGCGGTCTTCTACGCCACCTTCTTCGACAAGGTCCGGGCGATCAAGGGGGACAAGGCCGGCGAGAACTTCGTCGCGATCACCGACCCCGGCACCAAGATGGAGGCCGACGCGAAGCGGGACGGGTTCCGGCGGATCTTCCTCAACCCGAGCGACATCGGCGGCCGGTACTCGGCCCTCTCGTACTTCGGGATGGTCCCCGCCGCGCTGATGGGCCTGGACGTGGCCGCGATCCTCGACCACGCCGAGGAGGCCGCCAAGGCGACCGGCCCCGACGTCCCGATCCGCCAGAACCCGGGCGCGGTCCTGGGCGCCGCGCTCGGCACCTTCGGCAAGGTCGGCCGGGACAAGGTCACGCTCGTCACCCCGCCGCCGCTGGAGGCCCTCGGCCTCTGGATCGAGCAGCTGATCGCCGAGAGCACGGGCAAGGAGGGCAAGGGCCTCCTGCCCGTCGCCGGCGAGGAGCTGGCCGGGCCCGAGGCCTACGGCGACGACCGGGTCTTCGTCCAGGTCCGGACCCTCGACGCCCCCGGGGTCGAGGACAGCCCGATCCTCCAGGCCTTGGCCAAGGCCGGGCACCCGGTGCTCGACCTCGTCATGGCCGACCCGAGCGACCTCGGCGCCGAGTTCTTCCGGTGGGAGATCGCCGTCCCGATCGCCGGCCAGCGGCTGGGGATCGACCCGTTCGACCAGCCGAATGTCCAGGAGAGCAAGGACAACACCAGGGCCCTGCTCGCCGCCTTCGCCCGGGACGGCGCGCTCTCCGGCCTGAAGCAGGTCGCCGCCTTCGAAGGCCTGACCTTCTCGGTCGCCCCCGACGACACGACCCTCCCGGTCCGGGGCACGGGCCGAGACGCCGCCGTCGGCCTGCTCAAGGAGCACTTCGGCCGGGCGAGGCCGGGGGACTACGTCGCGATCACCCAGTACGTCGACGAGCGGCCCGAGCGGGACAAGGCGATCCAGGCGATCCGGACCGGGCTCCGCGACCGGCTCAAGGTCGCCACGACGACCGGCTACGGCCCGAGGTTCCTCCACTCGACCGGCCAGCTCCACAAGGGGGGCGGCGACCAGGGGGTCTTCCTCCAGATCACCGCGGCCGACGGCAACGACGTGCCGATCCCGGGCGAGACGTTCGGCTACGCGATCCTCGTCGAGGCCCAGGCCCTCGGCGACTTCCAGTCGCTCGCCAAGCGGCACCGGCGCGCCCTGAACGTCCACCTCGGCACCGACGTCGACCGCGGCCTGGCCACCCTCAAGGCCCTGATCGCCGACGCCGTCAAGTAACCCCACGAAATCCCCCGGTCCGGCCCATCCCCACGCGGGGGAGGGCCGGACCGAGCCGCCCTCGCGTCCGAGAACACAATCCGCGAGATCGGTACCCACGGCCATCCCGATGACCACCCTCTCCTCCGTCGACACGTCCCGCCTCGCCGCCAACCTCGGATCGGTCCGGGCCCGGGTCGCCGAGGCGGCCCGCCGGTCGGGCCGGGACCCCGGGGCCGTGACCCTCGTCGCCGTGACCAAGCGGCACCCGGCCGACTCCCTCCGCGCCCTGGTCGAACTCGGCGTCGCCGACCTCGGCGAGAACTACCCGCAGGAGCTCTGGGCGAAGGCTGAGGCCCTCGCCGGCCTGCCCGTCGCCTGGCATCACATCGGCCACCTCCAGGGCAACAAGGCGAGGCGGACCCTCCCGCTCGTCCGGATGCTCCACGGGGTCGACTCGCTCAAGCTCCTGCTCACCCTCGACGAGCTGGCCGGCCCCCCCGGGCCGACGGGTCCCCCCGCCGTCTGCCTCCAGGTCAACACCTCGGGCGAGGAATCCAAGCACGGCTGGACTCCCGAGGGCCTCCTCGACGACGCCGACGTGATCGCCGGGGTCCGGGGCGTCCGGGTCGCCGGCCTGATGACGATCGCCGGCTACGACACCGATGGGGACGCCGCCCGCCCCTGCTTCGTCCGGCTCCGCGAGGCCCGCGACCGGCTCCGCGAGGCGACGGGGTTGCCCTTGCCCGACCTGTCGATGGGGATGTCCGGCGACTTCGAGGCCGCGATCGCCGAGGGGTCGACCCTCGTCCGCGTCGGCTCGGCGCTGTTCGAGGGGGTCGGCCCCGGTTGAACCGGGACAATCCACTCACGTTCTCGGACAAGAATCCCTCCATGCCAGAGTATCCCCCCGAGATCACGATCACTCCCTGGTCCAAGCCGCCGGTCGGGGCCCGGGTCCGCGTCCCCGGGTCCAAGAGCCTGACCAACCGGGCCCTGATCGTGGCGGCCCTGGCCCAGGGGCCGAGCCGGCTGGCCGGGGCGCTCGACAGCGACGACACCCGGGTGATGGTCGAGTCGCTCCGGACCCTGGGGATCGCGGTCGAGCACGACCCGGCCGCAGCGACGATCGACGTGGTCGGCGGGCTCGGCCGGGTCCCGGTGAAGGGGGCCGACCTGTCCGTCGGCAACTCGGGGACGAGCCTCCGCTTCCTCACCGCGTTCGTCGCCCTCGGCCACGGGACCTTCCACCTCGACGGCGTCCCCCGGATGCGCCAGCGCCCCGTGGCCGACCTCCTCGCCGCGCTCAACGGCCTCGGGTCCGACGCGACCAGCGACCTCGGCAACGGCTGCCCCCCCCTGACCGTCAATGCCAGCGGCCTCGACGGCGGCTACGCCTCCGTGAGAGGGGACGTCTCCAGCCAGTTCCTCAGCGGCCTGCTCATGGTCCTCCCCTACGCCCGCGAGACGACCGTCGTCGAGGTCCGGGGGACGCTCGTCTCGAAGCCTTATGTGTCGATGACTCTGGCCGTGATGGAGGCCTTCGGCGTCCGACCCGGGCACAAGTCCGACCGTCGATTCTCGGTCGAGCCCGGCCGATACGCCGGCCGGCCGTTCGCGATCGAGCCCGACGCATCGGCGGCCAGCTACTTCTTCGCCCTCGCCGCGATCACCGGCGGCTCGGTGACGGTCGAGGGGCTGGGCACGTCGAGCGTCCAGGGGGACCTCGCCTTCGTCGACCTGCTCGAACACATGGGCTGTCGGGTCGAGCGGTCCCGGTCCGAGACGACCGTCCACGGCGGCCCGCTCCGGGGGGTCGACGTGGATCTGAACGCGATCAGCGACACCGTGATGACCCTCGGCGTGGTCGCCCTGTTCGCCCGGGGCGTGACCCGGATCCGCAACGTCGCCCACATCCGCCACAAGGAGACCGACCGGATCGCCGCCCTCGCCGCCGAGCTCCGCAAGCTCGGCGCCACGGTCGACGAGCACCCCGACGGCCTGGTCATCCTCCCCCCGCCCGCGATCCTCCCGGCCCGGGTCGCCACCTACGACGACCACCGGATGGCGATGGCCTTCGCCCTCGCCGGGGTGCAGGCCCCGGGCGTGACGATCCTCGACCCCGGCTGCGTCGCCAAGACCTACCCGGGCTTCTGGGACGACCTGGCCCGCGTCGGGGCCGGGTCGCGGGCGACGTCCTGACCGGACGCTTGTATTGCTCGGGACCGCGCGCACCCTGGGCTGGGCGGGCTCATGGTCACTCTTTTAATATCAGGATTCGTTCATTATTAATGCCGTCTGCGACAGGCAGGTCGACTCGATCGGCCCCGCGGCCGACAGACGTCGAGGCGGCACGGGGTCGATGACACGGAGGAAGCTCGGGGCGGCCGGATCGAGGTTGGGTTCGTTCGGCGCCCGGGCGGTCGTCGGGGCTTCGACCTGCAAGAGCCGGGGACTTGTCGGGGCTTCGGCCTGCGACGACTTCGAGGTCGCGAGGGCCTTGGGTTCGTTCGGCGCCGCCGGCTCATGGCCCGAGTTCGATCCGACGGGATCGACCTGGCTTGCCAGGGAGACGGGCCCTGATGGTGCAGCCTCGGGGGAGTTGGGTTCGTTCGTCGCCTCGCGCTCGGCGGCAGACGGGACCGAGAATGCGTCGTCGTCGACGAGGTCGGCCCCTGTGAGGGTGAGCCTGGTGAGCTGGTTGAGGCTGGCGCGGAACTCGCGGTCGAACTGCCCCTCGTAGCGGAGCAGCGGCGCGTCCTCGGGCCGGGGGGCGAAGGCGTCGAGCTCGGCCTGGAAGTCGCGGGCCGGCCCCTC
>JAABUQ010001158.1_pt1 | contig 58799 bp, 56 predicted proteins | sample 5560001 | NCBI WGS metagenome assembly JAABUQ01 (sample SAMN10711888, study PRJNA513371) | rock metagenome | isolation source: Antarctica rocks | place: Antarctica: Victoria Land, Finger Mt nord | collected 2015-12-18
GCTTCAGCCCGACCGTCCCGCAGAGCGCGGCGGGGATGCGGATGGACCCGCCGGTGTCACTGCCCATCCCGACCATGCACTCCCCCGCCGCGACAGCCGCGCCGGAGCCACCGCTGGAACCACCGGGGATGCGGCCGGTGTCCCACGGGTTGCGGGTGGTGGGGGTGATGACGCCGAACGCGAACTCGTGGGTGTGGGTCTTGCCGACCATCACCGCACCTGCCGCCGACAACCGCTCGACCACCGCCGAGTCGTGGTCCGGGACGAAGTCCTCCCGGACCGCCGAGCCGCCGGCCGTCGCGACCCCGGCGGTCTCGTACAGGTCCTTGACACCCACCGGGATGCCGTGCAGCGGGCCCCGGTGCTTCCCAGCGGCGATCTCCGCCTCGGCGCGGGCGGCCTGGGTGCGGGCGAGGTCGGCGGTCACCGTGGCGAACGCGGTCAGGCGCGGTTCGACCGCTTCGATCCGCGCCAGCGTCGACTCGACCAGCTCGACCGGTGACAGCCGGTCGGCGGCGATCGCCTCGGCGGCCTCGGCGAGAGTCAGGGCGTACGGCTCCACGGTCTCGGTCACGTCCACCGCGCGTCGAAGGAGGTGGCCGGTGGCGTCTCGCCCAGCTCGAGCGTGCGCAGGTGGTCCAGGTCGCGCAGGAGCTCGGTGAGCGCTTCGCCCAGCAGCTGTTCCCGTTCGGCCGTCAGCTCGAGTCCCGCGTGGGCGGCAAGGGCTCGGGTGCGCTCGGCGTCCACGACGCGCCCTGGTGCCCTCGTCGCACCCGGGAGCCGTCGGTCCGGCTGGTCCGTCACGGCGTCAGGCCCCCGGTCACGTCCGTCGCTGGTGACTGCACCGCTGCAGCCTGTCGTGATCGAGCCCAGCCGTGCTCCTGCTCGCCCGCGCGAACGGCGGAGGGGCCGACCGGCCGGACAGATCGGGCTCTGGGGCGCCCGGACCGTTCACCTCGGCACCGCACTCGCGGCGGCATCCCGCATCGGCCCTGGTCGCAGCTCGTGGGTCTGCGAGCGCGGTGCACAGATGCACGGAACGGGCCTGGACCGACCAGGAGCCGGTCGGCCTGTTCACACTGGCTCAGTGCCGATCCCCGAGCCACCGACGGGGGAGGCGCGACGGGAGCAGCTGGCCGCCTACCGCCGGCAGCGGCGAGGAGCGGTCGCGGCGGGTCTCTACCTCGTCGTCCTGCTCGGGCGGGGCGTCTTCCGCGGCAGCTGGCTGGTGTCCGCCCCGTCGGTGGGGCGGTTCGTCCGGCACCCCGTCAGACCCGCGGCCTCCTGACCAGCGCCGCACCCGTGGCCGCAGCAACCAGGGTGAAACCGGCGACCGCGACGAACGTGATCGCGGCGGCAGCAGCAGGCAGGTGATGCGTCGCCAGCGTCAGGTACACCGTGCCGAGTATCGAGACACCCAGCACCTGGCCGAGTTGCAGAAGGGTGATCACCACTCCGCTGGCGTCCGCGGCGTCGGCCACCGGAACGTTGCTCAGGCTCATCCCGATCACCGGGCTGTAGGAAATTCCGAAGCACAGGCCGAGGGCGAACAGGTCGATGATGACCAACGGAACGTTGCGGTGTCCGCCACTGACGATCGAGGCGAACAACGCGTAGGTCACCACCGAGCCGATCAGTCCGACGGGCACCAGGCTGCGATGCCACCGCTTGGGCAGGCGCTGCCAGTTCAGCGAGGTGATCGTCGTCCCGAGTGCGGCCGGGGCGAAGAGCAGCCCGGCCTCGAAAGGGCGGACGTGCAGCGCTCCCTGCAGGTAGAGGGTCAGGGTGAACAGGAAGCCGCCGAAGCCGAGCATGGTCAGCAGGACGGTGGCTCCGCCGGCGATCATGCCGGGGGCCCGGATGACGCGTCCGGCCACAAGCGGCGATCCGCCTCGTAGTGCGACCTGGCGTTCGACGGCGACGAAGATGGCCAGCAGCACGAACCCGCCGCCTAGGCTCAGCCAGCACCACAACGGCCAATTCTCTTCGTGGCCCAGAACCAGGGGCAGCACGATGGCCAGCACGGCCCCGGACAGGGTCACGACGCCGGCCGGGTCGAGCTTGCGGTTGGCCTCACCGCGGTCGGCCGGCAGCCAGAGGAGGGCGACGACCAGCAGGACCACTCCGATGGGGACGTTGAGCAGGAAGATCGGACGCCAGGTGCTGCCGAAAAGGTTGGCACTGACGAGCGCACCGCCGGCCACCTGGCCAATGACGGCTCCCAGGGCGACGGCCGCCGAGTACATCCCCAACGCCTTGGCCCGCGCGTGGCCGGTGAAGTTGCGCTGGATCAGGCTCATCACCTGGGGCATCATCACCCCGGCGCCGACCCCCTGGACCAGCCGGAACGCGATCAGCTGCCCGGATGACTGAGCCAGTCCGCACGCCAGCGATGACACGGTGAACAGGATCAGTCCGGCCCGGAAGGCGCGACCGTGTCCGACGCGGTCACCCAGCCGGGCTCCGGTGATCAGCGTCATCGCGTAGGTGATGACATAGCCGGCGACTATGAGCTGCAGGTCGGCCCCCGAGGTGTGCAGGTCCAGCTCGATGGTCGGTGCGGCGACGTTGACGATGTTGAGGTCGATGACGGCCATCAGTTGCGCGGCCAGCACGACGAACAGGATCCGGGATGTTCTCAGGGCTGCGGGTTGCTCACCGGGCGGCCGCCGTCCGGTGGTCGCGTCGGGCGAGGTCGTCGAAGTGCTCATGAGGCCAGTCTGTCCAGAGCTGGTACCAGTAACGAGAGCCTGTCGGTACGGGTACTGGCAGCACCTGGTTGACCGGCTCGTCCAGTGTGAGGATCACCAGATGACGGCATCAACGCAAACACTGCGCGGACAGCGTCGGGCTGAGTTGGCGGCGTTCCTGCGCAGCCGCCGGGCGCTGATCACACCTGATGACGCAGGCCTCGCGCCCGGTCTGCGTCGCCGCACGCCGGGGCTTCGGCGTGAGGAGGTCGCGCAGCTGGCCGGGGTGGGGGTCACCTGGTACACCTGGCTCGAGCAGGGGCGCCCGATCAACGCGAGCCCGCAGGTGCTCGATGCTGTCGCCGGCGTCCTCCGCCTGGACCACGCCGAGCACACCCACCTGTACCGCCTGGCCGATGTTCCCGAGGCGCCGATCCAGGCCGCAGTCACCTGTTTGCCGCCCGAGGTCCAGATAGTGCTCGACGGGCTGGCCACCATGCCGGCCTGCGTCTACAACGGCAAGTACGACCTGCTGGCCTGGAATGCCAGCTACGCCACCCTGTTCCCGTCGATCACGGCGGAGGGCGCTGATCGCAACGCGCTCTGGGACTGGTTCATGAACGGCGGCTCCGACAATCCGCTGGGTACGGCCGACTGCTTGGGTCAGATGGTCGGGATTGCGCGCTCGGCCTATGCCCGTCACGTCGGCGAACCCGTGTGGACGGACTGGGTCGAGCGGATGTCGAACGCCAGCCCCGTGTTCGCGGCCATGTGGGCCAGTAACCGGGTTTCGGAGCCGATGCCGTTGGTCAAGGAGTTGCAGTGCACGGGTCCGGGCCAGTTCCACGCCCGCACCCTGAGCCTCGGCGTCAGCGGCATACCCGACGCTCGCATGATCGTCTATGTACCGGCCGGGCGTGAGGACTTCGCTCTGCTCGATAGCCTTCGCTCGCTGTGATGGGACTACCTTTGATGACATCGGCCTGGACGCGAGCGCCGGGGTTGGTCATGGTTGTCCCCTGCGGCGGCGCCCTTCCGGGCTGAAAGTGATCGTGCGGCGCCTGTTGACATCGTGCGTCCTTGGACCTGTTGAGGCCCTGGGTTGGTTGTTGCACGATGACCGTGTCACCAGCGGGTTGGTCGGTGGGGCGGGTTGAACGGGGACACGTCTCCCCGGTTGGGTGGGAGCTACCACACGCCGCACCCGCCGAAGGAGGCTTGTCTCGTGTGCCGTAACGCGCCGTTGACCGCTGAGGGCCGTCGTCGTCTGGTCGCCCGGGTTCTGGAGGCGGGCCGGCCGCAGGCCCATGTAGCGGCCGAGTCCCGGTTGGCCCGTGCGGGTCGTCGCGCCATCCCCCTGCGGCTGGACGTGCACCCGGGCGACGGCCTGCTCACCGCCTTGGGCGAGGCGGGCTTCCCGGTCGCGGACTGACGAACCGGACGCGACGGCCTCCTACGCTCACGTCTCGTGATCACCCACAGCATCACCCACAGCCCCTTCCGCGCCCGAAGCCCCGACCCGACCCACCAGGCCGGGAGCAGCAGATGAGGCTGTCCGGGAAGATTGCGGTCATCACCGGTGCCGCGGGCGGGATCGGCGCGGCGACGGCCCGCGCGATGGCCGCCGACGGGGCACGCGTCGTCGTCGCCGACGTCAAGGCCGGCGAGGGGACGGTCCAGGAGATCGTCGCTCTCGGTGGCAAGGCCGTCTCCATCGCCTGCGACGTCGCCGAGCCGGACCAGGTCACCGCATTGGTCGCGGGCACGGTCGAGCACTTCGGCGGCCTGGACGTGCTGGTGAACAACGCCGGGATCTCCGGTGGCTCGTCGCTGGCCCACGAGCTCGACATCGACGTGTGGAACCGGGTGATGGCAGTGAACCTGACCGGCCCGTTCCTCTGTGTCCGGGCAGCGATGCCCCACCTGCTGGCCTCCGGCGCCGGCCGGATCGTCAACGTGGCCTCGACCTACGGCGTCATCGGCGCCCCGATGGCTCCGGCCTACTGCGCCAGCAAGGGGGGCGTGGTCAACTTCACGCGTCAGCTCGCGGTCGACTACAGCGGCCAGGGGATCCGGGTGAACGCCATCTGCCCCGGCTACATCGACACCGACATGGGCGGGGGCCGCGCCGCGCTCGGGCCCGAGGCGGCCGCGCGGGCGAACGCACGCCGGGAGGCGGCCGCCGCCCTGCAGCCCATCGGCCGCCAGGCCCAGGCGGACGAAGTCGCCCGGGTCGCCGTCTTCCTCGCCTGCGACGACAGTTCCTTCATGACCGGCTCGATCGTCACCGTCGACGGCGGTTGCACGACGACGTTCAACCACGGCTGACCGCGATCTCCCGCGGCGCAGCGCCCGGGTCGAGACGACGAGGGGGACGCCGTGAGCACCGCGGTGAGCGACGAGCAGCTGGCCCGCACGTTGGCCGCCTACGCCGGGATGGTCGCCCGGGTCCTGGCCGACCCGGAGCGCTGGCTGGCGGTCGAGCCGGCGACGGCCGCCCTTGCCGGACGGCACCTGCTCCAACGCGCGGTGGCCACCGTCCGACGGGGCGCGATGGGAGCCGTGGCGCCCGGGGACCCGGACTGGGACGCGGTTCCCGTCGCGGACCGGGACGCCTGGTGGGTGCGGCGGATCGGGGCGGTGGCGGGTCTGGCGGCCGCGGCCCCCCGGTTCGCCGGTGCCCTCGCCGACCGGGTCCCGCTGCAGGCCGCGCTCGGCGCGTCCGCCTCCGGCCTCGCGGTCTGCGCCGTCGCACGCGAACACGGGGTGACGACCGCGACCGGCTGGGTGCCGTTGCTGGGCCGCGTCCTGTTCGACCGCGACCTGCAGCGCGTGACCGCCCCGGTCCCCGACGCCGACCAGTCCGAGCGGGACCTGGACGCCGCGCCCGGACCCGACGGCGACCCCCGCGCAGCTGCCGGCGGTGGACCCCTGGTGGTGCGGTCGGCGCGAACCCTGTGGCGCCTGGCCCGGGGCTTCGGCGGGATCGACCAGCTCCTGGACCACCGTCCACGCGGTGGCTTCCTGGCGCGGTCGCTGGCGAAGGCACCGGTGGTCGGCGTCGCCGGCGGGTGGCTGGACGAGCGGGGCGCCATCCGCAGGGCCGCCGCGACGACGGCGCAGCTGGTCGACCGGGCCTGACGTCGTGCAGCAGCGGGTCGGACTACCGCGCCGCCTGCGTCGACCAGTCCACGCAGGCCCGCGTGGACGACCGGGACGGCACAGCCAACCGCGGCCGCTTCGGCTGGTACTACTTCCCGGTTCCCCCCCCGTCGGCGGTGGTGTCAGCGTGCGCACAGCTGGCCGTCTCCTTCATCGTCGTCGCCGCGATCTGGTAGGCAATCCCGGGTGCGCGCCCTGGTCTACGACGCCTTCGGTGAGCTGCCGACCGTCCGTGACGTCCCGGACCCGCAGTGCCCTGCTGACGGAGCGGTGATCTCGGTCGACGCCACGGGGCTGTGCCGGTCGGACTGGCACGCCTGGTCCGGGCACGACGACTCGGTCCGACTCCCGCACATCGGTGGGCACGAGTACGCGGGGACGATCGCCGCTCTCGGTGCGGAGGTCACCGGCTTCGAGCCGGGGCAGCGGGTGACGGTCCCGTTCGTCTGCGCGTGCGGGACGTGCGCGGCCTGCCTGGCGGGGTTCGGCAACGTGTGCCTACGCCAGACCCAGCCGGGATTCGACCTCCCCGGGTCCTTCGCCGGGTTGGTGGCGGTCCGGCATGCGCAGGTCAACCTGGTCCGACTGCCGGACTCGGTGACGGCGACCGCTGCGGCCGCACTGGGCTGCCGTTTCGCCACCGCCCACCGCGCCGTCGTCGGCCTGGGCGGGGTCCGGTCCGGGCAATGGGTGGCGGTGCACGGCTGCGGCGGGGTGGGCCTGTCCGCGGTGCAGGTCGCCCGGTCCCGAGGAGCGCGGGTGGTGGCCCTGGACGTCGACCCGGATGGGCGCCTCGCAGCGGCCGGGCTGGGGGCCGAGGTCGTGCTCGACGCCGCCGACCCGGGCGCCGTCGCAGCGGTCCGGGACATCACCGGTGGTGGAGCGCACCTGTCACTCGACGCCTTCGGGAGCCGGGCGGCCTTCGCGGCTTCCGTGTCCTGCCTGCGGGTTCGCGGCCGCCACGTCCAGGTCGGGCTCCTGCTCGCCGACCAGGCCGGACCCCCGCTGGACGCCGGCGCACTGATCGGGCGGGAATTGGAGATCGTCGGCAGCCACGGCATGGCCGCCCACGACTATCCCGCGATGCTGGCAGACGTTCAGAGCGGTGCTCTTGATCCGGCGGCCCTGGTCCACCGGACCATCACCCTGGAGGCGGCCGGGCCTGCGCTGACGTCGATGGACACGGCCCCGCACACCGGCATCACCGTCATCACCGCCCTGCCGCGTGACGACTGACGACGTCTCGCACGGTTCGAGGGGTGACCTCCCGGAGTGCGACATTCGCGTCACCCGTGTCGACGGCAGGTACCGGAGGTGCACGGTCGAGCTCGACGGGTACCAGCTCGGATCACTCGGCCGTCGCGGTCACGGACACGGCATGGGCATCAACGTCGCAGCCGGTCCGCACACGCTGCGGGTGGTGAGCGGGCGACTCGCGAGTGCGGCCCTCGACCTCGACCTGCTGGCCGGCCAGGCGGTCACCGTCAGGGTTCAGCGCAGTCCCGATCGTCACCAGCTGTGGACGCTGACCGCCGAGCCCACGACCTGACTGCGGCTTTGCGCCTCCCGCTGTGCAGCTCCGTACAACGAACGGCCCGGAGACCCCGCCCCGGCGTCTCCGGGGCCCCCGGCTGTACGGCAGTGTCCGGCCCGACGGCTCAGCCGATCGCGTCCAGTTCCGCGACCGCGTCGGCCGGCAGCTCGAGCCCCGCGGCGGCGACGTTGTCCCGCAGGTGCGCCACCGACGACGTCCCCGGGATCAGCAGGATGTTCGGTGACCGCTGCAGCAACCACGCCAGCGCGACGGCCAGCGGCGTCGAGGACAGACGGGCCGCGACCGACCCCAGCGCGTCGGACTGCAGCGGGGAGAACCCGCCGAGCGGGAAGTAGGGCACATAGGCGATCCCCTGCTCCGCGGTGAGGTCGACCAGGGCGTCGTCACCGCGCCGGGCGACGTTGTACATGTTCTGCACGCACACCACCGGCGCGATGGTCTGCGCCTCGGCGAGCTGCTCGGCGCTGACCGTGCTGACCCCGAGGTGTCGGATCAGGCCCTTCTGCTGAAGCTCGGCCAGCGCCTCGAACGGTTCGGCGAGCGAACCGGGCTCCGGCGCGTCGAGTCCGCCGACGCGGAGGTTGACGACGTCGAGCGCGTCGACCCCCAGTCGCTGCAGGTTCTCGTGCACCTGTGTCCGCAGCTCGTCGGGTTCCCGCGCGTGCGGTCACCCTCCGGCCTCGTCCCGGCGGGCACCGACCTTCGTGACCAGGTGCAGGCGGTCCGGGTAGGGCGACAGCGCCTCCCGGATGAGCTCGTTGGTGACGTGCGGGCCGTAGTAGTCGGCCGTGTCGATGTGGGCGATGCCCAGCTCGACGACGGCACGCAGGACGGCGAGCGCGGCATCGTGGTCCCCCGGTGGGCCGAACACGCCCGGGCCGGCGAGCTGCATCGCGCCGTAGCCGACGCGGGTGAGCTCGAGGTCGTCGGCCAGGCGGTAGGTCCCGCCGGCCAGGTCGGTGGAGGTCATGGATCCTTCCTGCACGCGGACCGGTGCCCGGGTGCGCTGTCCATCGTCCGGCGACGGCGACGGCGAGGGCGGGACCAGATCCGGCGCGCCGGACGCCCGGTCTGCGCCGCGAGGCGGCAGCGGTGCTCGCGGGTTTCCGCGATGTGGTGCAGCGATCCCCGCTCGGCCACGCCCCACCGTCGCACCTGATCAGCGCGGCCAGCTGCGGATCGGCCACCAGGTCACCTGGTTTCAGGTGTCCCCGCGGCGGCGCCACCGGAAGGTCGTCCGACACAGCACGAGTCCGATCACGATCCACCCCGCCAGCACCAGGGCGATCGAGCCGAGCTGCCAGGACGCGCCGGTCTCGGCGGCCCGCATGGAGTCGGGCAGCAGCGCCGAGCGGAATCCCTGCGCCATCCACTTCAACGGGAACACCGAGGCGAAACTCTGCATCCACCCCGGCAGGCTGGGGAAGGCGAAGAAGACCCCCGACGTGAACTGCAGGACGAGGACCACCGGGGTCACCACCGCCGACGCCGTCCGGCCCGATGACGGCACGCTGGAGAAGGCGATCCCCAGCAGCGTGCCGGCCGCGGCGCCGAGCACCGTCACCCACGCCAGCGTTCCCCAGGACCCGGCGCTGGACGGCAGTGGGACCCCGAAGAACACCCGCGCGCACGTGAGCAGCACCGCCAGCTGGACCAGGCCGGTGACCACGACCAGCCCGACCTTGCCCAGGAAGTAGGCGGAACGGGGCATCGGGGTCCCCTCGAGCCGTTTGAGCGTTCCGTTGTCCCGCTCGACGGCGATCGAGATGGCCAGGGACTGGAAGCTCACCAGGAGGACCCCGGAGGCGGCCATCCCGGCGGTGAAGTACTGCGTGAACGACACCCCGGGCGCGATCTGACTGGTGAAGACCGAGCCGAAGACGAACAGGAAGACGATCGGGAAGGCGAGGTTGAACACGAGCGCGTCCCGTTGGCGGGACACCTCCCGGAGCTCCAGCTCGACGCGGGCGAGCCCCGCCCGCACCACGCTCACCGGGCGCGCGCCCACGTCGGGACCGTTGGCGGCCGGTGTCGTCGCCAGTGCGCTCACTGCTCTCCCATCAGGTCGAGGTAGGTGTCCTCCAGGGTCGGGCGGGTGACGGTCAGCCCGGGCAGCTCGGCCCCGCCGAACCGCGCCGCCAGAGCGGTGACGAGCTCGGTGGGGCGCCTCGTCGTCTCGACGCGCTCGACGCCGTCCTCGGTCCAGCGCACGGTGGCCGGCGCGCTGGCGCGATCCCCGAGGTCGGCCGGGGTGCCGGTCGCGACGATCCGGCCGGCCGCGATGACGGCGACGGAGTCGGCGAGGACCTCGACCTCGTCCAGGTAGTGGGTCGTGAGCAGGATCGTCGTCCCACCGGCGGCCAGGCCCTGGATCAGCTCCCAGAACTGCCGTCGCGCCTCCGGGTCGAATCCGGTGGTCGGCTCGTCGAGGAACAGCAGCTCCGGGTCACCGACGATGCCCAGGGCCACGTCGAGACGACGGCGACGCCCACCGGACAGGGCGCGGGCGCGGGTCTTCGCGTCACCGGTCAGCCCCACCTGCTCGATGACGTCCGCGGGCCGACGCGGGCGCGGATAGAAGGTCGCGAAGTGCCGCACGACCTCGGAGACGGTGAGGTCCGAGAGGTCCGTGGTGCTCTGCGCGACGATGCCCATCCGTGCCCGCCATGCCCCCGTCGGATGGCCCGGATCACGGCCCAGGACGCTGACGTCACCGCCGGTCCGGGCGCGGTAGCCCTCCAGGACCTCGACGGTGGTGGACTTCCCGGCCCCGTTCGGGCCCAGCAGTGCGAACACCTCACCCCGGTGCACGGTCAGGTCGATGCCGTCGACGGCCCGGCGGTCCCCGTACACCTTGGACAGTCCCCGGACGGTCACCACCTGCTCGCCGGTGCTCCGGGCGGACCGCGGCGCCCTGCCGGTCTCCCCCACATCGACGGTCCCGATCACAGCACCCGTCGCGGGCGCCGCCGACGTCACGTCGCGGGCAGTCGACCGGCCGGGACGCCGGACAGCTCGGGCGGGATCGCTGCCTGTGCGGCGTGGACGGCATCGACCAGGTCCAGCGCGGAGGCTGCGGACAGCTCCACAACGACCCTGGCCGCGCGGTCGATCCGGGTGCTGCCGGCCCCGATGCCGTCGCTCATGTGTCGTCGCTCACGCCGTCTCCGAGGCGGTCGGTCCGGCGACGACGGGCTCCGCGACGACGGGTTCGACGACGAGCAGCGGGATCGCGCGGTCGGTCTTGCGCTGGTACTCCGCGTACGGCGGGAACGCGGCGACGGCCCGCTCCCACCACACGGCCTTCTCCTCGCCGGTGACCTCCCGGGCCGTCATGTCCTGACGGACCGGACCGTCCTGCAGCTCGACGTGCGAGTCCGCGAGGAGGTTGGCATACCAGACCGGGTGCTCCGGCGCCCCACCCTTGGATGCGACCACCGCGTAGGCGCCGCCGTGCTCCACCCGCATGACTGGCGTCTTCCGGACCAGGCCCGACTTCGCGCCGCGCGTGGTCAGCACCACCACGGGCATGCCCCGCAGCATCGTGCCGCGGGTCCCTCCGGAGCTCTCGTACTCGTCCACCTGGTCGCGGACCCACTGCTCTGGACTCGGCGCGTAGCGCCCCTGGACTGGCATGACACCAGTCAACATCGCGCGCCTAGCGTTGTCGCGGTGCCCGAGGTGTCGAATGTCGGCCCGCTCCTGGACGTGGTGCGCGGACGGCTGGTGGCGGTGCTGACCGGCGCCGGGCTCAGCACCGACTCCGGCATCCCGGACTACCGGGGCCCGGGCGCGCCGCCGCGGACGCCGATGACCCACCAGCAGTTCGTCGGCGACCCGGCGACGCGCCGCCACTACTGGGCGCGCAACCACGTCGGCTGGCGGCATGTCGACGAGGTGAGCCCGAACGCCGGGCACCGCGCACTGGTCCGCCTCGAGGCGGCCGGGACCGTCCACGGCGTCATCACCCAGAACGTCGACCGCCTCCACACCCGCGCCGGCACCCGCTCCGTCATCGACCTGCACGGGACCTATGCGCGGGTCGTCTGCCTCGACTGTGGGGACCTCAGCACCCGGGCCGAGCTGGCACTGCGTCTGGAAGCGCTCAATCCCGGGTTCGCCGACGTCGCCGCGGTGGCCGACGCGGAGATCGCCCCGGACGCGGACGCGGTCATCGCCTCGACCGACGGGTTCGTGGTCGCCGACTGCCTGGCGTGCGGGGGGGTCCTCAAGCCCGACATCGTCTACTTCGGGGCCAACGTGCCCAGGGCGCGGGTCGCCGAGGCCTACGCGATGGTCGATGCCGCCGACGTCCTCCTGGTCGCCGGGTCGTCCCTGACCGTGATGAGCGGGCTCCGCTTCGTCCGGCACGCCAACCGCACCGGGCGCCCCGTCGTGATCGTCAACCGCGGCGTGACACGTGGGGACGAGCTCGCCGCGGTGCGGCTGGACGCCGGGTGCTCGGAGGTCCTGACCGCCCTTGCCGACGATCTGGCGGGCACCCTGGCGGTGCCGGTCCCGTCCGGGCCCCGGGCCACCGACGGCCGCCCCCGTCCGACGACGTGGTCCAAGCCCGCGCGGAGTGAGGACTCCCTTGCCTGACTGAGCATTCCCTTGCCTGAGCCCGGTCGATCACGGTTTGCAGGAGCATGACGGCGGTGGCAGTCTGTGCATCGAGGTACTACTTGCCGAGTAGCGCCGACTGGTTGCCGTCACGGCATCACCTCCATTCGCTCGCCCGGCCCACCGCCCGCCCCGGACCTCGGCGGGGCGCCATGTGTCCCGCGGACGACACGACCAACGACCGCATCGGGGACGACATGAGCCATGACAGCGACCGCGCGCACGAGACAACGCAGACCCAGGACGAGGCGACGGACCTTCCGGCGGCGACGCAGCCGGCCCGGGGGGCGCTGAGCCGGCGGACGCTGCTGCAGGTCGCGGGTGCGACCGCCGGAGCCGTCACCGTGGCCACGACCGGAAGCTCGGCCCAGGCTGCCGCAGCCGGGGACACGGCCGTCGTCGCGCCGGCCGCCGTCGGCACCGCGGCGCCGGTGGGGACGGGACTCGACGTCCAGGCGGGCGACCGGTTGACCACCAACCAGGGCATGCGTATCAACGACGGGCAGAACTCGCTGCACGCCGGGCGGCGGGGTCCGACGCTGCTGGAGGACTTCCAGCTCCGCGAGAAGATCATGCACTTCGATCACGAGCGCATCCCGGAGCGTGTCGTGCACGCCCGCGGCGCCGGCGCCCACGGCACGTTCACCCTCCACACCTCGCTCGCTAAGTACACGACCGCGAGGGTGCTCACCGAGGTCGGGGCGACCACCGAGGTCTTCACCCGTTTCTCCACCGTGCTGGGTTCCCGCGGCTCCGCCGACACCGCCCGGGACGTCCGGGGGTTCGCGGTGAAGTTCTACACGTCCCAGGGCGTGTGGGACCTCGTCGGCAACGACATCCCCGTCTTCTTCATCCAGGACGCGATCAAGTTCCCGGACCTCATCCACGCCGGGAAGCCGGAACCCGACGTCGAGTTGCCGCAGGCGTCCACGGCCCACAACACGTTCTGGGACTTCATCTCCCTGACCCCCGAGTCCGCGCACATGATCATGTGGATCATGTCCGACCGGGGCATCCCGCGCAGCGTGCGGATGATCGAGGGGTTCGGTGTCCACACCTTCCGCCTCGTCAACGCCGCCGGCCGCTCGACCTTCGTCAAGTTCCACTGGAAGCCGGCCCTCGGGGTGCACTCACTGATCTGGAACGAGGCGCAGAAGCTCAACGGTTTCGACCCGGACTTCCACCGGCGCGACCTGGCCCGCGCCATCGCGGAGGGGGACTTCCCCGAGTGGGACCTCGGCGTGCAGCTGTTGGCGGAGAACGAGGTCGGCAGGGTCGGCTTCGACATCCTGGACTCCACGAAGCTGTGGCCGGAAGAGATCGTCCCGGTCACGCGGGTCGGGCGGATGACCCTGAACCGCAACCCGGGCAACTACTTCGCGGAGACCGAACAGGTGGCCTACCACCTCGGCCACGTCGTCAACGGCATCGACTTCTCCGACGACCCGCTGCTGCAGGGACGCCTCTTCTCCTACCTGGACACCCAGATCAACCGGTTCGGGAGCGCCAACTTCTCCCAGCTGCCGATCAACCAGCCGCGGTCGCCGGTCAACAACTTCCAGCAGGACTCGGCCATGCGGTACGCCAACCTCACCGGCAAGGCGAACTACGAGCCCAACAGCCTGGGTCCGGTCGTGAAGGAGTCCCCGGCCTCCGAGGGCGGTTTCGTCACCTACCCGGAGAGCGGCTACGGCTCGAAGGTGCGCGGCCGTAGCCCCAGCTTCGGCGACCACTTCAGCCAGGCGACGCTGTTCTTCCAGAGCCTCACCGAGGTCGAGAAGCAGCACGTCAGCGCCGCTCTGCAGTTCGAGCTCAGCCAGGTCACGGCGCGGCCGGTCCAGCAGCGGATGCTCTCGATCCTGGCGAACATCGACGCCAGGCTGGTCCGGGAGGTCGCCGCCGCGCTCGGTATGCCGGCGCCCGGCGGGCGCCCGAACACCCGCATCGGCACGTCGCCGGCGCTCAGTCAGGAACTGCACGCGAAGGACACGGCCAGGACCCGGCGGGTGGCGATCCTGGCGGCGGACGGCGTGGACGGGGCCGCCCTGCGCACCGTGCGGGCCTCGCTTACCGCGGCCGGCGTCCACAGCGACGTCGTCGCCCCGCACCTGGGGTCTCTACCCGCGGGAGCGGGCGGTGCGGTGACGGTCGACCGGATCCTCTCGACGACGGTCTCGGTCAGCTACGACGCCGTCCTCGTCCCCGGCGGTGCCGCGAGCGTGGCCACACTGCGCGGCAACGGCGACGTGCGGCACTTCCTGGAGGAGACCTACCGGCACTACAAGCCGATCGCGACCACCGGTGCCGGCAAGGACGTGCTGACGGCGGCCCTGGGCCAGGCCGTCCCGACGGTGGCCAGCCAGCCCGGGATCATCGCAGGCAGCGCCGCCGCCGTCGGCACCGCGTTCGTGTCCGCCATCGCCCAGCACCGGTTCTGGACCAGGGCGGGCACGGCTGCTGTCTCGGCCTGAGGGCGGATCCGGGTGGGTGGCCCGGGCACGAGGTGTGGCCGCCCGTCCCAGCCCGGCGACAGCGTCGCGGACCGTGACCTGCAGGGGCAACCCGTCGCGGGACCGGGTCATCGTGACGGCCGAGGTGCTGCGGGACGAGCTGGCCGGGCCGACTGCGCCGGTGGTGCTGGACGTCCGCTGGGCTCTCGGGGACCCGGACGGCCACCCCCACCACCTTGCTGCCCACCTGCCGGCGGCCGTGTACGTCGACCTGGACACGGAACTCGCCGGGCCGGTCGGGCCCGGGACCGGTCGGCATCCGCTGCCGACACCCGCGGCGCTGCAGGACTCCGCCCGCCGCTGGGGCGTCAGCTCCGGTGACCGGGTGGTCGTGCACGACGCGACCGGTGGAACGGCGGCCGCCCGGGCCTGGTGGCTGCTGCGCTGGGGTGGGCTGGACGAGGTCCGGCTGCTCGACGGTGGACTGGCGGGGTGGGTCGCCGCGGGCGGGCCGCTGGAGACCGGGCCCGTGCCCGCTCCGGAACCAGGTGACGTGAAGCTGCCCGGCCACCGGATGCCGGTACTGGACGCCGACGCTGCTGCCGTGTCGGCCCGGGACGGTCTGCTGCTGGACGCGCGGGCCGGTGCCCGCTACCGCGGTGAGGTCGAGCCGGTGGACCCCCGGGCCGGGCACGTTCCCGGCGCGGTCAGCGCACCGACCACCGAGAACCTCGGCGGGGACGGCACGTTCCTGCCGCCGGATGCGCTGAGCGCCCGGTTCGACGCACTCGGGCTCGCCGGCTCCATGCCCGTCGGGGTCTACTGCGGCTCCGGGGTGACCGCGGCCCACGAGATCGCTGCTCTCGCCCAGCATCGGCGTGGACGCCTCCCTCTACGCGGGCTCCTGGTCGGCGTGGTCCGCCGACCCCGACCGGCCGATCGCCACCGGCCCGGGGCCCGGCGGGAGGCCCTGACCGGCCCCGGCGGTACCGTCGCCCGTCCGTCACCACCCGCTGGAAGGACGTCCCATGACGCAGCTCACCGCCGGATCCCTGCGCTCGCTCGGCATCGCCACCCCGACCTACGACCGGTCCGCGGTGACGGTCGGGATCGTGCACCTGGGGGTCGGCGGCTTCCACCGGGCGCACCAGGCGATGTACCTGGACCGCCTGATGAACGAGGGCCTCGCGCTGGAGTGGGGGATCTGCGGAGTCGGGGTGCTGCCCTCGGACCGACACATGGCCGAGGTGATGGCCGCCCAGGACTGCCTGTACACGCTCGTGGTCAAGGACGCGGACGGCACCTGGGAGCCCCGGGTCATCGGTTCGATCGTGGAGTACCTGCTGGCGCCGGACGACCCGGAGGCCGTCATCGAGAAGATGGCGGCGCCCACCACCCGCATCGTGTCGCTCACCATCACCGAGGGCGGGTACGCGTTCAACCAGGTGACCGGCGCCTTCGAGGCCGACAGCCCCGACGTCGTGCACGACCTGGCCGATCCGACCAGTCCGCGGACGAGTTTCGCCCTGGTCACCGAAGCCCTGGTCCGGCGCCGCGAGCGGGGCGTCGCGCCGTTCACGGTGATGAGCTGCGACAACATCCAGGGCAACGGCGAGGTCGCGCGGCGGTCGTTCACCGCGTTCGCGCGGCTGCGGGACGCGGAGCTCGGGGACTGGATGGCCGCGGAGGTGTCGTTCCCCAACTCGATGGTCGACCGGATCACCCCGCAGACCACGGACGAGGACCGCGCCGAGATCGCGCGGCGCTTCGACGTGACCGACGCGTGGCCCGTGGTGTGCGAGCCGTTCACCCAGTGGGTGCTGGAGGACTCCTTCGGCGCAGCGCCGGACGGCGGTCCGGCGCGGCCACCGCTCGGGGACGCCGGCGTCCAGCTGGTCACCGACGTCGAGCCCTACGAACTCATGAAGCTGCGCCTGCTCAATGCCAGCCACCAGGGGCTGTGCTACTTCGCCTACCTCGCGGGCTACCGGCTGGTCCACGAGGCCGCGCAGGACCCGCTGTTCGCCGAGTTCCTGCTGACCTACATGGACCGCGAGGCAACTCCCAGCCTGTCCCCGGTCCCGGGCATCGACCTCGACGACTACAAGCACACGCTGATCGCCCGGTTCTCCAACGGCGAGGTCCGCGACACGATCGCCCGCCTGTGCGCCGAGAGCAGTGACCGGATCCCGAAGTGGCTGCTGCCGGTCGTCCGGTCCCAGCTGGCGAGTGGCGGCGAGATCACCCGTTCGGTCGCGATCGTGGCCAGCTGGGCGCGGTACTCGGAGGGCACGGACGAGCACGGCCAGCCGATCACGGTGGTCGACCGGCTCGCGGACCGGCTGAAGGCCGCCGCGGCCCGCCAGACGGAGGACCCCGTGGCGTTCCTCACCGATCGCGAGCTGTTCGGTGACCTCGTGGACGACGACCGCTTCGTCGCCGCCTTCACCGAGACCCTGGACAACCTGCACGCCGTCGGGGCGCGGGCGACGCTGGAGGCCCTCGCCACCCGGTGACGGACGGAACGCCGGCCCGGCCGCACACCCGGTGCGGCCGGGCTGCGATCACTGCTGGGGGTCGGGCGCGACGACCGTGGTCAGCGGCTGTCGAACGTCGCCGGGTCCGGGCCCATCCGCGTCCCGGTGTCCATCCCACCCAGGACGCTCATCTGCGCCTCGGTGAGCTCGAAGTCGAACACGTCGAGGTTGGACCGGATCCGCTCCGGGGTCACCGACTTGGGGATGACGACCAGGCCCAGCTGGACGTGCCAGCGCAGGACCACCTGCGCCGGGGTCTTCCCGAGCTCCTCGGCGAGGGTGACCAGCTCCGGGCTCGACAGCAGGTCCCCGCCCTGGCCGATCGGGCTCCACGACTCGGTCAGGATCTGGTGCTCCGTGTGGTAGGCGCGCAGCTCCTCCTGCGGGAAGCGTGGGTGCAGCTCGATCTGGTTGAGGACGGGCACCACGTCGGTCTCGGCACGCAGCCGGTTCAGCGTCCGGACGGTGAAGTTGGAGACGCCGATCGAGCGCGCTCGCCCGGACGCGCGGATCGCCTCCAGCGCCTTCCAGGTCTCCACGTACTGGTCGAACATCGGCAGCGGCCAGTGGATGAGGAACAGGTCGACGTGGTCCGTCCCCAGCCTGGACAGGCTCTCGTCGAACGCGCGCAGGGCGTTGTCCCGGCCGTGCTCGGAGTTGGTGAGCTTCGTGGTGAGGAAGATCTCCTCTCGCGGGACGCCGCTGTTTGCGATCGCCTTCCCGACGCCCTCCTCGTTGCCGTAGCCCTGCGCGGTGTCGACGTGGCGGTAGCCGGCCTCCAGCGCCGTCCGGACCGGCTCGACGGTCTGCTCCGGCGGGATCTGGAACACCCCGAAACCGAGCTGGGGGATCTGGTGGCCGTCGTTGAGGTGGAGCATCGGTGCGGTCGGCACGGGTGGTTCCCTTCCGGTCGGGTCCGTCGTCGCGATCGGCGACGTCAGGTCGTCCGCACAGCTTGCCCGACGCTCAACGACCGGCAGGCGGCGTCCGGAACAGCGGCGGCAGGAACCTGAACATCAGCACCGACCAGGTGAGGTGGGTGAGCACGGGTGCCTGGATACCGCCCGAGGACCAGCGCTGCGCGCCGAACAGCGAGCCCATGAACGCGGCGGCCAGCACCAGTGCTGGGTTCCGGGTCGCGACGGTGGCCAGGGTGTAGACGGCGGTGGAGACGACCGCGGGGTTGTCCGAGCCGAAAGCGGCGTAGAGGGCCCCCCGGAAGAAGACCTCCTCGGCGGCACCGTTGGCGAGGGCGGAGAACAGCACCACCGGGGAGGACCCCTCGTCGGCGTGCTGGAGCACCGAGGCGATCGCGTCGTTGAGCACCGGGATCCGCCGGGCCACCAGGGCGAGGCCGTAGAACGCGCCGAACGCGGCTGCCCCGATCAGGACGGGGGTGACGACCGGCCGCCGCAGCCGGTCGCCGCGGTCGGCCATGAACCCCAGGTGCAGCGGTCCGGACGCGAGGCCGCCGGCCAGCCAGGTGGTCGCGACCCCGAGTGACAGCACGACGAAGCGCGTGGAGCCGGGCCTGGCGGAGAGCGACAGACCGAGGAACGTGGCACCGACCAGCGACACCCCGGCCACCACGTGGCGGCGGTGCCTCAACACCCGGGGGGGCTCCCAGTGGTCGCGGGGGACCTTCTCCACCAACCAGCGCGGCAGCGCGGCCACCAGCCGGTCGCGCCGGGGCGCCGAGAGCAGTGAGCTCCTCATGACGTGGCCCCCACCTTCCGTCGGGCCGCCGCGGCCCGCTCCCCCAGTGCCTGCAGGACGGACGCGTCATAGCTCATCGTCTCGAACGGGACGACGCGACGGATGCTGTCGTCGCGGACGACGACCTCGTTGCTCATCGAGTCGATCAGCGACCGGCCCGTCTGCACGTCGACGTCGGTGATCAGCGACAGCCAACGCGAGGACAGGCTCGGGGTCAGCAACGGGACGGGGACCACCAACATCCGGCGGCCTTCGATCGCGGCGACCCGGCGGAGCATGTCGATGTACTCCATGACCTCGATGCCGCCGACGTCGTAGGAGTGCGTCCGGGCATCGCCCGGGTCCAGGACGCCCAGCAGGTACCGGACGACGTCCGCGACCGCGATCGGCTGGGTCCGGGTGCGCACCCACCGCGGGGTGATCATCGCCGGGAGGTGCTCGACCAGTTGGCGGGTCATCTCCCACGAGATCCCGCCGTAGCCGACGATGATCCCGGCGCGAAGGGTGGTGACCGGTACCCCGGACCCGGCGAGCAAGTGCTCGACCTCACGACGGCTGCGCAGGTGCTCCGAGAGGTCGTCGGCGTCGTCACCCAGCCCACCGAGGTAGACGATCCGGTGCAGGCCCACGGCCTTCGCCGCCCGGGCGAACGTGCGGGCTCCGTCGGCGTCGCGCTCGCGGAAGTCGGTGTCCCCGAGGGAGTGCACGAGGTAGTAGGCGTGGGTGCAGCCCGCCATCGCCGCCTCGAGACTGTCCCCGTCCCGGACGTCCCCGGACACCGCGGCGCCCCTGCCGCCGTAGCTGTCCGGGTGCCGGGTCATGGCCAGCACCTCGTGCCCGGCCTCTTCCAGCGCCGGGCACAGCCGTCTGCCGACGAAACCGGACGCGCCGGCGACCAGGACACGCATGCGCCTCAGCGTGCCCCAGGGCCGTGCGCCGTGTCCTGCCGGGCGGGTCCCGGGAGGTCCGGGCAGGATGCCGCAGGTGCCCGTTCGCCCGAGTCGGCTGTCCCGGACGGCAGCGGTCCCGGTGGTCCCGGTGGCCGCTGTGGCCGCTGTGGCCGTGGGCCTGCCGACGGCCTGGGTGGCCGCACGCGCGGTCGTCGCCCGGCCCGGTCACACCGTCGGCCTGGACTTCCGTCCGGTGTACGACGCTGCGGCCGCGGTCCTGGCCGGCCGGTCCGTGTACGGCGTGCACAACTTCGTCTACCCGCCGCCGGCGGCGTTGCTGGCCCTGCCGACCCAGCTGCTGGGCCAACGAGCCGCGCTCACGGCCTACGTCGCGCTCGAGCTGGTCAGTCTCGTGCTGCTGCTGACCGTCCCCGCGGTGCTGGTCCTGCGCGGCTGGTGGGGGTGGGCGGTCGCGGCCGGGGCGGTCGTGCTGTTCGGGCGCGGCCAGACCGCCGTGGCCGTCACGGACCTGGCCAACACCAGCGTCGTCGTCGCCCTGCTGGGCCTGGCCGTGGTGTTGCTCTGGGCCCGTGGCCGGTGGGGCACGGGCTGCGCCGTGTGGGCGCTCGCGCTCGTCGTCAAGCCGATGCTCGCGCCGCTGCTGCTCATCCCGCTGGTTGCCGGTCGCCGCCGGGAACCGGCCCTCGCGGTCGGCGCGGCGGTGCTCGCGTGCCTGCTGGCGCTGCCTCTGGTGGCGCCGCTGGGGGCGCTGCCCGCCGTGGCCCGCAAGGTGCTGGGTGGGTCGAACCTGGTCGGTGGCCTCGCGTTCCGCAACCTGTCCCTGATCGGGTTCGGACAGGTGGCCGGGCTTCCGGGGCCGGCGGTGACCGTGGCCCGGCTGACGGTCGCCGGCCTGGTGGCCGCCGTGCTGGTGCGCCTGGGGAGCTCGGGGCTGCTGAGGTACGGGCGCCCCGGGCCACAGGGGTCGGCGGCGCCGGTCCGAACGTCGTTCGCGATCGTCTCGACGGCGTCGGGGCTGGTGCTGGTCGGACTGTTCCTGGCGGGGTCGCTGTCGGAGTCGCACTACCTCGTCGCGCTGATCCCGGCCGTCTACGGGACCGCGGCACTCGGCTGGCGGGCGAGCGGGTGGCGGCGCGCGGCCGTGCTCGCCCCGGTGGCCGGGACCGCGGCGTGCCTGGTCTACCGGCCCAGCTACCTGGGTGGCCGCCTGCGGGCCGGGACGGACGTGCAGGCCCGGCTGGTGCTCGCGGAGGTGGCGCTGCTGCTGGCCTCGGCACTCGCGCTGCGCCACGCGGCTGGTCGACACTGCGCGGATGCGATCGATCATCCTGGACACGGACCTGTCGATGGGCGAGCCCGGTTCCGAGATCGACGACGGGTTCGCGCTCGCGCTGGCGCTGGCCGACCCGGATCTGTCGGTGGAGCTGGTGACCACGGTGAACGGCAACACCGACGTGGACTCGGCGACCGCCCTGACGGTCGAGCTGCTGGACCGCCTGGGGCGCGTGGGCGTTCCGGTGGTCCGCGGCGCCGAGCGGCCGCTGGTCCGGCCGGTGTCCGACGCGGCGGCCGCCGCCGCTCGCGCCGCGGCGGCGCGCGCCCGGCCGTCCTGGTCCCGCGCCCGCCCCGGGGTGGCGGCCGACGCCATCGTCGAGGTGGTGACGGCCGCGCCCGGTGACCTGGCCGTGGTGGCCATCGGACCGCTCACCAACGTGGCGCTCGCCCTCGCCCGCGACCACGAGGTCGCTGCCGGCCTGCGTGAGGTCGTCGTGATGGGCGGGATCTTCGAGGGCACGACGAACCAGCTCGACGTGCCGGGTGAGTTCAACACCTGGGTCGACCCCGACGCGACGGCGGCCGTGCTGGCCAGCGGGGTACCGCTGCGCTTCGTCGGGTTGGACGTGACGCTGCAGGTGCGCCTGAGCCGGGCGGACGCCACGGCCATGGGCGGCCGGAACACCCGCGGTGGAACAGCGTTCGGACGGTTCGCCGGGGACTGCACGCTCGCGTGGATCGATGCTCTCGACGCGTCAGGGGGCGGTGACGGGACCGCGCTCGGGACCTGCGCACTCCACGACCCGCTGGCGGTCGCGGTGCTCACCCGGCCGGAGCTGGTGACGTGGCGACCGGCCAGGGTCGCCGTCGAGACCGTCGGCGACGTCGCCCGCGGGGTGACCGTCGCCGACTTCCGCGGCTCGGCCGGCGCGCCGAACTGCGAGGTCGGTGTCGCGGTGGACGCGGCCGGCTTCCGGGACCTGTTCCTCTCGCGGATGGCGGCGCTGTAGGCGGTCCGGGCGAGTCCAGGGGGTCCGAGTGCGTCCGGGTGCGTCCGGGTGGGTCCGGGCAGACGAGGCAGCGGCGAGGTCGGTACGGCCCGGACGGCACCGCTGCGTCGGGGTCCTGACCGGCGCGTCACCCGACGCCACCGCGGGTTCCGCTCGCCGCCGTAGATTCGTGCGTGTGTGCGGCATCGCGGGGTGGGTCAGCTCGGACGGCCGGGATCGACCGCCGGCCTGGCTGGAGTCGATGGGTGAGGCGATGGCGCACCGCGGGCCGGACGGCGCGGCACAGCGCTCGTTCGGGACCGCCGGCCTCGCGTTCCGGCGGCTCGCCCTGGTCGACCTGGAGGGTGGGATGCAGCCGGTAGCCGGCGAAGGCGGTCGGTACTGGTCGGTCTTCAACGGTGAGATCTACAACCACGCCGAGCTGCGCCGCGAGCTCGCGGTGCACGGCCACCAGATGGCCGGGACCGGCGACGCCGAGCTGGTCCCGCACCTGTACGAGCAGTGGGGGCCGTCGTTCCTGGAGCGGCTCCGCGGGATGTTCGCGCTCGCGGTGTACGACCGCACCACCGGCGCGCTGTTCCTGGCGCGGGACGGGTTCGGGATCAAGCCGCTGTACTGGGCCGAGCACGACGGCGCGTTCGTGTTCGCCTCGGAGATCGGAGCGCTGCGCGCGGTCGGCGCGGTCCCGACCGCCACGTCACCGGCGGCCCTGAGCCACTTCCTGACGTTCGGGTACGTCCCGGACCCCCACACCATGTGGCCCGGCATCCAGATGCTCCCCGCCGGACACACGCTCACCCTGCGTTCCGGACAGGTGGAGCAGCGCCGCTGGTGGGCGCCCGGTCTCGCCCCTGGGCCGGTCGACGACCACGCGCTGCCGGATCAGCTGCTGGCCGCGGTCGACGGGTCGGTCGGCGCACACCTGGCCGCGGACGTCCCGGTCGGGGCGTACCTGTCCAGCGGCGTCGACAGCAGCCTGCTCGTCGCGCTCGCCGCCCGGCGCCAGCCGCTGTCGACCTTCAGCATCGGGTTCGAGGGCACCCAGAACGGTCTCGACGAGCTCGGGGCCGCCCGCGAGCTGGCACGCAGCCTCGGGACCGACCATCACGAACAGGTCATCAGCGCCCGGGAGTACTGGGGGCTGCTGCCGAGCATCGTCGCTGCGCAGGAGGAGCCGCTGGGCGACCCGAGCGCGCCGGCCCTGTGGTTCCTGGCCCGGCAGGCGGCCGGTTCTGTCAAGGCGGTCCTGTCCGGCGAGGGCGCCGACGAGCTGTTCGGCGGCTACCCGATCTACCGGGAGCCCGACAGCCTGCGCCCCGTCACCCGCTTGCCCGCGGGCATGCAGGTCGGACTGGCCCGGGTCTCGGGCCTGCTCCGGGAGGGGCGCCGCGGCAAGGGGTACCTGGTGCGCGGGACGACCCCACTGGAACGCCGCTTCCTCGGGAACGTGCCGATCTTCAGCGACGACGCCAAGGCCGGTCTCATGGACCCCGCAGCCCTGGTCGGGCTCCCCCCGTCCAGTGAGCTGGCCGCCGCCTTCTACCGCGAGAGCGAAGGTCTGGACGACGTCGCCAGGATGCAGACCACCAGCCTCGGCACGTGGCTGCCCGCCAGCATCCTGATGAAGGCCGACAAGATGGCCATGGCGCACTCCGTGGAGGTCCGGGTGCCCTACCTGGACCGGGAGGTGCACGCGATCGCCCGGCGGCTGCCGCTGAGCCTGCGCATCGACGGACGGGTGACCAAGGTCGGGCTACGAGCCGCGGCGCAGCTGGTGCTCCCCGCCCAGATCGCCCGCCGGCCCAAGCTCGGGTTCCCCGTCCCCTTCCGGGACTGGCTCCAGGGTGATCTCGGCGGCCAGGTACGCGAGCTGTTCGGGTCCTGCCAGGACCCGCTGTTGTCCCGGGACGGCCTGCTGACCCTGCTGGAGGACGAGCGACGGCCGGACCGGCAGCGGCGGGTCTGGTCGGTGATGGTCTACCTGCTGTGGCGCGACGCCCAGGCGGGCACAGAGCGGGCCGGTCGCCCCCGTTCCACGACCGTCGCCGGAGACCTGGCCGGTTCGGTCACCGCATGACGGCACCGTCAGGGTCGCCCCTGCCCCGGACACCGCCCCGGCGAACAGGTTCCGGCCGGGCCGGCCGGATGACCCGTCGGCGCCTGCTGGCCGCGGTCATCACCCCGGTCCTGGTGCTCGCGGGGGCAGGGGCCGTCCGCGGTCTCGCGGGTGGCGCGCCCACCGTTCCCACCGGGAGCCGGCCGAACCCGCAGCCCGCGCGCCCGAACGTGCCGGGCGCCGTCACGCCGACCAGCGGCCCGGGCGTCACCGCCGGTCCACCGCCCAGTACACCGGCGCGACCGGCACCGACGGCACCGGTACGAACTGCACCGGTACCGCCGGCGCCACGTGTACCGCCCCGCCCGGCCGTCACCGGCCGGATCGGCCCGAACCCGCCACCCCCCACCAGCCGGGACACGTTCACCTCCGCCAGCCGCGTCCTGCTCCCGGTGAAGGTCCAGAAGCAGCTCCCGATGCTGCCGAACGGCTGCGAGGTCACCAGCCTGTCGATGCTGCTGGCCGCTTCCGGCGCCCCCACCGGCAAGATGGTCCTGGCCAAGGAGCAGCCGACCGACCCGCGGCAGCCCGTGTTCTCCACGGACCGCCGGGACCTCACGGAGATCGAGTCCTGGGGTGACCCCGAGCGGAACTTCGTCGGCAACGTCGCCGCGACCTACGGCTACGGCATCTACCACACGCCCCTTGCGCGGCTGCTGGACAGCAAACTCCCGGGCCGCGCCCGCGACCTCACCGGCCGCAGCTTCCAGGACCTCATCGGCCAGGTCGACGCGGGGACGCCGGTGCTGGTCTGGACGACCACCAGCCTGCGGCCCACCGACCAGTGGGTGACCTGGACCGGCCCCGACGGGCCGGTCCGGGCCACCTTCAACGAGCACGCGGTCCTGCTCGTCGGCCACACCGCGAGCAGGCTCATCGTCAACGACCCGCTCTCCGGGCGGCAGGAGACCGTCGACCCGGGACCGTTCATCACCGCCTGGCGACAGCTCGGCCGCCAGGCCCTGACCGTCGCCCCTGCCTGACCGCACCGGCCGTGGGCACACCACCACCGGCCCGGGGCACTTCAGGCTCTGCCGAGTGGGAGATCGAGGCGCAGGCAGGCACGGGTCGGCCGTCGGCACGGTCCGTGACGGTCAGGTCTCCCTGGTGCGCGCGAGCCAGCCCGCGGGAGATGGCCAGACCGAGGCCGACCCCGCCGGTGCGCCGGGACCGGGACGCGTCCAGGCGGGTGAACCGCTCGAACACCCGCTCCCGGTCCGCGGCCGCGATCCCCGGGCCGTCGTCGACCACCGTGAGCACCGCCCGGTCCGGATCCCCCGCCACCGTCACCTGGACCGACCCGCGGGACCCGACCGCCTGCCGGGCGTTGTCGGTGAGGTTCGCCAGCACCTGCGCGAGTCGGAACGGGTCGGCCTCGACGACGAGCGACCCGGGGGCGGACAGCACCACGTCCAGTCCGGGTGCCAGGGCACGGGTCCGCTCCACCTCGTGCCGGGCCAGCGGGACGACGTCCACGACGGACGTGTCCAGCTCGAGCCCGCGGTCCAGCCGCGCGACGTCGAGCAGGGACTCGACCAGCCGGGCCGCACGCCGGGTCTCCCGCACGACGGCGAGCGCCGCTCTCTCCGTCCCGGCACGGTCGGTCGGGGACCGCAACAGGTTCTCCGCGGTGGCGGCGATCCCGGCCAGTGGCGTGCGCAGCTCGTGGGAGGCATCGCCCAGGAAGTCCCGCATCCTCTCCTCCGCGGCACGGGCCCGGTCGGCGGAGGTCTCCAGTTCGTCGAGCATCCCGTCGAAGGCCAGCGCGGTCCGGCCCAGCTCGGAGCGGTCGTCACCGGTGCCCAGCCGCCGACCGCGGTTGCCCGCGGTGATCTGGCGGGCGAGCCCTGTCATCCGGTCCAGCGGGCGCAGGGCGACGCTGGACAGCCGCTGGAGCACGAGGGCGACGACGAGCAGCGCCGCCGACCCGCCGGCGACCTCGAACAGCACGAGGCGACGCACGGTCGTCCCGATCTGCGAGGTGTCGGTGGAGAGGGTGAGCACCGCTCCGCTGTCCAGGGTCGTCCTGGTGAACAGCACCGGCCCGGCCGACCGGACGGTCGCGGACGCCCGGTCGGCGGCCCGCGAACCGGGGGCGCCCATCCGCCGGTCCGGCAGGGGCGCGCCGTTCACGGCCCAGGGGCGCGGCCGGTCCGGTGCCGCGGCCGAGACGACGCACCCGACCGCACCGGCCGGGCAGAGCTGGGCGGTCACGCCGTCACCGCGCAGGCGGTCGACCAGGTCCTGCTCGGCCAGGGAGCTGCCGATCTGCCGGGCCAGCGCGACACGATCGGTCAACCGGGTGCGCGCCTCGGCCTGCAGGCGCGTGCCCAGGGCGACGTCCACCCCCGCGAACAGCAGCACCAGCACGACGGCGACCAGGGCCACCACGGACACCGTCACCCGCCCACCCAGCGAACGCGGCAACCGCGGGCGCCGGGGCCGGGTCCGGAGCGGCGCTCTCACGCGCGCACGACGTAACCGAGTCCCCGCTCGGTGTGGATCAGCCGTGGGCCGTGCGCCTCGACCTTGCGGCGCAGGGAGCTGGTGTGGACCTCGACGAGATTGGGGTCGTAGTCGTCGTACCCCCAGACCTGGGTGAGGATCTGGGTCTTGGACATCGTCCTGCCCCGGTTCGCGACCAGGTAGGCCAGCAGCCGGAACTCCGTCGCGGTCAGCGCCAGCTGGTGTCCCGCCCGCACCGCGACGCCGGCCCCCTCGTCGACGACCAGGTCCCCCACCGCCACCGTGGAAGGGACCCGGCCCATCCGGCGCAGGACGGCGGCCACCCTCGCCAGCAGTTCGACGGTGGCGAACGGCTTGACCAGGTAGTCGTCCGCCCCCGCCTCGAACCCGCGCATCCGGTCCGCGAGCGTGTCCCGCGCGGTGGAGACGATGACCCCCACGTCGCCCCGGGAGCGCAGGGCACGGGTGAGCGCGAACCCGTCGCGTGACCCGGGGAGCATCACGTCGACGACCGCGAGGTCCGGGCGGAAGGCGTCCAGGACGGCCTCGAGCCCGCCGCCGTCGGGGACGACACGGACCTCGTACCGGGCCTCGTGCAGGGCGACCGCCAGCGCGTCGGCGATCGCCGGTTCGTCCTCGACCAGGAGCACGCGCGCCGACATGAGGCCAGTGTCGGGCGTCCGTGCTGAAGGACCACTGAAGAACCGCCCGCGGCCACCCGTCTCTCAGTCCCCTTTCAGACCGGGCGTCGACGGTGGTGTGCGGGGCCGCCACCGGGTGGCCCACCGACCAGGAGGTCCGATGTCCGAGCCCGACGACCGACCGGGGAACCGCAGCACCGCGGCTCCCGCCACCACCGACCGGATCCGCAGCCGCCGCCTGCCGACGGTCCTGTTGACCGTCGCAGCAGCCGGTGGCCTCGCTGCCGGCGGCTACGGCATCGCCTCCGCGGCGAGCCCCACCCCCAGCCCGTCCAGCTCCAGCCCGTCCAGCTCCAGCCCGTCCAGCTCCAGCCCGTCCAGCTCCGGCCCATCCAGTGCCTCGCCCACCGCGAGTCCCTCCACGGACCGCCCGGACCGGGCGATGTGGGGCGGCCGCGGCAGCCAGGGCCGGGTCACCGCCGTGGGGACGTCCTCGATCACCGTGACCAGCGACTCCGGGACTACCACGGTCTACCGGACGGACGCAGCCACCACCGTCCACCAGGGCCGGGACCGGACGGTGGCCTTGTCCACGGTGAGGATCGGGGACCTCGTGCACGTGAGTGCCCCGGCGGCGAGCGGCTCGACGGCCGCCACCGCGACCGACATCGACGTCCGTCTGCCCCGTCTCGACGGGACCGTCACGTCGGTCGGGTCCGGGACGATCACGATCCGCGACCGCCAGGGGTTCACCCGCACGATCGTCACGTCCACCTCGACGGCATACGCCAAGGACGGGACCGCGGCGACCAGCGCAGCGGTGACCACCGGCGTGCGTCTCGCCTCGCAGGGCCGGGTCGACACCAACGGCACCAGCCTGGACGCCACCCGGGTCGACGTGCTGACCCGGGCGCCGGCCGGCGGACCGATGGGCGGCGGCGCCATGGGTGACCCGATGGGTGGCGGCCGGATGGGCGACCGGATGGGTGGCCACGGCCGGGGGCCGATGGGCGGCGAACGTCCGGACGGGACCAGCGGGACGGGCGCACCGTCACCGACGACCCCGGCTTCGCCCTCGGCGTCCACCCGGTCGTGAGCAACCGGCCGGCCGCGGGGTGTCCCGCGGCCGGCCGGTCCACCGGCTGGGCGCGGGGTCGGTGACCCCGGCTCAGCGGGTACCGCAGGCGGTGGCGACCGCCAGGACGAGCGTCCGGGTGACGGCCACCATCTGGTCCACCGGCACGGACTCGTCCGGCGCGTGCGCCTGCGCCAGCTCACCCGGTCCGTGGTGCACCGTCGGGATCCCGGCCTCCACCAGCAACCGCAGGTCCGAGCCGTAGGGGACGCCGTGGACCTCGGGGCGGGTCCCGGTCAGGGCCGCGTGCGCGCCTCGCACCAGCTCCACCAGCGGACCGTCGGCCGGCGTCGCGCCGGAGCCGAACTGGCCGCCGGACCACTCCACGCGCACGGGATGCGCGGCCAGCCACGGATCGGCCGCCCCGAGCCCGGCGACGGCAGCCTCCAGTTCGGCCCGGGCGTGCTGGACCGGTTCCCCGATCGCCACCCCGAGCCGGCCCTCGGCGACCACCCGGTCCGGCACGGTGCTGGCCCAGTCCCCGGCGTGGACGGTCCCGACCGACAGCGGCCACGGCAGCGCCCACCGGTCCATCAGGGGGTGCCCGTCCCGGTTGCGGACCTCCTCGAGGCGGCGCAGCGCGGCGTGCACCAGCACGTAGCGGTCCATCGCGTCGATGCCGGTTCCGCGGACGCTGGCGTGCGCGGCCCGCCCGGACACGGTGAGCCGGAACGTGAGCGCACCGGCGGCTGCCGGCACCACGGCCAGCGCGGTCGGTTCGCTGACGATCGCCAGGTCGCCGCGGTGGCCGCGGCGCAGGGTCCCGAAGGTGCCGAGCCCGCCGTCCTCCTCGCCGACGACGCTGTGCAGCGCGACGCGCCCACCGAGACGGACACCCGCGTCCCGCAGCGCCGTCACGGCGGCGAGCTGGCAGACCAGGCCGGCCTTCATGTCGGTGGCGCCCCGGCCGAACACCCGGCCGTCGCGCACCGCGCCGGACCAGGGGTCCACCGACCAGTCGTCCCGGCTACCCGGCGGGACGACGTCGATGTGCCCGTTCAGCACGACGACGGGACCGTCACCGCCCGCGGACTCCCCGACCAGGCCCCACGCCTCGGTCCGGGGCGCCTCGAGCCCCGGGAAGTCGGGGTCGGCGAGGGCGGCGTCGAGGTCGATCCGCCACAGGTCGGTCTCCAGACCGGCGGCTCGCAGCAGGGGTTCGAGCCGGTGCTGTGCCTCGGACTCGGCAGCGGATCCGGTGACGCTCGGAACCACGAGCAGTGCTCGCAGAGAGTGGACGAGATCCCCGGCGCGGACACCCGCCACCGCGGCCGCCACGCGGCTGTCGTCGAGGACCGGGCCCGGGTCGGGGCCGGTGGGGTCCCTCACAGCCAGTCCTTGCGTCTGAACTGGATGTAGAGGACGCCCGACCCGACCAGGATCAGGACGAGTGACATGACGAAACCCCACTCGCGGCCGAAGCCGGGATAGGGGACGTTCTGCCCGTAGAACCCGGTGATCGCCGTCGGGACCGCGATGATCGCCGCCCAGCTGGTGACCTTCTTGGTGATGATGTTCAGCCGGTTGCCCTGGACGGTGAGGTTCGTCTCCAGGATGGAGGTGACGAGGTCCCGCAGGCTCTCCGTCCACTCCGTGGCCCGCAGGACGTGGTCGTACACGTCCTGGAAGTACGGGACCATCGCCTCGTCGACCAGGTGCAGGTCGCGACGGAGCAGGCTGTTGACCACCTCACGCATCGGCAGCACCACCCGGCGCAGCTGTACCAGGGTCTTGCGCAGCTGGAAGGAGCGTCGCTGGACGTCCTCCTGTTCGGACGTCGGCACGAACAGGAGGTCCTCGAGGTCCTCGATCTGGTCGTCCAGGGACTGGACGGCTGCGAAGTGCCCGTCGACGACGAAGTCGAGCAGTCCGTGCACCAGGAACGCCACCCCGTGCTTGGCCAGGTCCACGTTGGCGTCCCAGACGGCGAGGACCGGCCGGATGTCGAAGCTGTCGTCCTGGCGGACGGTGACCAGGGCGCGAGGGGTCAGGAACGCACCGATCTCGGAGGCGGCGAGCTCGCCGGTCACGTCGTCGAGGCGCACCGCGTAGGCGGACAGGAACGCGTGCCGGTCGTAGCGGTCGAGTTTGGGCCGCTGGCCGGGGTGCAGCGCGTCCTCGACCGCGAGCCGGTGCAGACCCAGCTCCTCCGCGACCAGGTGCAGCTGGTCGACGTCCGGGCTCTGGAGATCGACCCAGACCACGGCCTCGGGGTCTCGCAGGTGCTCCGAGACCAGGGCGAGGTCGAACTCCTCGTCGACCAGGACGCCGCTGCGGTAGCACCGGGTGCGGCTCACCGCGGAACAGTAGAGCCACCGACGGACGACGTCGCGCGCCCCGGCAGATGCCGCTGGGGTGACCCGCGCGTCGGACGGTGTCGGGTCCGGCCCGGGGGGAGGATCCGGTCGTGCCCACAGTGCTGCACGCATCGGGGGGGATGGCGGCCGCTGTGACCCAGCGGATCGATGCCCACCTGGTCGACTACGTGTTGGTCGGTCTGTACTTCGCGCTGGTGCTGGGCATCGGGCTGATCGCCCGGCGCAACGTCTCCTCCAGCGTCGACTTCCTGTTGTCCGGCCGCAGCCTGCCGGCCTGGATCACCGGCATCGCGTTCATGTCGGCCAACCTCGGTGCCACCGAGCTGCTCGGCCAGAGCGCCAACGGTGCCCAGTACGGTGAGCAGACCTTCCACTACTACTGGATCGGCGCCATCCCGGCGATGGTCTTCCTCGGCCTGGTGATGATGCCGTTCTACTACGGCTCGAAGGTGCGCAGCGTCCCGGAGTTCCTCGGGCGGCGCTTCGACCCGAAGACCCAGCGCCTGCAGGGGGTGCTGTTCGCGGTGGCCTCGATCCTGCTGGCCGGGGTCAACCTCTACGCGATGGCCATCGTGGTGAACGCGCTGCTGGGCTGGCCGACCTGGCTGGCCATCGTGGTCGCCGGCGTCGTCGTGCTGGCCTACACCTTCCTGGGCGGGCTGTCGGCGGCCATCTACAACGAGGTGCTGCAGTTCTTCGTCATCGTCGCCGCGCTGATCCCGCTGACGCTGGTCGGTCTGCACCGGGTCGGCGGCTGGGGTGGCCTCACCCGGGGGCTGCGGGCGCAGCCGGGCGGGGACGCGCTGCTGCACCCGTTCCCCGGTTCGGAGCTGACCGGGATCGCCAGCAGCGTCGGCTCGGTGATCGGCGTCGTGTTCGGCCTCGGGTTCGTGCTCTCGTTCGGCTACTGGACCACCAACTTCTCCGAGGTGCAGCGCGCCTTCTCCGCCAACAGCCCGTCCGCGGCGCAACGGACCCCGCTGATCGCCGCCATCCCGAAGGCGCTCATCGCCCTGGTCATCGTGATCCCGGGGATGGTCGCTGCCGTCCTGGTCCCGGGCATCCGGTCCATCCGAGACGGTGCACCGACGACGGCGGTCTACAACGACGTCATCCCCCTGATGCTGCAGGAACTGCTGCCCAACGGGTTCCTCGGCGTGGCGCTCGCCGGGCTGCTCGCCTCGTTCATGGCCGGGATGGCCGCGAACGTCAGCTCGTTCAACACCGTGTTCACCTACGACCTCTGGCAGGACTGGGCCCGTCCGGGTCGGGAGGACCGGTACTACCTGCGGGTCGGGCGGGTGGTCACGGTCGTCGGAACGGCTCTCGCGGTCGGGACCGCCTTCATCGCCTCGCGGTTCTCCAACATCCAGGACTACATCCAGACCCTCGCGTCCTTCTTCAACGTCCCGCTGTTCGCGGTGTTCATCGTCGGGCTGTTCTGGAAGAAGATGACCGGGTCGGCGGGTTTCTGGGGTCTGCTGACGGGGACCCTGGGCGCCGTCGTGGTCTTCGTCCTGAACACCGCCAAGGTCTTCACGCTCTCCGGTCAGGGATCGGCTTTCGTCGGTGGCGGGGTCGCGTTCGTCCTGGCGCTGCTGGTCAGTTGGCTGGTCTCGCTGCGCGGGACTCCGCCCGAGGAGTCCGGACTGCGCGGGCTGGTGTGGAGTCTGACGTCGACGAAGGAGCGCGAGGTGCCCCGCGAGCCCGGCTGGTTCCGATCCCCGCGGGTGCTGGCCGGCATCGCCCTGGGCCTGGCCGCGGCCGGCTACGTGTTCTTCACGGCCGCCTGAGCCCATGACCCGCAACGAGAGGAGCAGCGCGTGAGCCACGTCGAGGGCACTGCGACGTCCCGTGGGGCGGGGGCCCCGCAGACCGCCGCCGGCCCGCGCTTCACCGACATCCTCTTCGACCTGCGCACGGTGATCGGTGGACTCTTCGCCGTCTACGGGCTGGTCTGCGCCATCTGGGGCATCACGTCCTTCACCGACGCGGACAGCCGGCGGACCGGCGGGGTGAACCTCAACCTCTGGGCCGGACTGGGGATGCTCGCGGTCGGCGCCATCTTCCTGGTGTGGTCGATCCGCAGGCCCGTGCTCCCGGTGGCGAAGGAGACCTCGGAAGACGACGGAGATGCCCGGGATCGGTGACGCGGGCGACCGCGACGGGCGATCCCGATCCTGTTGAGCGTCGCTGACCAGCGACTGGCTCGTCCGCCGTCCGACGTCGTGCTCTTCTCGCCACGGCCGCGCGCCACGGCGCCCGTGGACCTGGTGCCGGCGGGTGATCTCAAGCCCGGGGTCCGTGACCTGCCCGAACCCGAGGCCGCCGTCCGGCGGATGGTCGGTCGGGCGGCGGGCTGACTCAGGCGTCACGGTCCCGAGGCAGGCAGGTCAGCAGCAGGTGTGCGGGTCCCCCGGCAGTCCGGCGTGCGCCGCGTGGGAGTCCGCCGGGGTCGAGCGCGGCATGTCCAGCGCGGGGTTGCCGTCGAAGAAGCCGACCGGTTTGAGGTGGAAGCCGGCGTGCACCACCGGCATCACCGGCCAGTCCTCGGGGCGGGCGACGTGGTGGGCCCCGACGGTCACCCACAGGACGAGAGCGGTGTTCTCCAGCGGGGCGTCGTCCGCGACGAACTCCGGCAGCCCCTGCGCCTCGGGCGACTGGTAGGGGTAGTCCCCGGAGGCGTAGCGCTGCTCCCGGTCGTAGGCGGTGACCCACAACCCGTGCTGGAGGAAGCGGGCCCGGTCGAAGATCGCGGAGCCCGGCCGCACCATCGGCGCGACGGGCGCCGAGTGCAGCAGCTCGTACCCGACCGGCTGCCCGAGCTCGTTCACCCTGTCCGGGTTCACGACCTTCCAGTACCGGGCCGTCTCGTAGCTGTGGTCGCGCGCGCCCGTCGCCTCGGACCCGACGACCGTCGCCCGGGTTGTCCAGGCGTTGTGGTGCGGGTCCAGGGCCGGGTCGGGCTCGGGCACCGAGTCGATCTCGTGCACGGTGTTCCGGGGCCCGTCGACCGCCATCTCCAGCCGTACCGAGAAGAAGTGCTGGTGGTTGGGCCCGTACAGCCCGGGCGCCACGAGCTGGCCGTACCGTGGCTGCTCGCCCGCCCCGATGGCACCGGTGGTCAGCACCCCGGTCAGCTTCACGTCGTACTCGATCGTCCCGTCGGTGTAGAGGTACCAGAAGAAGCCGTACTCGTAGTTGCCGACCGTCGCCACCGTGGAGATGACGAGGCGTCGCGAGCGGCGCACCTCGACCCGCTGGGTTCGGGCGTCGGTGTGCTTCCAGGAGATGCCGACGTCCTCCTCGTGCATGCACACGGCGTTCTTCACCACGACGGCCCTGCCGAGGCCGGAGTTCACGACCCCGTCGAAGTAGTGGATGTGCCCGAGGCAGTCGCACCCGAGCTCCAGCGGGTTGGCCATCAGGCCCATGCCCACCTCGCCCATGTCGAAGACGTTCTTGTTCCAGTGGGTCGGGGCCGAGTCGCCGTAGGGCACCACCATCTCCGACAGGCTCGCCCGTTCCAGCACCGACCGGAGCACCCCCCTGTCCTGGTAGCCGACCTGGTGCAGGACCAGTCCCTCGCGGGGATTGAACCCGACGCGAAGCGACCACTTCTGCCACTGGACGCCCCACCCGTCCACGGTGAAACTCGGCCCGTCCGGCTGGGTGATCTCGATCGGCTTGACGTCGGTGCGTGGCCCCTGGAAGGCGGGCCGGTTCCCGGGCGAGAACATCCACTCGTCCTCGTAGTTGCCCGCGGTCGGTGGCGTCGCGACGACACCGTGGTCGGCGACCTCCACCACCTCCATGGCGTCCATGTCGACGGTGACGATCAGCCCCTCCAGCGGGCGGGCGTACCCGTGCTCACCGTCGGCGCTGCGCATGAAGGTCAGCGCACGACACATCAGCGGGCCGGAGCGCGGGTCGTCGCCGGGAGCGGTGTAGCCGGACGGCCAGGTGTCGATCATCGCCAGGTCCGGGTCGGTGAAACCCCGCAGCCTCAGCGCCTTCCGCCACTGGGGGTCGCGCCGCACGAGCTCCTCCGCCTCGAGCAGGTCCTCACCGATGAACGACGGCATCCGCCCGGGCTTCGGGGTCGTGCTCACGACGGATCCGGTGCCCAGGCTGACCACGGCCTCGGTGAGCAGGTGTTCCGCGCGGTCGTAGAGGGTGAGGAAGGCCCGCCGGTCCGGCGGCTGCGGGGCGTCGACGGCCCGTGACCCCCGGGGCGGTTCGTCGAGAGTGATCATCACGAACTTGGCGGTGTCCGGCAGCGGCCGCACCGCGGTGAGGATGCCCGCGGCGCGCTCCACCTCGGCCGCGGTCAGCGGGTCCAGCGGGTGCGGAGCCGAGGTGGGCCCCGGGTCTGGGGTGAGCCTCGGGTCCGGGGTCGTGGCCGCGAGATCGGTGGCGGGCCGGTCCAGGTGCGTGGTCATCCGCCCACGGTGCACCAGCGGCCGCCGTGAGGGCCAGGCAGGCGGGCGGTTCGACTGCCGGGCGCCCGGCAGGTCCACGGGATCCGGGTGTCGCACGGCGTGTCGGGAACTCGGCGGCGTCAGCGGACATCCGAGCCGGACCGGGTGGGAGACTTGGTCGATGGCCCCCACCTCGAAGCCCGCCCGTCGGTACTTCGCCAACAGTCCCTTCCAGGCGGACCCACCGGGCGCGCCGGCCACCGAGTACGCGGTGGACGACCGCGTCCACCACGATCGGCACGGGCTCGGCGTGGTCGTGTCCACGGAGAGCGATGCCTGGGTCACCGCCCGCTTCGACAACGGCATGGTGCGCGTCCCGAACGACCGCAGGATCTGCAAGCTCTGATCACCCTGCGCGCCCCGGTCACCCTGTACGCCCCCATCACTCGGTGGCGGCGCTGCTGATACCGGGTCCCCCCGACGGACCGACCCAGACGGTCTTGGCGTTGGTGAAGGCGTACATCCCGGCCCCGGTCAGCTCGCGGCCGTACCCGCTCTCCTTCACGCCACCGAACGGAAGCTCCGGGAAGCTCGTCGTGCTCCCGTTCACGAAGGCCATCCCCGCCTGGACGTCCCGGACGAACACGGCGCGTTCGTCCTCGTCCTCACTCCACAGGCTGGACCCGAGCCCGTACACGTGGTCGTTGGCGATCGTGATCGCCTCCGTGAGGTCCGCGACGGCGACCACGGCGGCCACCGGCCCGAAGACCTCCTCCGACCACATCCGCATCGCCGGGGTCACCCCGCCCAGCACCGTCGGCGGGTAGTACCAGCCGGGACCGGCGGGACGTCGTCCCCCGACGACGACCGTGGCGCCCAACCCGACGGCGTCGGCGACGAACTCCTCGACGTCGGTCCGGCCCTGCTCGGTGGCCAGCGGGCCGATGTCGGTGCCCTTGGCCATCGGGTCCCCGACGACCAGGGCGCCCATCCCTTCGGCGAACAGCCGACCGAACTCGGCCGCCACGTCGGCGTGCACCAGGAACCTCTTCGCGTTGATGCAGCTCTGGCCGTTGTTCAGGCACCGCGCCGCCACCGCGACCTGCGCGGCGCGGCCCAGGTCGGCGGACGGCATGACGATGAACGGGTCGCTGCCGCCCAGTTCCAGGACCGTCGGCTTCAGCTCCTCGCCCGCGATCGAGGCGACCGCGCGGCCCGCGGGCGCGCTGCCGGTCAGCGTCGCCGCGACCACCCGCTGGTCGCGCAGCACCCGCTCCACGCGGCCCGAGGAGATGAGCAGGGTCTGGAACACCCCCGCGGGCACGCCGGCCCGGGCGAACAGCGCCTCCATGTACAGGGCGGTCTGGGGAACGTTGCTGGCGTGTTTGAGCAGACCCGCGTTGCCGGCCATCAGCGCGGGTGCGGCGAACCGCATCGCCTGCCACAGCGGGAAGTTCCACGGCATCACCGCCAACACCACACCCAGCGGGTGGTGGACCACGTGTGCCTGCTCGGCTCCGACGGCGGCGGCGTCGGCGGGCTGCGGTGCCAGCAGGGCCGGCCCGTGGTCGGCGTACCACCGCAGCGCCGAGCTGCACTTGCCCACCTCGGCCCGGGCGGCGGCGAGGGTCTTCCCCATCTCGGTCGTCATCATCGCCGCCACCTCGGCGGTGTCCGCGTCGAGGAGCTCCGCGGCGCTGCGCAGCCACCCGACCCGTTGTCCGACCGAGGTCAGCCGGTAGCCGGCCCACGCCTCGGCGGCCCGCGCCAGCCGGTCGTCCAGTTCGGCGTCGGTCGGCTCGTCGAACTCGGCGAGGGTCTTCCCCGTGGTCGGGTCGACGGTGGCGATCGCCATGGTGTCCTCCGGTGCTCGGTCGGGTTGTCGTGAGCATCGTCCGCCCTGCGCCGCCCGGTGCGACCCGGCGCCGCCCAGTGCGACCCGGTGCGGCTCGGTACAACCCGGTGCAACCCGGTGCGGCTCAGTGCGACTCGCGACTGACCTGCGACCCGCTCGCACCGATGAGGAAGTCCAGGTCCGCGCCGGTGTCGGCCTGCAGCACGTGGTCGACGTAGAGCCGCTCCCACCCCCGTACCGGTGCCGCGAAACCGGCGACGGTGGCTCCGCTCGGGGTGCGCCGCGCGAGCTCGTCGGCCGGCACCTCCACGCGGATGCTCCGGGCTTCGACGTCGAGGCTGATCACGTCACAGGTCCGGACCAGGGCCAGCGGGCCGCCGGCCGCGGCCTCGGGGGTGACGTGCAGCACGACGGTGCCGTAGGCGGTCCCGCTCATCCGCCCGTCGCAGACCCGGACCATGTCACGGACGCCCCGCTCCAGCAGCTTCTTGGGCAGCGGCATGTTCGCCACCTCCGGCATTCCCGGGTAGCCCTTCGGGCCGCAGCCCCGAAGGACCATCACCGAGTCGGCGTCCACGTCGAGGTCGGGGTCGTCGACGCGGGCGTGGAAGTCCTCGACGCTGTCGAAGACGACGGCACGGCCCCGGTGGCGCAACAGGTGCGGGGAGGCCGCGGCCGGCTTGATCAGCGCACCGCCCGGCGCGAGGTTGCCGCGCAGGACGGCGATCCCACCCTCGGCGACCAGGGGCTCGGCGCGGGGACGGATGACCTCGGCGTCCCAGATCCGCGCATCGTCCAGGTAGGAGACCAGCGGCCTGCCGGTCACCGTCAGGGCGGTCGGGTCCAGCAGGTCACGGACCTCCCGCAGCACCGCTAGCAGGCCGCCGGCACGGTGCAGGTCGTCCATGAGGAAACGGCCCGCCGGCAGCAGGTCCACCAGGACGGGGACCCGGGAGCCGATCCGGTCGAAGTCGTCGACGCCCAGCTCGATGCCCGCCCGACCGGCGATGGCGAGCAGGTGCACCACGGCGTTGGTCGACCCGCCGACGGCGGCCAGCGCCACGATGGCGTTCTCGAACGAGCCCCTGGTCAGGAAGCTGCTCGGCGTCCGGCCGGCGGCGACCATCTCCACGGCCAGTCGGCCGGTGCCGTGCGCGGCCGCGAGCAGGCGGCTGTCGGGGGCGGGTGTGCCCGCGACGCCGGGGACCACGGTCCCCAGCGCTTCGGCGACCAGCGCCATCGTCGACGCCGTCCCCATCGTGTTGCAGTGCCCCCGACTGCGGATCATCGACGACTCCGAGCGGTCGAACGCCTCCGGGGACAGGGTGCCGGCGCGGACCTCCTCCGAGAGCCGCCACACGTCGGTGCCGCAGCCGAGGGGGACGCCGCGGAACGTGCCGGTCAGCATCGGCCCGCCGGGCACGACCACCGCGGGAAGGTCCACCGAGGCGGCCGCCATCAGCAGCGAGGGGATGGTCTTGTCGCAGCCCCCGAGCAGGACGACGCCGTCGATCGGATTGGCGCGGAGCATCTCCTCCGTGGCCATCGCCGCCATGTTCCGCCAGAGCATCGCGGTCGGCCGGACCTGCGTCTCGCCGAGGGACACGACCGGCAGCTCCAGCGGGATGCCACCGGCCTCGTACACGCCGTTGCGCACGGACGCGGCCACCTCGGTCAGGTGGGCGTTGCACGGCGTCAGGTCCGAGGCGGTGTTGGCGATGGCGATCTGGGGCCGCCCCGTGAACGCGTCATCGGGCGCCCCGCGCCGCATCCAGGCCCGGTGGATGTAGGCGTTCCTGTCCTCGCCCGCGTACCACTGAGCGCTCCGGAGCGTCACCGGCGAACCGTCCTTCCGCTGCTCGGTCGGGGTCTACCTTCTGCTCGCCATGGACCGTACGGATGCGCCCATCACACCGGGCGCCGACCGCGGCACGATGCGGGCCGTCGTGCTGACCGCACCCGGTGAGTGTTCCGTCCAGGAGGTCCCCAGGCCGGTCCCGGCGCCCGGTGAGGCCGCGGTGGACGTCGAACGGGTCGGCGTGTGCGGCACCGACGTGGAGTTCTTCACCGGCGAGATGCAGTATCTGCGCGAGGGGCACGCGAGCTTCCCGATGCGGCTCGGTCACGAGTGGGCCGGGACGGTGGCGGCCGTCGGCGTCGGGGTCGACGCCGACTGGGTCGGCCGCCGGGTGACGGGCGACACGATGCTGGGCGACGGGACGTGCCGCCGCTGCCGGCGGGGCCACCAGCACGTGTGCGAGAACCGGGAGGAGGTCGGGGTCCGGGGCGACCGTCCCGGGGCGCTGGCCGAGCAGCTGGCCGTGCCGGTGAGCTCCCTGCACGCTCTCCCGGATGCGGTGGACCCCGTCCTGGGTGCGCTGGTGGAGCCGGGCGGGAACGCGCTGCGGGCTGCGCGGGCCGCGGACCTGCGACCGGGTGACCGCGTGCTGGTCGCCGGGCCGGGGACCATCGGCCTGCTGGTCGCGATGTTCGCCCGGGCCGCCGGTGCCGAGGTCCACCTGATGGGTCGCGACGAGCACTCCCTCGCGTTCGCCCGGAGCCTGGGGTTCGTCCGGGCGTGGACCGAGGACGGACTGCCCGACGAACCCTTCGACGCGGTGGTCGACGCCTCCAACGCGTCCCACCTGCCAGCCCGGGCGCTGGAGCTGGTGGAGCCCGCCGGACGGGTGGTCTACATCGGCCTGGCGGGGCGGCCCAGTCACATCGACACCCGCACGCTGGCCCTGAAGGACGTCACCGCGGTCGGCGTCCTGTCCGCATCGCCGGGCCTGGACGCCACCATCGAGGCCTACGCCAGCCGGGCGGTGGACCCCCGGCCGCTGGTGGCCGCGACCGTCGGGCTGGAGCAGGTCGGAGCAGTGCTCGCAGGTCGACGACCCACGGGTGCCGGCTCCGGTCCGAAGGTCCACGTCGACCCCCGGACCGACGGACACGGTAGGTCCCACCAGAGCCGGCGAGGGGACTCGAACCCCTAACCGCCCGATTACAAGTCGGGTGCGCTACCAGTTGCGCCACGCCGGCGGTACCCCTGCGGGCGAGATCACGCTACCCGGGCGTCACCCACCGCGGACCTGGTGGAGCAGGCGGACGGGTGCTCTGGCCTCCCACGCCTCGGTGAGCAGCTCCCGCAGGTGGTCGACCGCGACGACGTCCAGGCGGACCAGGACGGAGGCGTGACCGGCGTCGTGCGGGGTGGTGAGGAAGACGTCCGGATCGGCGGCGATGAGCGAGTCCCGGTCCTCGACGCTGGGACGCCGGACGAGGAGCGCGTCGGGCGCCTCCCGCAGCCGCGCGAACAGCTCGTCCCGGACCCGGAACCCCGGCGTTCCCCAGGTGAGGCGCTCGGAGGTCTCCGGCAGGACAGGCAGGTGGTACGGACGTCGTCCACGGTCGCCATCGACTCACCCTGTACCCAGGCGCGCTCACTGTGGACCCCGGGCAGCTCCCGGCCGGAACACCGCCGCCGTCCGGAGGGTTGACCGACAGATGCCCCGTCCCCGGGGGAGGCGCGGTGCCGCGCCGAAACCCCGGGAAGTTGTCGTACCCGAACGGAACCCTTCTCCCGTGAGTCTCACCGCGTACCGACGCGTCCTCGCCCGCCCGGGCGTCCCCGCCCTGCTCATCCTGGCGATCATCGCCCGCGTCCCCATCACCGCCGCCCCCGTGATCCTCACCCTGCACGTCGTCCTGGACCTGCACCGCGGCTTCGCGGCGTCGGGCCTGCTGGCCGCGGCCTTCGCCCTCGGTGGTGCGTTCGGCTCCCCGCTGCTCGGTCGCGGGATCGACCGGTTCGGCCTGCGTCCCGTGCTGGTCCTGACCACCGCCGTCGACGGCGCCTTCTGGCTGGCGGCGCCGGTGCTGGGCTACCGGGCCCTGCTCGGAGCGGCGGTCGTAGGCGGGCTGCTGGCCATCCCGATCTGGTCCGTGACCCGGCAGGCACTGGCCGCCATGGTCCCGCCGGCGGAGCGCCAGGCCGGTTTCTCGCTGGACTCGATGAGCGTCGAGCTGTCCTTCGCCGTCGGCCCCGCGGTCGGCATCGCCCTGCTGACAGCGACGAACTCGACGGTCACGCTGCTCGCGTCCGCCGTGCTGATCCTCGGGTCCGGGATCGCCCTGTTCGTGCTGGACCCACCCGTCCAGGGCGAAGAGGGGGTGGAGGCGGCGGACACGGCCGCACGGCCGCGCGGCTCCGTGGCCCGCGTGCCCGTCCACGCGTGGCTGGGTCCCCGGGTCGCCGCCGTCCTGCTGGTGACCTTCGCGTCCACGTTCACCGTCGTGGGCACCGACACCGCGATGACCGCGGTGATGCGCGACCTCCACGAGGTCCCCCTGCTCGGGCTGGTGTTCGCGATCTGGTGTCTGGCGTCGCTGGTCGGGGGCTTCCTCTACGGCGCGAGTGGCCGGCGGTTCTCCCCGCCGCTGGTGCTGGCACTGCTGGCCGTCCTCTGTCTGCCGGTGGCGTTCGCCCAGTCCTGGTGGGGGCTGGCGCTGCTGGTGGTCCCGACCGGCCTGTTCTGCGCGCCGCTGATCACGCTCACCGCAGAGGAGCTGACCCGCATCACCCCGGCCGGTGTCCGCGGCCTGGTACTGGGCGTGCACGGCTCGGCCCTGACGATCGGCAACGCGGTCGGCGCACCGGTCACCGGCCTGGTCGTCGACGCCGCCGACCCGCGGCTGGGCTTCGTCGCGATCGGTGTCCTGGGGGTGGCGTTGGCGGGCCTCGCCTGGCTGCTCGACGTGCGCAACGGCCGCCGTGCCGTCCCGCGGACGGAGGATCCGGTCGACGGGACGCCGGCACTCCCGGAGAGCGTCGGCGCGCTCAGCTCCTGACCGTCGGCACTGTCGTCAGCTCCTGACCGACGTCATGTCGGCGTAGACCACCACGTTGTCCTCGAAGTGGCGGGTCTGCGGGTCGTAGGTCCCACCGCAGGTGATCAACCGCAGCGCGGCACGGTCCACGAACCCGTACACGTCGTCGGTGGGGAACTTGTCCTTCGGGTAGACGCGGGTGCCGCTGACGGTGAAGACGGCGGTCGTCCCGTCCTTGCGCCGCACCTCGATGGTGTCCCCGCGCTGGAGGGTGGCGAGGCGGTAGAACACGCCGGGCCGGTTGTAACTGACGTGCCCGGCGATGACGGACGCGCCCATCGCGCCCGGCGTCGGGCCGCCGGTGTACCAGCCGAGGTCCTCGGCGTCACCGGGGACCTCCAGGGCGTTGTCCTTCGTCAGCCCCAGGCGGATCGGCTTGCGGTCGATGCCCAGCTTGCGGACCACCACCTGGACCGGGTCCGCGGAGCCGAGGGGGTTCGGCAGGCTCGACGGGGACGACGTCGGGCTCTGGCTCGGTGACGTCGACGGCCCGGCCGTCCGGGACGGTGACGGCGTCACGGGCCTGGTGTGCGACGGCGACGCCCGACGGCTTCCGGTGGCCGTCGGGCTCGGGTACAGGGGGACGACGGTGGCCGCGGGCAACGGAGGCGGCACGGTCGTGGCCACCGAAGGGACCGTCGTGGCGTGATCGGACGGCGCGACGCTCGCGGCGGGCAGGACCGGGACGGGGACGCCGCCGCTGACGTTGTCGGCGCCCACCACCGACGGCGGGTGGTTGGCGTCCGGCCGGGTCACGGCGTAGGCGATGGTCGACACCCCCGAGGCGGCCAGCACGAGGGCCACGGCGCTGAGCACGACAGGGCGGTGGAACCAGCGCGCCGAACTGTGTCGACCCCCGCCGGGACCACCCGCGTCCGACCGACGCGGCCCCGACGCGCTGTCCGTCGGCTCGTCAGCCGACGGGTCCGCCGCTGCCGACTCGTCCGCGCCGGACCCGTCGTTCGTCACTCGAACCCTTTCGCAGTCACCATCCGCTTGTGTTCACCATCTCACCGTGACCGACATCGTGACCGCTGCCCTGACCGCGCTTGACGAGGACCGCCGTGGTCCCGGTGGCCTCGTCCGTCACCGTGGTTCGTCCCGGAGCCTCCCGCGGATGGCACTGGTCGGGAACCTCGGCCGGCGCGGCCGGGGGCAGGACGCCAGGCCGGAGGTCACCGGCGAGCCGGGTCACCAGGTCGGCTAGTCACCAGGTCGGCGGCGAGCCGGCATCTCGGCGATCTCGACCACGTCGACGACCTCCACCGTCAGGTCCGGGATCAGCGGCCTCGCCAGGAGCAGGTCCAGCTGTTCCCGGACGGCGGCCCGCACGGCGGTCCCCGCGGGACCGATGGCGGCCCCGAACACGACGGCGACGGTGGTGGTCACCCCCACCAGGCGGTCACCGTCGAACCGGAACCGGACCGACACCGGGGCGACGTCCGCCAGCGCCGCCACCGCGCGGCCCACCGCCCTGCGCAGCACGACGTCCGACACCCACACGGCGCCCCCGGGGATCTCCGCGATCACCGGGTGACCCGGGCGGCCCGCGAACCGGGCCGCGGACGCCAGCACGCGCCGCGCGAACTCCAGCCGGTCCACACCCGCGTCCTCCCGCGCCAGCTCGGTGGCACGCGTCAGGGCACCCGGCGAGCCGGTCTGCGGGGTCCCTGTCACCTCCACGGCGCCATCCTGACCGCGAGAGCGTCCCGTGCGCGCGAGAGCTGACCGCGGACCGCGGTCCGGGACGTGCCGAGCACGTCGGCGATCTCGACGTAGCCGAGTCCCTCCACCTCCCGCAGCAGCCAGCACGACCGCTGGCCCGGCGGGAGCCCGTCCAGTGCGGTCTGGAGCGCCGCCAGCAGCCGCGCGTCCTGCGCCCGCGCCGACGGTTCGGAAGCCGCATCCGGCTGGTGGCGGAGGGTCTCGGCGTCGACCGGCAGCGGCCGCCGTGCGCGCCGGGAGTTCAGGGCCTTGGACGCGACCAGGCGGAACAGCCAGGTCCGGACGGCCGAATCACCACGGAAGTGCTCCAGACCCCGCCACGCCGACAGGAACGCCTCCTGCACGGCGTCCTCCGCGTCGCCGTCGTCCCCGAGCATCCGGCGGGCGAAACGCAACATCGCCGGGCTGTGCCGGCGCACCAACTCGGCGAAGGCGCGGCGGTCGCCGAATCCCGAACGGCGGGCGAGGACGAGGTCGGACCCGCCGTCGACCTCGTTGCCGCCGGTGCCCGGCCCTGTCGGTCCCGACGTCATCACCGGGGTGATCGTGCCCGCTCGCCACCGGACCGGCGCCTGGTCGAAGTCCTGTCGATGGCCGAGCCGGCGACCTCGGTACGTCCCGACCGGCGCGCCGCGGTCGCGGCGTTTGACCGTGACGCTGATCACACCCCGGTCCGCGTGACGATCCCGACCGGGCCGTGTCTGACCAGGTGTGGCCCGGGACCGGGCCCGCACACCGCTTGGGAGGAGTCGCGATGAGCAGCAGCGTTACCGAGAGGTCCCCACAGCCCACGTCGAGCTCGCTGAGCCGTCGCGAGGGCGGGCCGAGCGCGCTGAACACCGAGACCGGCCGCACCACGATCGCCGACGGGGTCGTCTCGAAGATCGCCGGCATCGCCACTCGCGAGATCGACGGCGTCCACGCCCTCGGTGGCGGCGCCGCGCGGACCATCGGTGCCCTGCGCGAGCGCATTCCCGGCTCGAAGACCAACGTGTCCCAGGGCGTCACGGTGGAGGTCGGTGAGGAGGAGGCGGCTGTCGACGTCGACATCATCGCCGAGTACGGCATCGCGATCGCCGACCTCGCCGCCGGCATCCGGCGCAACGTGATCGTCGCGGTGGAGCGGATGACCGGCATGACCGTCACCGAGGTGAACGTCTCCGTGCTCGACGTCCACCTCCCGACCGAGGACACCAGCGAGGACGAGTGACACAGCCCACCGCGGTCGGCGCGGTGCCGGGCCCCCGACCCCAGCAGGACGCGGACCGGATCGCGGCGGTCGCCCTCGCGGTCCCCGGTGTCGCGGGTCTGCATGACGGCGGCCTCGGTGCGGCGGCGACCCACCTGCCCGGTCGTCGGGTGCCGGGGGTCCGGGTGACCGACGACGGGACTGCCGAGGTCCACGTCGTGCTGGACCTGGACGCTCCCGTCCTTGCCGCCGCGGCCCGGGTCCGGGACGCGGTGTCGCTCGTCGTCGGCGGGCGGGTGGACGTCGTGGTCGAGGACGTCGTCGAACCCGACGCGGTGACACGGCCTCGGTGAGGTGGTGCACGCGCGCCCGTCCTACGCTCGGCGACCACCGCATCGACTCCTGACGCACCACCCGCTCGACGCACCACCCGCTCGACGCACCACCCGCTCGACGCACCACCCGCTCGACGCACCACCCGTCGGCACCCGACCGGGCGCCGGCCGACACCACCGGGAGGAGGGCTCACATGAGCCTCGGAGACAAGGTCAAGAACGCAACCGAAGGCGCCGTCGGCAAGGCCAAGGAGACGGTCGGCGACGCCAAGGGCGACGACCAGCTCAAGGCCGAGGGCCAGACGGACCAGGGCAAGGCGCAGGCCAAGAAGGTCGGCGAGGACGTCAAGGACGCCTTCAAGAGCTGACCACCTGCTCCCGCGGACGGCCCGGCCCTGACCTCGGTCGGCGGCGGGCCGTCCGCCGGTCTGGACCCCGTGACGGTCCCAGGCACGCGGCCACCGGTCGGTCGCCGGGACACATGACCATCAGGTGACGTGATCGTGACCAGCAGATGACGCGCGGCCCGTGACATGTGCGCGACGGAGTGCCAGGATCATCTCGACCCTCACTCGGATCGTCCGGCACGTTCCTGCCGGTGAGAGGAAGTGCACAGATGGCAACCGTCACCTACGACAAGGCGACGCGGATCTACCCCGGGACCGACCGCGCAGCGGTCGACAAGCTGGACCTGGAGGTCGCCGACGGCGAGTTCCTGGTCCTGGTGGGCCCGTCGGGCTGCGGAAAGACCACGTCCCTGCGGATGCTCGCAGGGCTCGAGGAGGTCGACGCCGGAGCGATCCGGATCGGTGACCGCGACGTCACCAACCTCCCCCCCAAGGAGCGGGACATCGCGATGGTGTTCCAGAACTACGCGCTGTACCCGCACATGACCGTTGCCGAGAACATGGGCTTCGCCCTGAAGATGGCCGGGGTCAGCAAGGACGAACGGTCCCGGCGCGTCGGCGAGGCGGCCAAACTGCTCGGACTCGAGGAGTACCTGGCCCGCAAGCCCGCGAAGTTGTCCGGTGGTCAGCGCCAGCGGGTCGCCATGGGCCGCGCGATCGTGCGTGAGCCACGCGTCTTCCTGATGGACGAGCCGCTGTCCAACCTCGACGCGAAGCTGCGGGTCTCGACCCGGACACAGATCGCCTCGCTGCAGCGCCGCCTGGGCATCACCACCGTCTACGTCACCCATGACCAGACCGAGGCGATGACGATGGGTGACCGCGTCGCGGTCCTCAAGGACGGCCTGCTCCAGCAGGTGGACACCCCGCTGAACCTGTACGACCACCCGGAGAACGTGTTCGTCGCCGGGTTCATCGGCTCTCCCGCGATGAACCTGATCGACGCGAAGCTCACCAGCGACGGGATCGCCATCGGGTCCTACACACTGCCGGTCGACCGTGCGGTGATGTCCAGGGCGGGCAGCGAGTCGGCGGTCACGGTCGGTCTGCGTCCGGAGGCGTTCACTCTGACCGACGACCAGCACGACGGCATCCCCGTCACTGTCGAGGTCGTGGAGGAGCTGGGCGCGGAGGGCTACATCTACGCCAGCTCGGACACCGAGGGGACGCCCGCGCAGCTGACGGCCCGGCACAGCGGCCGGTTCGGGATCCAACGTGGACAGAAGATCATGCTGGCGATCGACGGCCCCCGGGCTCACATCTTCAGCAAGAGCACGGGCGAGCGGCTCAGCTGAGCCTGCCCGCCACGCACGGCCCCGAGGGCCGGGTCCCCAGCACGGGGGCCCGGCCCTCGGTCTGTGCGGTGCGCCCCCGTCGGTCCGTCGGTGCCCGGCTCCCGGTCGGTCCGGGCGCCCCCCGATAGGCTGATCAGCGCGGAACCGGGTGGCCTGGACCGGTCCGACGCCATGGAGGGAGCGGGCCCGTGCCGATGCGGATCCTGGCCGTACCGGCCGAGCGGGAGCTGCTGGCGCTGCCATGGGACGTCCAACTCGAGGACTGGCCGGCCGACATCCTGGTGGCGCTGCCCCGTGGGATCAGCCGGCACACCGTCCGGTTCGTGCGGATCAGCCGGCACGTCTACGCCGTCAAGGAGGTCCCCGAGCACCTCGCGATCCGTGAGTACCGGATGCTGCGGGACCTGGAACGCATCGGGGTCCCCGCGGTCGAGGCCGCCGGGGTGATCGCCGGCCGGACGACCGGGACCGGTGAGCACCTGGAATCGGTGCTGCTGACCCGCCACCTGCAGTTCGCGATGCCCTACCGCGCCCTGTTCAGCCGGACCCTGCGCCGGGACACGACGGTCCGGCTGGTCGACGCCCTCGTGGCCCTGCTCGTGAGGTTGCATCTCACCGGATTCGCCTGGGGTGACTGCTCGCTGTCCAACGTCCTGTTCCGCCGCGACGCGGGCGCCTTCGCGGCGTACCTGGTCGACGCCGAGACCGGCACCATCCACGACACCCTGACGCGGGGGCAGCGCGACTACGACATCGACCTGGCGCGGACGAACATCTACGGGGAACTGTCGGACCTGGAGAGCGGCGGTCTGCTCGACGAGAGCATCGATCCGCTGGAGACCGCCGACCTGATCGTCGCGCGCTACACCTCGCTGTGGGCCGAACTGACCGACGCCGAGGAGTTCGACACCGGCCAGATGTACCGGATCGACGCCCGGATGCAGCGGCTCAACGACCTGGGTTTCGACGTCGCCGAGCTGGACATCGTCACCGACGTCGGTGGCCGGACGGTCCGCATCGAGCCCAAGGTCGTCGACCCCGGGCACCACTCGCGGCGCCTGCTCCGGCTGACGGGGCTGGACGTCGAGGAGAACCAGGCGCGGCGGCTGCTCAACGACCTCGACTCCTACCGGGCCCACACCGAGCAGCAGAACGAGGCGGAGGAGATCGTCGCCCACGAGTGGGTGACGAGGGTCTTCGAGCCGGTCGTCCGCGCCGTCCCCCGGGAGCTGCGGGGGAAGCTCGAGCCGGCCGAGGTCTTCCACGAGGTCTTGGTGCACCGGTGGTACCTGTCCGAGCAGGCCGGATACGACGTCGGGGTGCAGGCGTCGCTGGAGTCCTACCTCCACCACGTGCTGCCGGAGAAGCCCGACGAGCAGGCTGTGCTGGGCCGGCGGGCACTCCGCAGAGGTGGCGAACCGGCGACCGACGACGGGGTCGAGGACCTCGGACCGACCGAGGAGTTCCGCCTGACGGTGCAGGACCTCACCAGCTGAGGGCGCTGCTCGCCACCGGCGGCGCCGTGCGGACCAGCGCGGACTCCTCAGGGGTGCGCGGCCAGCCGGGCCTGGGACACGGCGTGCAGGACTATCCCGGCGGCGACCGAGGCGTTCAACGACTCGACCTTCTCGCCCACCGCGATGGACACCGTGACGTCGCAGGTGTCCCGGACCAGCCGGGACAGCCCCTTGCCCTCAGCGCCGACGACCACCACGAGCGGTCCGGTCGTCAGGCCCGTGCCCGCCAGCTCGGAGAGGTCCACTGCGCCCTCCCCGGCAAGGCCGACCACGGCCAGGCCGGCCTTGCGCAGGTCCTGCAGGGCCCGGGTGAGGTTGCCGGCCCGGGCCACCCGGATCCGGGCGACCGCGCCCGCGGAGGCCTTCCACGCGCCGGCGGTCACCCCCGCCGCACGTCGTTCCGGGATGACGACCCCCACCGCGCCGAACGCCGCCGCGGACCGGATGACGGCACCGAGGTTGTGCGGGTCGGTCACCCCGTCGAGTGCCACCACCAGCGGCGTGGTGGTGGAACCGTCCAGCAGGTCCATCGGCGAGCAGTAGGCGTACGGCGCGACCGCGAGCGCCACGCCCTGGTGGACCGCGCCGTCGGTCAGCCGGTCCAGCTCCGGTCGCGGTGCCTCCAGGACCGGGATGGACCGGTCGGCCGCTGTGCGCAGGATCGTTCTGATGCGGTCGTCGGCGTCGATCCGCTCGGCGATGTAGAGGGTGCTCGCCGCGACATCGGCAGCCAGGGCCTCCCCGACGGCGTTGCGCCCGGTGACCAGTTCGACGGCGTCCCTGTTGCCACGCCGACCGGGGACCGGCCGTCGCTGGCCACCGCGGGCCGCACCGCGGGCCGGTCCGCCACGCCCCGCGGGAGCACCGGGCCGCCCACCGGTCCGACGCGCGTCCACCGCCGCCTTCTCGGCTCTCTTGGCCGCCGGGTGTTTGGTCCGCGCCTCGGCCGGCGGGGTCGGCCCGCGTCCCTCCAGCTGACGACGTCGCACCCCACCGGACCCGACGGACGTGCCCTTCCTGGGGGTCTTGCGGATGGCGGCACTGCGCGGTCGGGCGTCAGGCAACGGTCTGTCCGTTCTCGGTCGGCTGCATCTCGGTGGGCTGCATCTCGGTGGGTTGCATCTCGGTGGGCTGCGTCCCAACGGGCTGGGTTCCGATGGGCGTCTCCGACGCGACGGGGTCGGTCAGGGACCAGGTCGGCCCGGCGGGCGTGTCGGTGACCAGGACACCGACGTCGGCCAGGCGGTCCCGCACGGCGTCCGCGGTCGCGAAGTCGCGTGCAGCGCGCGCCGCGGCCCGTTGGTCCAGCTGTGCCCGGACGAGCCCGTCGAGCGCCGCCCCGGCCCGCTCGCCCGACTCCCCGACCGGATCGGCCACGGCCCGGTCGGGCAGCAGGCCGAGCACGTCGAGCATCGCGTCGACCGACGCGAGCAGCTGCGCGACCGAGGGCGTTCCCCGATCTCCGCTGCCGGCGAGCACCCGGTTGCCGTCACGCACCGTCTCGTGCAGGACCGCCAGCGCCGCGGGGACTCCGAGGTCGTCGTCCATGGCCTCGACGAAACCCGCGGGGAGGACACCGAGCTCACGGGCCATCGGCGCACCGCCCGCGGCGAGCGCCGTCGTCGCACGGAGCAGGAAGCCCTCGATGCGCCGCCAGGCCGCCCCGGCGTCGTCCAGCGCGCGGTCGGAGTACTCCACGGCACTGCGGTAGTGGGCCGCCCCGAGGTAGTAGCGCAGCTCGACCGGGCGGACGTGGCGGAGCACCTCCGAGACGAGCAGTCCGTTGCCGAGGGACTTGCTCATCTTCTCCCCGCCCGTCGTCACCCAGCCGTTGTGCAGCCAGAACGCCGCGAAGTCGTCCCCGGCGGCGCGGGACTGCGCCTGCTCGTTCTCGTGGTGGGGGAAGCGCAGGTCCAGCCCGCCGGCGTGGATGTCGAACGCGGACCCGAGGTAGCGCCGCGCCATCGCGGAGCACTCCAGGTGCCAGCCGGGCCGTCCCACGCCCCATGGGGTGGGCCAGCCGGCGGAGGCGGGGTCGGTGTCCTTGTGGCCCTTCCACAGCGCGAAGTCGCGCGGGTCCCGCTTGCCGCGGGGATCTGCGTCCGCCGCCGGCTCCATGTCCTGGACGTTCTGATGGGACAGCGAGCCGTACGCGGGCCAGGACCCGACGTCGAAGTAGACGTCGCCGGACCGGTCGGGGGCGGCGTAGGCGTGGCCGGCCCCCACGAGCTGCGCGACCAGGGTCACCATCTCGGTCAGGTGTCCGGTGGCGCGTGGCTCGTACGTCGGCGGCAGTACCCGGAGCGCGTCGTACCCCGCCGCGAACGCCCGCTCGTTGGCGTAGGCGATGGCCCACCAGGGCCGCGCCGTGCCGGCGGCGCGCGCCAGCACCTTGTCGTCGATGTCGGTGACGTTGCGGATGAAGGTGACCTCGTGATCCCGTGCCAGCCAGCGCCTCAGGACGTCGAAGGCCACCCCGGACCGGATGTGGCCGATGTGCGGCGGTGACTGCACCGTCGCTCCGCACAGGTAGACGCCGACCCGGCCGGGGACACGGGGCACGAACGGGCGCACCTCACCGGTGGCGGTGTCGTACAGCGACAGGCTCACCCGGCCAGGGTAGAGAGCCCGCGGACCAGCAGTGCCGTCGCGACCGCGGTCAGACCCTCGCCGCGACCCGGGAAGCCGAGGCCGTCGCTCGTGGTGCCGGCCACCGAGACGGGTGCTCCGCACGCGGCCGAGAGCGCTGCTTCCGCTTCCGTGCGGCGGGGACCGAGGCGCGGGCGGTTGCCGACGACCTGGACCGCGACGTTGGCGATGTCCCACCCGGCGGCCCGGACCGCCCGCGCGGCCTCGCCCAGCAGTGCGGTGCCGGCGGCTCCGGACCACTCGGGACGGTCCGTGCCGACCAGGCCACCGAGGTCACCCAGCCCGGCGGCGGACAACAACGCATCGCAGCACGCATGGGCCGCGACGTCACCGTCGGAGTGCCCGGCCAGGCCCGCGGGCTCCTCGGGCCAGCTCAAACCCGCGACGTGACAGGGCGTCCCGGCGTCGAAGGCGTGGGTGTCCACCCCGACGCCGGTCCGGAGTCGAGGAGGTGCGACAGCACTGGGGAGCGGTGCTCTCGCGACCAGGGACTCGGCGAGGAGCAGGTCCAGCGGGCGGGTCACCTTGAAGGCCGCGGGGTCACCGGCGACCACCACCACCCGCTCCCCCGCCGCCTCCACCAGACCGGCGTCGTCGGTCGCCGAGCTCACCGCACCCGCATAGGCGCTGCGCAGCACGCCGGCCCGGAAGCCCTGCGGTGTCTGGACGGTCACCAGGTCCCCCCGGTCGACCGTCGCGTGCACCCGGTCCCCCATCACCTGCTTGACGGTGTCGACGACCGGCAGGGCCGGCACGACACCCGCCGCCCCCGAGGTCACGGCGGCCACCACGCGCCGGACGACCTCGACGGGTACCAGCGGCCGGGCGGCGTCGTGCACGAGCACGACCGTCGCGTCGTCCGGCACGCGGGCCAGCGCCGCACGGACCGAGGCAGTCCGGTCGACGCCACCGGCGACCACCACGACCGGGACGGGGAGGTCCTCGGCTTCCAGCGACGCCGCGAGTGCGGCCGCACCAGCGGCATCCCCCGGACCGGCGACCACGACCCCGACGACACCGCCCTCGGCCAGCGCACGCAGGCACCACAGGACCATCGGGCGCCCGCCGAGCTCCACCAGCGCCTTGGGCCGACCGGCGCCGAGGCGTTCACCGGTGCCGGCCGCCGGGACGACCGCCCACACCGACACGACCGGGCCAACCGACGACGCCGACTCCGTGGGGGTCACGGAGCCGGCGTCGGGTGTCGTCCGAGCTGGGGGTGGGACAGCGATCAGGAGGCCAGGACCTCGTCGAGGACCTTCTCCGCCTTGTCCTCGTTCGTCTGCTCGGCCAGTGCGAGCTCGGAGACGAGGATCTGGCGCGCCTTCGCGAGCATCCGCTTCTCCCCGGCCGACAGGCCGCGGCCCCGCTCACGACGCCACAGGTCGCGGACGACCTCGGCCACCTTGATGACGTCCCCGGACGCGAGCTTCTCCAGGTTCGCCTTGTACCGGCGCGACCAGTTGGTCGGCTCCTCGCTGTGCGGGGTCCGGAGGACGTCGAACACCTTCTCCAGACCTTCCTGACCCACCACGTCGCGCACGCCGACCAGGTCGACGTTGTCGGACGGGACCTGGACGACGAGGTCACCCTGGGCCACGACCCGGAGGACGAGATAGGTCTTCGACTCGCCCCTGATCTCACGGGTCACGATGTCCTCGATCACCGCAGCACCGTGGTGCGGGTAGACAACCGTCTCGCCAACGTTGAAAGCCATAGCCGGGATTCCCTTCGTCGAAGGCAGATCCTAGCACCGCACCAGCTCCAACCCGACCCCCGGCAGTCTGTTTGTGCTGGTCAGGGGCACGCAGTGGCCGTCTGACCCGCTGCACTCGCGTCTACCCGCGCCGAGGGTCCGCTGTCAACCGCCCGGCCCGACGGGGACCTCCCGCCCGGCACCGATACCCTCGCGGAACCGTCCACCCGATCGAGAGGACCAGGCCCCGATGCCCGTCGCCGAGCCGGACCGCCGAGGCCGACGCGACCCCCGCACCCGTGTCCTGGCGGCCGCCCCGGTGCTGGCCCTGGCGCTGACCGCGTCCGGGTGCTATTCCAACCAGAGCGCCGCGAGCCAGAAGGACTACCAGTCGGCCGACGGGTCCAACGGTCAGAGCGGACCGCTCCTGGTCCGGAACGTCCAGGTGGTGAGCACCGGTGACGGCGGCACGCTCGTGGGCGCCATCGCCAACGACGGCCCCGACCAGGACACCCTGACCTCCATCACCGTCGCCGGCCGCCCGACCCGGCTGACTCTCGCCAGCCCGGCCCTGCGGCCGCAGACGCTCGTGTCGTTCGGTACCGCCGGCGGTCCGCAGGCCTTCGTCACCGGCACGTTCACCCCCGGCGCCGAGGTCCCCGTCGTCGTCACCTTCGGCACGGCCGCTCCGGTGAGCCTGGTCGTGCCGGTCAGTCCCCGGTTCGACTACTCCACCGGGGTCCCCACCCCCGGCTCGTCGGTCGCACCGGTCTCGCCGACCACGACCCTCGGCGCCACGCCTGTGACGCCGACCAGGACGGCGGCCAGCGGAACCCCCGAGCCGGGCAGCACCGGCGGCGTCCCGAAGGGCAACTGACCCACCCCCGACAGCGGTGCCGTGGACTCACCCGGTGAGCCGGTACCCCAGTCCTCGGACGGTGACGAGCAGGTGCGGGTCCGCCGGGTCACGCTCGAGCTTGGCGCGCAGCCGTTTGACGTGGACGTCGAGGGTCTTGGTGTCGCCCACGTAGTCCGCCCCCCACACCCGGTCGATCAGCTGCATCCGGGTGAGCACCCGGCCGGCGTTGCGCAGCAGCATCTCCAGCAGCTCGAACTCCTTCAACGGCAGGCGGACCTCCGCACCTTCGAGAGTGACCGTGTGCCGCTCGGTGTCCATCACGACCCCACCCACCTCGATCCGGGAGGGCTCCAGGTCGTCGGTCCCGCCGGTCCGCCGGAGCACCGCTCGCACCCGCGCGACCATCTCCCGCGGGGCGAAGGGCTTGGTGATGTAGTCGTCCGCGCCGATCTCCAGCCCGACGACCTTGTCGACCTCACTGTCGCGCGCGGTCACCATGATCACCGGAACGCTGGACCGACGACGCAGGCTGCGGCACACGTCCGCACCCGACATCCCGGGGAGCATGAGGTCCAGCAGCACGAGGTCCGCGCCGCTGCGCTCGAAGGAGCGCAGCCCGCCGTCCCCGGTGTCGGCCACCGTGACCTCGAAGCCCTCCTTGCGCAGCAGGAACGCCATCGCATCGCTGTAGGACTCCTCGTCCTCCACGATCAGCACCCGGGTCACCGGGCACCCCCACCGGTCCGGACGGCGCCGGGAGCGTGCACCGGCAGTCGCAGCGTGAAGGTCGACCCCGCGCCCCGGACGCTCCACACCCGGACGGTGCCCCCGTGCCCGCTCGCGATGTGCTTGACGATCGCCAGGCCAAGTCCGGTCCCGCCGGTGGCGCGCGAGCGGGCCTCGTCGAGACGGAAGAACCGCTCGAAGATGCGGTCGAGCTTGTCCGCCGGGATCCCGATGCCCTGGTCGGCGACAGCGATGTCGACCATCGCCGGCGCATCGGTGGTCGCGGCGGTCTCGGGCCGCCCGTCCGGTGACCTGCTCGGCTGCGCGGGCGCCGCTGTGACGGTCACGCGGGACTGCGACGGGCTGTAGGCCAGGGCGTTGGCGACCAGGTTCCCCAGTGCGGACACGAGGTCGTTGCGGTTGCCGGTCACGACGACACCGCGCGGGACGTGGCTGACCAGTTCGATTCCCTTGGTGTCGGCGTCGACGCGTGAGCGGTCGAAGGCCGCCCCGACGAGTTCGGCGACCTCCAGCGGGGCCGCCCGCTCCACCGGGTCGTGCAGTTGCAGGCGGGACAGCTCGACGATCTCCCCGACCAGCGTCGCCAGGCGTTCGCTCTCGGACTGCATGCGGCGCGCGAACCGGGTGACCGCCGCCGGGTCGTCGGCGGCGGCCTGCATCGCCTCGGCGAGCAGCGAGATCGCACCGACGGGGGTCTTCAGCTCGTGGCTGACGTTGACGACGAAGTCCTGGCGGGCCGCCTCGACCCGCAGTGCCTCGGTGCGGTCCTCGACGAGCAGCAGGACCAGCTCACGGTCACCGTCGACCGGGAGGACGCGCGCCCGCGCCGCCAGCGAGCGGCCGGCGCCGTCGGGCCTGATCCGGCCGCGCCAGCCGGCGTCCACCGTGGCGTCCCGCGGCGATCCGTCGCCGGCGACACCACGGACGAGGTCCAGCAGCTCCTCCACCTGCAGCCGACCGTGGCGCACGAGCCGCAGGGCCACGGCGGGGGCCGTGGCGAGCACCACGGATCCGTCCGCGGCGGCCACCAGTGCGGCACCGGGCAACGCATGGATGACCGCGGCGGTGGCCTCGGGGACCGCACGCCCCTCGCCGTCCGGACCCCGGTCGACGAGCGCAACCGGGACCGGCAGGTCCTCCCCCGCTGGTCCGGCACCCCCCCGGTTCCTGAGCACCGACAGTCCACGGCGGGACCCCGCACCACCCTGCGTCACGCTGCCGAGGCTAGAGGGCCCGGACCGGGTCGGACCCTGGTCACCGCGAGCCGGGCGGGTGTTCACGCACGGTTCGGCCACCCGTCGCCGCGCGTTCACCCGCCCCGACCCGCGCCCTCCCGGCCGTCAGGGATGATGGCGCAGGGGCGGGCAGCGGAACGGGTGACCGCGACGACGCGACGCCCACCACGTGAGAGGACGACATGCGCAGCGCATTCCGCGAACAGCTGGACATCATCGGGGACGAACTCTCGGAGATGAGCCGGCTCAGCTCGCACGCGATGCGCCAGGCGATCCGGGCCCTGGAGACGGGGGACCAGGGGCTGGCCGAGAGCGTCATCACCGCCGACAGCGAGATCGACAACCTGCGCGACGGCCTGGAGATCCGGTCCTTCGACCTGCTGGCGCTGCAGGCCCCGGTCGCCACCGACCTGCGCGCGATCATCGCCAGCCTCCGGATGGTGTTCGACCTCGAGCGGATGGGCGACCTCGCGGTGCACGTCGCCAAGGTGGCCCGGCTGCGCCGTCCGGCCCCGGTCCTGCCGGGACCGCTGCTGGAGCTGGTCGGATCGATGGGACGGATGGCCGCCGACCTGGGCGACCGGGCCGCGGAGATGATCCGCAGCCGCGACGAGACGGCCGTCGTCGCCCTGGAGCGGGCCGACGACGAACTCGACCGGCTGCACCGCTCGCTGTTCCAGACCCTCGGGCGGGGCAACGGCACCTACTCCAACGAGGCGACGATCGATGCCGTCCTGCTCGGCCGGTACTGCGAGCGGTTCGGCGACCACGCGGTCTCCCTCGGGGAGCGGATGGTCTTCCTCGTCACCGGCCAGCTCCCGCCCCGGCACGTCGTCGATCCCGTCTGAGGCCTGGCCCGGGAAGTGGTGGGGACCGGGGTCGGCGCTCGGGTCGGCCGGCGGGTCAGCGCCCCTGGTTGGCGACTGCCGCGACGGATTCCGCCGCAGCCTCCGGGTCGAGGTAGCGGCCCATCGGCTGCTCCGGACGCATCCGGTCGTCGAACTCGTACAGCAGCGGGACTCCCGTCGGGATGTTCAGCCCGACGACCTCCTGCTCGGAGAGCCCCGCGAGGTGCTTGACCAGCGCGCGCATCGAGTTCCCGTGCGCGGCGACCAGGACCACTTTGCCCTCGCGCAGGTCCGGGACGATCGCGTCGTACCAGTAGGGCAGGAGGCGGGCGACCACGTCGGCCAGGCACTCGGTCAGCGGGCGGGCGTCCGGCGGCAGCGCGGCGTACCGGCGGTCATCGGCCTGGTCGTACTCGCTTCCGGCCTCGATCGGGGGCGGCGGCGTGTCGTAGGACCGGCGCCAGAGCATGAACTGCTCCTCGCCGAACTCCGCCAGCGTGGCCTTCTTGTCCTTGCCCTGCAGTGCCCCGTAGTGCCGTTCGTTCAGGCGCCAGCTGCGCCGCACCGGGAGCCAGTCGCGGCCGATCCCGCCGAGGGTGATCTGAGCTGTGCGGATCGCCCGCCGCAACACCGAGGTGTGCAGCACGTCGGGCTCGATCCCGGCCTCGTGCAGCAGCTCGGCGGCCCGGGCGGCCTCGGCGCGGCCCTTGTCGGACAGGTCGACGTCGACCCATCCGGTGAACAGGTTCAGCGCGTTCCACTCGCTCTCGCCGTGGCGGAGCAGGACGAGTCGGGAGGTCGTCGAGGTCACGCCCTGGACTGTAACGAGCGGGTACCGGACCGGGCCCCCAGGGGAGTTCGGCCTTCCGGGCAGGAGTGCGGCACAGCACACTCACACCTGTGACGGACCAGGGGACGGCGACGACGAGCACGGCAAGCAGCATCAGGGGCAGTCTCACGAACAGCGGTACGGGCGGCCGGGGCGTTGCGGTGGTCACCGGGGCCAGCAGCGGGATCGGCGCGGCGAGCGCCGCTGCCCTGGCCGCGGCGGGCTTCTCCGTCGTCCTGGGCGCGCGCCGCGGCGATCGCCTGGCGGAGGTGGCGCGGCGGACGGGCGGTCGGGCGTTCGTGCTCGACGTCACCGACTCGGACAGCGTCGCGTCCCTGGCAACGGAGGTGCCCGACGTCGCCCTGCTGGTCGCGTGCGCCGGCGGCGCGTACGGGGTCGACCCCGTCGCCCAGGCCGACGCAGCCGACTGGTCGCGGATGTACGAGGTGAACGTGCTCGGCACCCAACGGGTCGTCCGTGCGCTGATGCCGGCTCTGCTGACCGGCGACGGCGGACACGTCGTGACCATCGGCTCGACCGCGGGGCACTCGGCCTACGCGGGCGGCGGCGGGTACTGCGGGGCCAAGGCTGCGCTGTCCTCGCTCACCCGGGCACTGCGCCTGGAACTGAACGGCCGCCCCGTCCGGGTCACCGAGATCGCGCCCGGGATGGTGGCCACCGAGGAGTTCTCCCTCAACCGCTACGGCGGGGACCGGGCGCGGGCGGACGCCGTGTACGCCGGGGTGGAGCGGCCCCTGACGGCGGGGGACGTCGCGGCCTGCGTGGTGTTCGCGGCGGCGCTGCCCTCGCACGTCGACGTCGATCTGTTGGTGGTGCGGCCGGTCGCCCAGGCGGACAACGTCACCGTGGCGCGACACCCCCTGCGGGTCGGCGAGTGAGCGCGGGGCCCAGGCCGACGGCGATGTCGGGCGGCGGGCAGCGGACCCCCCGGCCACCCCGCGCATCACAGACCCCTGACGGACCGGACCCGACACCCCCACCCGACCGCCACGCCCACCCGACCGCCACGCCCACCCGACCGCCACGCCCACCCGAGCGCCACGCCCACCCGAACCGCCACGCCAACCTCGTCGTCCAGGCCCACGGCCGGTCCGGCGGTGCTGTCCCGCGGCGCCACCGGCACTGACGGCTGCATCAACACCCGTGACGGGGCCGGACGGCCCGGCTGTTCGACGAGGTGAGGGTCGGCGACGAGGTCGTCGTCCACGGGTGAGTGACGCCGGACATCGCGCGCACGAGCGTGTGCCGGACAGGCTCACCACCCGCTGTACGGACCGTCCCGTCCCGAGCGGTCCGGGGTGACGTTCCGGACCTTCGGTCGGACGTCGACGAGGAAGTAGATCGCCGCCGCCGCCCCCACCAGGGACAGCAGACCGGTCGGGTTGGTGAGTCCCGAGTAGAAGGTGACCAGGACTGCGACGCCGAGGATCAGCAGCCACACGTTCTTCGTGAGCCGTCCGACCGCCGGGAACGCGGCGGTCCGGCTCCGCACCGCCGAGACGAACGCGTAGAGCTCGAGCCCCAGCGCCGCGAGGGACAGCGCGATCCTGATGTAGGCCTGGATGGAGAAGACGGTGGAGACCACGTGCCCACCGTAGGCGGACGGCGCTGCGGGTACGAGGTGGTCGCGGGGCGGTCCCGGCACACCCCGGGTCCCGGCCCGACGACCAGGGGGC